>OBKR01000190.1_pt1 | contig 81637 bp, 74 predicted proteins | sample 1518991 | NCBI WGS metagenome assembly OBKR01 (sample SAMEA2452117, study PRJEB22498) | human gut metagenome | biome: human feces; feature: human gut; material: feces | place: Australia | collected 2012
AATATATCTTTATTTAAATGTTCTTCTAAATATTTTTTTGTTACCGCATAAAATTCTTCGTCCTTATTAGGATATAATTCTTTCCAATCGTCTTTTTGTTGCATTATTCTTAGTCTTGATATTTCTTCTATATCTTCATTTTTTGCAATTCTGTTCATATATTCTTATTCCCTCTTAATTCTCGTACCAATATAGCACATATTTTTATAACTGTCGATATTTTAGCATAATTTCTACAATTTTACAAGTAAGTCAAATGCCTATTTTACAATATTTTTTAGGTATAAATACACCGAAGTGTACGCACTCTGCATTTTATCTGCACCAAAACAATTTTTGCAGTGGATTAGAAAGCTTGTCTTTCTAAATGTTTTAGGAAATGCTCTGCTTTCCTTATCCTGCCCTTTAAATTTCTAAAAAATTTAAAGGGCAAAAAAAATAAATCAATAACTAAAAAACTATTGATTCATATTTTTCTTATCTATTACAACACAATAATGTAATCCTCCTAGTTCACTTAGTTTTAAGAATTAAAAAAATCTAGCTTAGCACTTTTTCTAAACTAGATTTATATATTTTTTATAACATTTATCTAAAATTTGACTTTGGTTAGATTTTATTTAGATATGGAAAATAAATTTTCTAACATTTAACCATTCTATCCTTACAGTAGAAATAATTTCAAAACTATTTAAGGTTAAGCACTGCCACACACACTACATGATATGTTTGTTAATTATGAACAGTTACTTTTTATATGTTTAGGTATAACTGACTACTTCATAATAACAATTCATTATAGTTGTATGTTTATGATACTTTTTATATCCTATTTTTTGCTTTTTCCACTGCTTTTTTATGACTAATATTTCCAGGACTCGTTTTCCATCCAAAACCTCCTTATCATCATTATAACTCATATTCATATATTTTACAATTTTTATTTATATTTGAAGAATTACCATTTTTAGGTATACCATTAAAAAACCAGTATATTGCTCTTGATATTCCTCCATGCGTTACTAACAAAATCTTCTCATCTTTGTATTTTTTCTTCAATTCATCTAAAAATTCTTTAATTCTTTGATAAACATCTTTCATAGATTCAAGTTCTGGGTATTTTCTATCTGAATTATAATTCCAAAACACATTCCAATCCAAATTGTCAAATGGAATATTTTCATATATCCCCATATCTCTTTCTTTTAACCTATCTTCTATCAATTATTATTTCTTTATCCATCATCTTTTCCTCTTATTTTATATAATATTCCATAGTTAATTTATCATTTTCAAATCCATACTTTTTATAAATAGAAATTGCTTCTGGATTATCACTAGAAAGTTTCAAAATTTCTAGATTTTGTTCTTTTGCAAATTTTATGCATTCACCTATTAGTTTTGTCTGTATTCCTTTTCTTCTATATTCACGTAAAATAAACACATCGCAAATATATTCTTTTATTTCTTCATATTGACCAATTATTAATAATGGCAATACAGAATAAAAAATTATTAATAATTCATTTTATTTAAAACAATAATAATAGCAATACTTACTATAAGAACTGAAACAATAGCAGAAAATACATTTATTAACTTTCTTGCTACTATTTTAGCATTTTTCATTTGTTCTTGTTTATTTTTTCCAGATTCTATTTCGACACTTATTGTAATAGCATCACCAAATCCCTGTATAAATACTTGTGATATATTTCTTATTTGTATTACAATTATATGCACTGTATATTCAGTAGGTCCAATTATATCTACATAATAAACACTCTTAATGGTTGAATGTGTATTATGCATATATCAATTTTTATTTAAATTAATTAAAACTATATTCTCTTATTTCACAATTATCTGGCAAATATTTTTCCACCTGTCCATCTTCTGGCAATTCATTAAAATAAAAATGGATTGCTCTAGCTACACCACCATGTGTTACTAAAAGTATATTTTGACCACTATATTTTTTCTTGATTTCATCTAAAAATAAATTAACCCTTTTAAATAATTCTGGAACTGTTTCTAATTTATCGATTTTAACTTTAGAATAATAATTCCAATATTCCGTATAATAAAAATCATCTATTTTCGTATTTGTTAAAACTCCACAATTTCTTTCTTCTATTCGATCATCATATATTACTTTTATCTTATTAGAATTTATAATATCACAGGTATGTCTTGTTCTTAAAAGGGGTGAACAAATAATCAAATCTAAATTTAAATTTTTAATTTTTTTAGATGCTTCCTGTGCTTGTTTTATTCCAATATCATTTATATCTTCATTTAATAATTTTCCATTATATATATCTAATCTATTACTATCTGTGTTTCCATGTCTAATTACATATAACTTCATTGTTATTTTTCCTCCTTATATCATTTTTGTAAAGTGTGTATATTCCTGTAAGTAATAAAATTAAATCACCTAATACCATGAACCAACTATGGTAATAAATATAATAAGATCCGTATAAAATTCCTGTTGTTATTCCAGATATTCTAACTAATTTCATATTTGATTGCCATAGACAATATGATCTAATCATTGAACCAATTGTTGGTAATAGCGAAACCCACCCTGTCCATGAAAAATAACAATTTATCATAATTATTCCTTCAAAAATAAATAGTATTATTAAATATACAGATTTACTAAATTTATTTTTATTTATAAATATAAAAGTCCTTATTAAATTTATTATACTTAAAATTGCACCTGTAAAAGCAGATATTAAAAAATCATATATTGCTTCAAAAAAGCAGTTTAATGATTGAACATATAATGATTTTTTTCTATCTTTAATACATATACTAATACACACTGCTACTAATGCTAAAATACTAAATACCATTTTTTATTTTTCCTATAATCTCTACTTTTTATTTTGTTTAGTCAACCCATACCACCTAATATGGTATGAGTTAGGCACTGAACAGTTGATTTTCCTTGAAATGCAAGGCTTTATTTAAGATTTAGAACACATACGCATTCAACGTGCCCTGTAAATGGAAACATATCTACTGGCTGAATCTCTTTAACTTCATAAACCTCTTCAAACCTAGCCAAATCCCTAACCAAAGTAGCAGGATTACAACTAATATACACAAATCTATCAGGTTTAATCTTTAAAATATTATCAATAGATTTATTATCAAGCCCTTTTCTTGGAGGGTCAACCATAACGACATCCGGAATAATATTTTTGTTATTTATTAGGTCATCCAAAACAATTTCCGTATCACCTGCAATAAATTTAGCATTATCAACATTATTAATTTTTGCATTTTCTTTTGCATCTTTAATTGCCTGTTCTACAATTTCAACTCCATACACTTTTTTAGCATGTTTTGCCATAAATAATGAAATTGTTCCAATACCACAATATAAGTCAAACACAGTATCTTTTTTAGTTATTTTTGCTGCCTTTACACCAATATTGTAAAGTCTTTCAGCCTGTACTGGGTTAACTTGGTAAAATGAAAGTGGTGATATTTTGAATGTATATTCTCCTAATTTATCTTCAATGTATCCATTTCCATATATATTGACGTTTTCTTTTCCCAATATAACATTTGTATTTTTTGTATTTATGTTTTTTACTATTGTTTTTATATTAGGATATTTTTGTGTTAGAATTTTTACCAATTCATCTTCCTTCGGAATTTTGTTACCATTTATAACTAATATACACATTACCTCATTTGTTTTTATTCCAACTTTTATTACAATATGTCTAAATAGGCCTTTTACAGTTTTCTCATTATATACTGAAATTTTATTTTTCTTTATAAATTCTAATACTGTTTTTGCTATTTCTTCTGATATCGGATTTTGAATCAAGCATTTTTCCATAGGTATTACTTCATGCGTTCTATTTGCAAATACGCCAATTACTGGCTCTCCGTTCTTATTTATACCTATTGGATATTGTGCTTTATTTCTGTAATGTAATGGATTTTCCATGCCTAGTGTTGGTTTGACTTGAATTTTGTTTTTTAGTGTTTTATTTACTAATGATTGAACTGCGTTTTGCTTCATTTTTAGTGTGTCTTCATATTTTATATGTCTCATGTTGCATCCACCACATCTTTTATATGTTGTGCAGTCTACTTCTTGTCTTACATCTGATTTTTCTAGTATTTCTACTATTTTTCCAAATGCGTGTGATGATAAGACTTTTACAATTAGTATTTTTACTTTTTCTCCTTTTATTGCACCATTAATAAAAATTGTAAAATTGTCTATTTTTGCAATTCCTTCTCCTTCAAATCCATTATCAATTATTTCTACTATATATTCTTTGTTTTTTTCTACTGGTATTTTTTCCATAAATATCTCCTAAAAATTAGAAATTGAGTGACAGGTTTTTAATCTCTATTTTAAATTTTTATATTACTTAAAAAAATCGGGATTGAAGACCTGTCCCCCAATCCCTAATTTTTTATTCTTCCCAGTTATGATAGATGTTTGCTACATCATCAAGTTCGTCAAGTCTTTCTATTAGTCTTTCCATTTTTTCTACACCTTTTTCATCTAATTGAACTGTTGTAGTTGGAACCATTTGAACACCTGCTTCTAAGAATTCTAATCCAGCTTCTTCTAGTTTTTCACTTACTTGTGTAAAATCTGAAGGTTCTGTTGTTATTTCATATACTTCTTCGTCTGCTGAGAAATCTTCTGCTCCTGCATCTAGTGCTAACATCATTACATCGTCTTCTGACATTTCTGTTGAAGCTCTTTCTATTACTATTACACCTTTTTTATTGAACATGTATGATACGCATCCTGTTGTTCCTAAGTTTCCACCTGCTTTGTCAAATACGTGTCTTACGTCTGCTGCTGTTCTGTTTTTGTTGTCTGTTGATGCTTCTACAATTACTGCAACTCCGTTTGGTCCATATCCTTCATATACTATTTCTTCGTAGTTTTCGTTACTTGTTGATGCTTTTTTAATTGCGTTGTTTATTGTGTCGTTTGGCATGTTTGCTGCTTTACATTTTGCTATAACTGCTTTTAATTTTGAGTTTCCTGCTGGGTCTGGTCCACCTTCTTTTGTTGCTATTAGTAGTTCTCTTCCTAATTTTGTGAATATTTTTCCTCTTGCTGCGTCTGCTTTTCCTTTCTTTGCTTGTATGTTGTGCCATTTGCTATGTCCTGACATTTTAATTCCTCCTTTATTTTGTTTTATTTGTTTAAAATTTTCTATTTTTATAAATCTTATTTATTTTATCACATTTTATTTGATTTGTGTAGTGTTTTTTCAAATAAAATAATTTTAGTATCGTAAAATTATTTTTTAAGTCTTTCTATCTATCCTTAAGTTTTTAATCTATTTGTTCTAAATTGATTAATTCATTTTTTCTAAAAGTCAACTTTAATAAACATGGTGATTTTATATTTAATATTGTATTTTTATTATACACAAGTTTAACATTTTCATTTACCACGCACCAATTTAATAAAAAGAACTTTATTGAACCACCATGACTAACTACTGCAATTCTTTTTCTCTCATATTCTTTAAGTATTTTATCAAAAAATTTATTCATCCTTTCTCTAGTTTGTTCTGCACTTTCTCCATCGGATGTTCTAAATGTTCTATCTAGTAATTGTTCTTGTGAAGGATCTCTCGTACTTTTATCCTTCATAAATTTTCCTAATTCCTTTAAATTTCCTAATTTTCTTTCACTTAAATTGCTATCTAAATTAAAAGGCAAATTATTTACATTTGCAATATACTTTGCTGTTGCTTTAGCTCTAGTATAACTACTGGACCATATAATATCTAAATTTTTTAATTCAGCATTTTCACTTAATTTTTTTGCTTGTTCTTCTCCTTCTACTGACAATATTTCTTTTTCGTTAATCATTTGAGAATCTTCATTAGTATTTCTAATACCATTCTCATCAACAGTTTCGGCATGTCTAATTAAATATACTATTGTATCATCCACTTTATTAAACCTCCTTTTTTTCTTTTTACTATTTTACCATTTAATAAATTCATAATTTTTATAAGAAATTGCTACTACAACCTTTTCAATATGTTTCTACAATAAGAAATTTTCCTCTTTTTTTATTCATTTATTTTCTAAAAAATTTTCCATAACCCACTATAAATAAGACTTTTCTCTATTTTTCTTTTTATTTAAAATATCTTATTCGGTATAGCATTCCGTATTACTGAATGTCAACTTTTTTACTTGTAAAATCCACAAATATAGTTTGTATTATGGTATTTTTCAAATTTTTATCCTTTTTTTATATTATTTATTACAAGTAAAATTTGTAATAAGTGATTTCAAACTTACAATTGTACAAAATTGTTTTGTACAAATTAAATCTGTATATTAGATTAAATAATAATATTTCTTTTACTCTTTCTTATACAACTATTAGTAGTATATATTCTTTCAAATGCCATAAATATTGATAAATTTTAGAGTTTATTTTTTACAATTATTATTTTTATTTTTTATATTTTTTGAGTAAAAAAAATGGTCAACAGGAAAGTGTTTTTGTTCCCAAGCTGACCTTTTTTATCTAATTTTTTTATTATTTTTTAAAATTTGTTGAAATTTGTAAAATTAATTGCTCCTAAATTGCTCCAAAACTAATTTTCAAGTTGCTCCAGCCTTGCTGCTCTAGTATTAGAGGATATTATATTGTGCCATTTTGAATGACCTGACATTTTAACTCCTCCTTCTTATTGGCTTTTAGCCTTTTTTCTAAAAATTTCATTTTTTATTGTAACATACTTTTTTTATTTTGTGTAGTCTTTTTACAAATATTTTTGTATTTTACTACACTTATATCATTTATAAAGATACAAATAAAAACTTCATACTCTATTTACTTGTATCTTTTTTCATTCATTTTATTATACTTTAGTATAACTATTAACTTCTTTTTGTAATTTTGACATATTTATTTTATCTTGAAGATCTTTTTCAAATTTTTCTCTATATGGGTTATCTAGATTTAATTTATTTATTAAATCTTCCATTTTTATTATTCCATTTTCTAAACTTTCTTTTGAAAACCATTTTTTTATTATTCCTTCTTTCTCTAAACCTTCGTAATCCTTCAATGCTTGTGTCATTTTTCCTAATATTTTGCACTCTCAATTGTTTTTTGTGTTTCTTTTTGACAATCATACTCATGTCATACATCAAATCGGTATAATTGTCAAATATTGTGTTTTATAAAAATCCTAAATATTTTTATATTCTCGTGCTTTTTCTTCTAACAATTTAAAATTACATGTAATGGTTTTTAGAAAATTATTTTTATGTTGTGTTACGGCAATATACATTTTATTGGCTCTCTTATAGATTTCTTCTTTATTAGAATTCACAAATCTATACTCTGCAGATATAAGGTTTCTATAATTCTTATCCTGTTCACTATAGTTTAATATATTCATAACATTCATCTTCATAGGAATTGGAATCATGGCAGAAAATTTAATAATAGCTAATGGTCTCCTTTTTCTATCATATATAAAAAAGAAACTTGGATTATTCTTGTATTTTTCATAATGCTCTTTGTATGAATACAGGGGCACAAAATATCTATAACATTTAATTTCTAATACTATCCCTAAATACGGTCTACTATGTCCTATGTCATCTTTATTATAGCTAACATGTTCATCATACATACTTAAATATTTAATATATTCTCTATTCACGGCATAAAATAATAATTCTTTCATCTAACCTCTTTTCTGCACAAAATAAGAGAGTACATGTGTTACCACTTATATACTCCCTATTTTATCACTGCTTATTTATAAGGCTTAAGCATTACCTAATTTCATTACAGTTCATTTATGAGGCTTGAACTTTACCTAATTTCAAATCGTTCTTTATGAACTCCTATCAGCAATCTTTCAATTGCTTCTTTAGTATATTCATTATATATCATTTTTATTCATTTTGTCAATGCTTCGGTTTAAAATATTGTAATATTTTTCCATTTTATCAAATATATTTAATAGTTACCTATTTATGAGGCTTGAACTTTACCTAATTTATAATATAAATGCTTCTTGTTCTAATTTGCTATTGTTCTCTAACATTGCGTCAATCACTTCATAAAAATTCTCATACTCTACCGATTCTCTTAATTGTTGCAGTCTTTCTCTATAGTCTTGATTCATTTCTTTCCAATATTCTCTTTTACTAAAAAAAGCTTCTGTATCCATTTTATATTCTTGTAGTTCTGGTATAATTTTTTTAAGTCTCGTAAATATTCTAAATCCACCAATATCTATGTCACTCCAATGATAAAATTCTTGGTTTTCGCAGGCTTCATATATTTTTTTAAAGAATTTACCTTTTATTGGACTATACATCCCACCATGATATATTACAAATTCGTCACTTTCTTGCTTGTTTTGAATATAATCTATATAGTTAGCTTTATTTTCTATGAATAATATTTTTCTTACATTCTTAATTGTCAAATTTGTCATTTTTTCTACATTATAACTATTCAAATAGCTTCCCATCGTCTCTTTTTTGTACTCTATTTTTTCATCGTCTATGTAATATTCCATGTCTCCACAAAATTCAAAGATTTCGGGATATTTTGATATTCCTACTTCTAATAAGATATCATCATTACTATATTCTTCTGCATTTTCAAGCAAATATGTTTTAATAATTCTTATTAGAACGTGTTCTATATTTCTCTCAAAATATTTAGAATCTCCAAAGCATTTTATACTTAATACACGTTTTAAATTTTCTTCTTTGTTATCAATCTGTTTTAACACCAGCAAAATATCTTGTGCAAATTGAACAGGAAACAAATTATTTGTTTTATGCTTTTCTTTCAAATAATTTATCATGTCTTGTTTGTACTCATTTATCCACTCTTGATTAAATTCCGCTTCTTCTAGCATTTTCAATAATAGCTCAATATTTTCTTTTACATTTGTTCTATTAGCCTTTTCATATGCCAATTCTACATTTTCTTTATTTAACCAAATTTCTTCTATTATGTTTCCGCTTCTCGTATTTTTGCCAAGAAAAATCTATTATACCTGCTTTCTTTAGCTCAAATATCACATCATGAATTATCTGTTTTTTATCATAATTTTCAATATTATAACCAGTTAGATTCTTCATTTTTAATATGATTCTTCTATTAGAAGCTTCATATAAAGTCTTGCTAGCCTCGTATTTATCTAACAATGTATTTAAAATAATCTTCTCAAAATCCATTTTATATTCCTTCTCTTCAAATTGCATTGGAAAATAATTATTCTTCCTTATTAGTATACTTCTTCACAACAATCTCATGTTCTTCCGGATTTAATACTAGTAATGTTGAATCAACTAGTGCTTGAATATCTTGCAATTTTTCTGGTGGTGCAGCAAATATTGCTTGAAATTGTATCTTCTTTAAGAGCTTAATACTTTCTTCTATTCTCTCGCTATCCATTTTGCTGAACGCCTCATCAAATACAATTAATCTTATGGTATTATCATTACTCTTAGTTCTATATAATTGTGCAAATGATGCCAATATTGATATATAGAATGGTGTCTGCGTTTCTCCACCAGACTTCTTCAATAATGTTTTAGATAAACGTTGCTCATTTCCCAGCTTATCTTTTACTATTAAATCAAAGTTCAAATATGTTCTATAATCGGTATATTCTTTGATGTTTTTCTCATACTCTTCACTCGAAATCGAATTATTATTTACATCTGTTGTAGTTATTTTTTCAAATAATTCTTTTATCTCTTGAGAATATTTCTGGTTAAACTGTTCCTGTCCTATAGCCCAGTCTCCTAGTAATAAATCGTCTTGAAGCATATCATAAAATCTTTTATACTCTTGCTTTGGAGATACTTTGAAGCTGTATGAATCTGTTCCAAATCTGTGTTCTCCCAATGCACTGTTTAGTTCTTTTATTTGTTTTTTTACCTCATCAATGTTAGATTTTAGCTTGTCTAAAAATTCTATTCTAAATTGCTCATATGCTTTCTGTCTTGAATCTTTTATTTTTTCTGTATATTCTGGTAATACCACTTCTTCTAATTTTTTTAAGTGCTTAGAAAATTCTTCGTTGCTTGCATCTTGAATGTTATATGCATATTGGTATTTCGTATTAAAATCACTTCTCTTATCTATAAGTTTTGCATGCAATTGTTCTTTTCTTTTTATTATTCCTTTTATGATATTAGAATATGACTCTGCTATTCTCTCTGCAGTTTTCTTTAATGATTGTATATCATACTTCTGTTCACCAACATTTTGTTGCCATTCAACATCATAAAAGTCATTAATTTTGTTAGTCTTTTCTTCTATTGATAAGCTTATTCTAGGAAGCCTTTCTTCCTCTATATTCTTTATTGCTTCACTTAATATCCCTAATTTTAAACTATTATCCTTTATTTGTTGTTCTATTTTTGTTTTTTCTACTTCTTTTTCTTTTATCTTTTCAGAAATTGTATTTAACCAGAATAAATCCATACTGTCTAATTCTTGTTGCAATTTCTGTTTTTCTTCATCATATTCAGATTTTTTCTTTGCTTCGATAATGTCTTCTTCTAAGCCTGGTAAAAATTCTTCTCCAAAGTTAGCCATTTTTCTAATACTATCCACTGCATTTATAACAGTTTCAAAATTATTTATATCATCTTCCAATTTAGCAAGCTCATTTTCTTTTATCTGCTTTTGTTGTTCTAGTGCTTTCTTACCTATAACCGGATATTTATAGAATTTAGGATCTATTTTTCTAAGCACATATCCTTGGTACAACATGCAATCTGATGTTATAGCTTGTTTATGGCTTCTTAACTCTTCTATTGTCTCACATTTAATTACTCTTCCTAATAAGTAATCAACATATGTTCTTGCCAATTCATTTTCAGTAATTACTTCTGTTGCAAGACTATTTTCAAGTGCATTTGATGCATTGTCTTTTCTAATTTTTTCAATATCAACTATACCAAATGAATGTATTTTTTCGTTTTCTCGTGCAAGTTCTCTATATATTTTTGAAGCTTCTTCAAAATATTGTGGGTCTATTATTAAATATTTTTTCTGCGTATTTAAGTAACCTTCGATTGCATTCTGCCATCTTGCATCTTTTATTTCTAATAAATCTGCTAAAATTGATACCTCTATGTCTTTACCAAACTTTTCTTTTAGTCTTGCCTCCAACATAGCTTTAAAATTTATAAATTGTGAATCATATGGATTAATTCCATTCTTTAATTTTTCTATATCTTGAATTAGAACTTCTCTAGTCTGTTTCTTATTGTCTATTTCATACTTTTTATCAAAATAAGTACTCGTTCCCCAATTTATTAAATCTGATATATTGTTTCTCGTTTCTGTTACTGCATTTATATCTAATTCATTAAAAGTATTTTCACTTATACTATCTATGTACTTTATTAAATCTCTAGTATTATTTATATTTTGATAATTTACTTTGTCTTTTGCACTTTCTAGTTTAGAAATGCTTGCATTCCATCTTAATGTATAATTTCTTAGAGTTGCAATGTTCCTGCTTGCCTTCTCACTAATGTTATTAAGCTTACTTTCTATTTCTTGTATTTTGGCAGTAATCTTATCACTCTTTATTTTAATATCAGAATTTGCTCTTGTTACTGTTAAATCTGATATTTCTTTTTCAATCTCGCCCTTTGTTTTTTCAAGTTGTGTCGTTGTTTCCTCTAAGCTTACTTTGCCATCTTTATCATCTTGAACTTGCTTTTGTAGATTTCCATATTCATCAATTAATTGCTGTTTTTCAGCTCTCCATATTAAATATTGTGCTTCTCTTTGTTTCATGCATTCGTCAAGATAACCATTATATGTATTTTCAATTTCTTGAAGTTGATTTTTCTGAGTATTCATTACATCTACTTGTTTTAATAAACTATTATATTGTCTTATGTTTTCCTGCATAGAAGTTATATCAATTTGATTCTTTACATCACACACATATTCTACTATAAATTTTTCAATATCGTTTATTGGTGTAAAAGTTACAGCCTTCTTAAACAGATTAAAAAATTTCTGATTTAATCCTCCGAGCTTTCCTCTTACTGCCACTTGGTATTGGGTATTACTTGTACATATTTCTAAATTTTTATTACCATATTTTCTAGTCAAGAAACTCTTCAATTCTACAAATGAAAACGGAATATTATTCTCCCCTATAAATTCATTTTCTGGAATACTTCCATTAAACATAAAAAATTTATGTTCAAATCCACTCTCATTGTAAACATCAAATACAACTCCTATGCAGAAATTCTTTCTTGTAACCGTATCATAAAATTCACAAACAATATAACTGGAAAATTTTCCACTTCTTAAATACTTGTAACCCGTATCTCCATCATCACCAATTTCGCCTCTTAAATAACCTTCAAGGGTTCTTTCGGTTCTATCATTTGCAGCCTTATTAAAGAAATTTCCTCTAGTATCTCCCAATAGTAAAAGTTGCAAGGCATCTATAATCGTAGATTTTCCCGAGCCGTTTTTACCAGTCAAGAAATTAATATTTGAAAATTCAATCATTTGCTTACTTATGTAATGCCAATTTATCAATAACATTCTTTCTAGTTTCTTCATTATTCCTCAGAGTCCTCCTCTTCTTCATTTTCGTCATCTTCTACATTTTCTTCTAAAATTGATATTGTTTGGCTCAAAGCTGTAATTTTTTCGTTTGTTACAGCAAATAATATTGATGGAAAGATTATTATTTTTGTTTCTGGATCTTCAAATTTTCCATCAACTTTTTGAATAATATTAAATTTTGCTAGATTAGATAGTGCCGTCTTTATATCCATATCCGAAGGCTTTTTATTAAATGCACCAACGTCTATCAAAGTTTTTATAATGTCAGATACACTAACAATGGTATCAGTATTTAACTTCACACTTTCTCTATCCTCATCAAATTTCAGTCTTAATCCATATAAGAATATTGTTGTATTTTTATCTAATCTCTTTTTATTATATTCATACTCGTTTTCTATATAAATAACTTCATAATTGCTGTCTTTCAATAGCCTATAACCAGCTATTTCAAGGTATTCTCTAAATAAATCTATGTTTCTATCAATAAACCTGTAATCACTATTAGACCTAAAAGCACCTTGATTTTTATCATAAAATCTATTTACCATAAAAGTTCTATTAAGTAATAAACTCGTAATTCTTTTAAAATTTTCTTTTTCTGCTCCAGTTAAATTATTATATTTTTCTTCGAACATTTAACTTCTCCTTATAAACTTAATATTTGGAATTAAGTATCCATTATTATTTATTGTTTCATCACTATCTTCTATGTAATAAAAGCTCTTGCTTGATTTATCTGCCTTTATTGTTGATAGTATTAATAAAATTAAGTCCTCTGTTGTATTTAACTCAATTTCACTCGAGCTAATAAATGGTTTATTCTTAAAGTTTTTCTCCATAAATTCATTTATTGTTTTATTGCTGTACATATTTTCCAAGCTCTTAGCAAAATCATAAAGTGCTCTTGAATCTATCGGTTTAGATTGTTTTACTGGCATCGATTTTCCTTGTTTTTTAGTATTTTTCGTTCTTATATAAACAGAATCGTTAGACAAATATTCTTGTCTTGATAACTGTAATTGGTCTATCATTTTGTCAATTACTTGTTCATTTTTTGAATTTTTCAATATATTTACTAACTTACCTTTCAATTCTTTATCATTAGTCAGTAAATATTGTATTCTCTTAACAGATGCTCTTACATAGTCATTATTTTTTGTTTCAATCTCATTCATCGTTGTTCCAATATTCTCATATATTTCAGAAATTGTTCTAATTTTATTTAATATGTCATTTTCAGCATCTTCTTTAGTCTTGTATCTCTTACTACTGTAGGCCACATTTATAGCATTCTGTAGCCTTTCTTCATCTGCTAAAATTTCTGTTAATAACTCTATAATTGGGAGCCTATACCTCGGAACAGAATCTCTAGTAAATCTAGGAAAAATCATCTCATCACTATATTCTTTATACTCGAAAAAATGTTGGCTTATTATATTATTAACATCATCTTGATTACACATTTTTCTGTGAAATCTTCCAAGACTGTTATATACAGATTTTAGTTCATCTATTAATTGAATTGTATTATTATAAGCAGTTATAACCGCATTATATGTTTCATTTTTCTCTGTACTTGCAAACTTTAAAGCCGTGTATGTAGCAAATACATATGAGTTATATTCGACCTGCTTTTCTTCTGTAAATGAATATAATAAATTAATAAACTTTATTGAATAATCTGGTAAAATTATAAATTCCTCGAATGAGTCTCTCTGCATTTCTCTTTCAATCCAACCAGCCCATTCTAATTTTCTCAGTAAAAAATATGCTTTACCTGTAATATTGTTGTCTTTTAAATCACTCACATTTTCATCTTCAGAAAAATCTTCTTGATTAATCTCATCTTCTAAACTATTTATCAGCCTTGAGATTATATTTTCTTTTGATATACTCATTTCCTGCTTAAAAGCATCCCTTAATACAAATAAAGCATCTATATATAAATTTTTATTTTTTGATACTAGTATTGAAAAAAAGTTTTCCGGTATTTTATCGAATAAATTCATATTTCCTCCATTTTCTTCTACTGTTATATTTTACCATAGAATTTGAGGAATGTCTATTGCTTTATGTAAAGTTTTACATTAATATTCATAATTTTTCTTACAATTGTTCAATTTTTTTCTCACTAAGCCCTGTTATTTGACTTATCTACATGCAATAAAAAATCCACCAGCAGAACCTTATTAAGATTCTACTGGTGGATAACAATTACTTTAGATTTTTACCATATTACCAACGCTTTCCTTGCAGCCTGAAAAATTTCTTCATCAGTGTCTCTCGCTTGTTCAAATAAGAACTCTAATGTTTCCCTAGACGTATTTTCATGTCTAATAACTAATAACTTTATATCCCTATTATTCTTTCTTGCTAACTTAGCAAGCGCTTCTGCCGGGGTATTTTTGTTTCTTGCAACAGCTACAAGAATTCCAATATTTCTTCTTTTTGCAAGTATTGTAAGTGCTTCTCTCGGTACATTGGGGTTACAAGCCACATTATAGGCAACATTAGTATCACGATCTCTTGCTGACTTCATTAAAATCGTTTTGGGAGTACTTATATTACCAGCAATGGTTTCACGCACTCGTTTACCAGTGCCTGCAGCCATTCTATGTATTACCCTCGTTGGAATATTGGGATTGCCCAAAGCAGCCAATTTAACATCAATTACAGGATCATGTTCAGCCATCTCTTCAAGCGTTAGACTTCCTGTTTTAGGATTTTCAGCTACATTCTCCCTTACAATATCATCTTTGTCCATAGACAACTTTGCTAAAAGTTTATCATCTGCGTTTTCATTGCAAGCAACCGCTCTACGGACATTGCACGACAAATCGTCAGCTAATTTTTCAAGAGTTCCAAGTAATGTTTTAGCGTTTTCCGCAACCTCCCACCGAACTTGATCAGTCATATCATTGGCCAATTTATCCAAAGCTGTTTCAGGCGTATATTCATTTCGAGCTACTGCACATCTTACATAACTTTCTCTGTCTTTAGCAAGTACAGCCAGTACTTTAGGATCGTCAACTTCACTCGCTATTGCATGCCGAGTTTCTTTTAATAAATAATTTAGCTCTAAAGTAACTTCCATTTTACTACCTCCTTAGTAATCACTATTATGAGATATTGCTTACTGGTACATATTATTGCTCCCTGCACCTAGGATAAATTACGTGTATATTATATCATGTTGCTTAATTATGTCAAGCTTTTTGAGCTATCTCCGCCATCTTTATAGCATCTTCTTTTGTTTCTGCTGTACAAATAAAACATGCATTATGGCAAAATTTTGCTGTTTTTATCTTTGAAATTTCTTGAAGTTTTTCATCTCTTAGTCCTGCCCATTCTTTAGGTAGACTCTTCCTATTTTCGAAACTTCCAAGTTCTCTTGGTACTGTATGTACACTAAATCCTCCTCTATTAGAAGGAAATACTACAAAATTTATTTTCTCAGCCTTTGAATTTGATGATGTTAATACCGCTTCTTCCCATGGCATAAATTGTTCAAGTATCATTATTCCATCTTTTGAATTTTCTATAGCATTGTCAACTAATTCTTTAGCTTCATTTTTAGCTATCTCACGTGCAATAAAACGTTCAAAATATTTTTTTGCAATTTCATAAGCCTGCATGAAGCATTCATCGGTATCTACTGTTTCGTTCCAGCATGGATTAAAGGCAGAAATTACACTCGCTAATTCCACAAATTTATAGTCTGTATCAATCTTGCTAAACTGTCCATTATCATTCGCATCTATATATTGTATTAAATCTTTATCGATTTGTAAAAATAATTCTTCTATATGTTCTTTTTTCACATTACATTTTTCTAAATATTTTTTTCCATAACTTTTCCATATTAATCCACAAGATGCATATTTTACTCCATTATCTCTTTGTCCATTTCCACCTGCTTGGTGATGGTCAAACTCACCGCCACCAATATCATATACTAATTTATTGGCAATACTTTCTCTCATTGAGTCTGTTACTTCATTTACTCTAATCAACTTGATATTAGTTAATATTTTAGATAATATAACCGTTGCAAAAATTTCATCAGAATGGAACTTACCTCCATGAGTTACACAATTTGCTTCTTTTAATTCTTTTACTATCTCTATCATGCTCTTTCCCTTTCTTATTATTTTTTCTATAAACGTTATCAAACCAAATTTCATTTTGATAAACAAGGTCAAACTCGCCTTTTGAGAAGTCCTAAGGGGTTTCTACCAATGGCGATGTGCCGAGGTTTAAAAAAATGAATTTGGTTTGTATAAATGCTTACATTACATATAACAATATCGATAAAAATTGCAATACACTCGCTAATACTATAAATAAATGAAATATTGAATGTATATATTTGTGTTTTTTTCCTACTCCATATAGAACTGCACCTATTGTATAAGCTATTCCGCCCGACACTAATAGAACCGTCCCCGGAATGCCAACTAATTGTAGCAATAATGGAAGTTTTATTATTATGCACCAGCCCATTGCTAAATAGCAAATCATCGAAAATACTTTATATTTTTTTAAGTCGATAGCATTTAATACAATTCCGAGAATCGCAACTCCCCATATTATTCCAAACAATGACCAACCTAAGGCTGTATTGTATTCTCTAAATGTGCATAAGGCAAATGGTGTATATGACCCTGCAATTAGTAAAAATATTGTACAATGGTCTAGTACTTGAAATACTTTTTTTGCATTGTTTCTATGTAATCCATGATATATGCTAGACATCGTATATAAAATTATCATCGAAACTCCATAGATAGCTCCAGAGACTATTCCATACACATTATGATGAATTGCTGCAAACACCACGCATAGAACAGTTGCAACAACTCCAAATGCCCCACCAACAATATGCGAGGTCATATTAAATATTTCCTCACCTTTAGTATATGTTGGCAAAATTCTTTCCGAAAGTCTTGTTCTTTTCATATAATATTTCAATTAAATAGACTACTATTTAATTGCACCCTCCTCAGCTAAAATTTTACTCATTTCTTCGTGTCTTTTTATCTTGGCTGTTGATGTTTTAATCATTGGCTCATCTGTTATTATTAATTTTTTCATATGCTTGTAGTTTGTAAGTCCGCTATTTATTTCTTTAATATCTTCCCATATTTTTTCTTTTAATTGTTCTTGAGTAAGTCCTGAAAAATTATCTTTTACATAGTCTTTGTTATATACAATTTTTACAGAAATTACCAAATCATCATCTTTTGGATAGCCAAAAACCATACATTCATCCACATATGGAAGTTTTCCTACTAGTGTTTCTAGTTCCTCTGGATATATGTTCTTTCCATTTTTCAATACTATAACATTCTTTTTTCTACCTGTTATAAAGAAATATCCATCTTTATCTTGTTTTGCAAGATCCCCTGTATGAAACCATCCATCTTTTATGGCTTCATTTGTTGCTTCTTCATTCTCGTAATATCCAAGCATAACATTTGGTCCTTTTGCAATAAGCTCTCCTATTCCTTGCTCATTTTGATTATCAATTTTTAGAGTAACCCCTGGCATAGGAAAGCCAATTGAACCATACCTTATACAATTTTCGTTTTCAGCAGCTAAAACTGGTGAAGTCTCTGTTAATCCGTATCCTTGAATTGTTAATATACCAAAGTCATTAAAAGCCTTTGCAACCTTTGGATCTAATCCAGAAGCTCCACTTATAATTGCTCTTAATGCTCCTCCCAAATTATCTATTACACTCTTGAACACTTTTCTTCTAATATCTATACCGAACTTCAACAAAAAATTACTAATCGGAGTCACAAATTTTATTAATTTATCTTTTCCTTGTTTTTTTATCTCTTTATCAATTTTCTTGTACATTGACTCAATTAAAAGTGGAACACAAACAAAAATGCTTACTTTATATTCTTTCATGTTAGCTTGAATGTGTCTAATTCCGTCACAGAATACATTTGTACAACCATGGTTTAAAAAAATTAAAATTCCTGTACTTCCAAATGTATGGTGGAATGGCAAAAACGCCATATTAACATCAGTGCTCAAAAAATTTTCAACTCTATTCATGGCAGAAATATTTGATGCTATATTTCTGTGAGATAGCATTACAGCTTTCGACTTAGAAGTTGTTCCTGATGTAAATAAAATAATACTCATCTTGTTATCATCAATTTTTGCATCTATAAAATCTCTATTACCATTCTCAACTAGTTTCTTTCCTTCTTCTATTAAATCTCCTAAATACAAGAAACCAGCTTTTTTTTCTTCGTCACTAATCTGATCCATGCAAATAAATTTTGTAACATCTGTTGCTCCAGAAGCCTTGAATTTCTTCATTGTATCCATATAGTCATTTGCAAAAATTATAGCCTCAGCATAACTCCTTTGCAAAGATGACTCAGTCTCTTCCTCTGGTAATCCCTTATCTAGTGGAACTGCAATTCCTGTGCCATTTAAAACCGAAACATATGATAGAATCCACTCATATCTATTTTTGCTAATTATAGCAACTCTTTTGTCTTTTAGTCCTAAATTAATTAAAGCTGTTCCAAGAGCATTTATATCATTTTGAAAATCTTTGTACTTTATTTCTTTATAAGTAACCTGCTTGCCATTTGTTTCCTTTAATTTAAATGCAACATTATCAGGGTAATTTGTAAAAGCATTATCAAGAACCTCTCTAATGTTGTTATATTCCTTCGATTCATAAATCTCATATTTTTTTCTATTCATTTTATTTTACTCGTATAATTGTACGAATGTCTCCTTTCTAGGGATTTTCTCCTTTGTTTTTTTGCTAACTCCCACTCCCTATTTTCATTGATAGAATACCATAAAAAACAAAATTATACAAGAGCTATGACCAAGTATTCAAGTGATAAAATTCTACAAAATCAATTTCTGATTTTTATTTGCAAATCATTGCTCTCATATACCCTTGTATTATTTTTCTCGACTTATATTATTATAAAAAACTTCCCATGACTTTTCTGTTCAATCATGAGAAGTTTTATTTCTATTTTGCATAATTGTTACTAATTTCTCTAAATTTTTTTAAAACATTGTAGACAGTCTAACATGCACACTATCACTAAAATATACGCTATCAACTCTTCCACTATAAAATAAACATGCCCAAGAATAATCATCATTAATATATGATCCCCAGTAACGATTTTGCAAGCCATAACTTTGATAATTAGATGAAGTTATCCCTAACAATCCTGCAAAAGCAGCCCATTCATTTCTTGAAGGAACTGACCAACCATTCCCATTAAATTTTTGTGCTTCTGTCCACGCCCAACCATTACTACTTGCATCTGATAAAGCCATTACATAAAATCTTGCATTTCCAGAACTTTTAGCGGACAGTACATTTTTTGTTCCGAAAGCACCTTTATAATTTGTTTGACTTATATAATATTCCTTAAGTCCCGTTTTAGTTGAAATACTATAATTTCCATCTCTGTTTCCCCAAGAACCACTTGCGCCTTTTTTTCTATCCCCAAATATTATGCCATCTACGCTACCATTATCGTCAATATCAGCATAATATCCTATTCCTGAATCAAGTGTAAATGTTTGAAGTTTAACTGTTGCAGTATACGTTACTGTTTTTTCATTGTAATTCGATGTTGCAGCGCTCTTTACTGTTATAGTAGTTGTTCCTTCTGTTTTTTTAGGAGTTATTATTACTGTTGTTCCATTTAAACTTACTGTCGCCACATTAGTATTAGATGATGACACGCTTAGAGTTCCAGTATTTCCACTTATAGAAAACGTTCCAGTGTTCGGATATGTTATTGTTCCGCTATATGATGATAATGATATGCTTCCTGTTGCTTTATTTACTCTTGTTGTTTGTGTTGTTGTCTGTGTTTTGTATCCTGCCTTGCTTGCTCTTACTGTTACAGTGAATGATGAAGTGTTTGTTATTGTTGGCATTGTTGTGCTATATGTGCCTCCATTTATTGAATATTCTAATTTTGCATCACTTGGATTTGCACTTACATTTGTTAATGCATTATGTGCTTTTCCATCATATGTTCCATTATATGGTGTTGCACTTAAGCTTATTGTTCCATTATTTACTGTTGCAGTATATGTTGCTGATTTTTCATTGTAATTGCTTGCTTCCGCGCTTGTTACTGTTATTATTGCCTTTCCCGCGGTTGTTCCCGATTTTACTGTTACAGTATTTCCACTTACACTTGCTGTTGCTATATTGTTATTATTTGAAGAAACGCTTAACATTCCTGTATTTCCACTTACCGTAAATGTTGTGTTACTTGGATATGTTATTGTTTCACTCGTCGCTGACAATGTTAATTTCCCTTCTGCCTTATTTACTTTTACTGTTTCTGTTTTCGTTTGTGTCTTGTACCCTGCCTTGCTTGCTTTTATTGTTACTGTAAATAATGAAGTATTCATTATTGTTGGTATTGTCGATGAATAACTTCCTCCATCAATTGAATATTCTATTGTTGCATCACTTGGATCAGTTGTTACGCTCGTAAATGCATTGTGTGCTTTTCCATCGTACGTACCTGTGTAAGGTGTTGCATTTATTTTTATTGTTCCATTTTGTACTCTTGCTTCATGAGTTGCTGTCTTTTCTTTATAATTGTTTGCTTCTGCACTCGTTACCGTTATTGTTGCTTTTCCGGCTGTCGTTCCCGGCTTTACTGTTACTGTATTTCCATTTATACTTACTATTGCTATATTATCGTTATTAGAACTAACACTTAATGCTCCTGTATTTCCGCTTACTGTAAACGTTCCACTTGTTGGATATGTATATGTTCCATCTGTTGATGATAATGTTAATTTTCCTTCTGCCTTATTTATTCTTATTGTTTCTGTTGTTATTTGTGTCTTATAGCCTTCTTTACTTGCCTTTACTGTTACTGTAAATTCTGATGTATTTGTTATTGTTGGCATTTTTTCATTATATTCGTTTCCATCTAATGAGTATTCTAATTTTGCATCGCTTGGGTTTATACTTATACTCGTAAATGCATTATGTGCTTGTCCATCATATACTCCCTCATATGGAATTGCTTCTAATTCTATTGTTCCATTTTCTACTGTTGCTAAATGTATTGCTTTATTTTCTGCGTATTCTCCACTTGCTGCACTTCTTACTATTATATTTGCTTTTCCTGCTGTTGTTCCCGGTTGTACTGTTATTGTGTTTCCTTTAATACTTGCTGTTGCTATGTTTGGAGTATCTGAACTTACGGTTAATTCTCCTCCTGATGTATTATTTGTTACTTCAAATGTTCCACTATTTGGATACGTATATGTTTCATTTCTCGGAGATATTGTTAAATCACTCGCTTTTGCTATTCCTTCATATATTATTTCTACATCTCCATTTTCTTTGTCTTTTAATAAAAATTTATGTTCATCATTTATTATTATTTCGGCATTTTTTTCATCTATTTTTTCTTTAGAACTTAAATCATAATTCTTCTTCCCTGTACTTATCTGCTCCAAATAATTATCCAAATCAACTGTCTTACTCTCAACTTGTATATCCACCTTTTCAAGCTCTAGCGCTTCTTTTATTCCCGCTACCGTTTGTATCTTTTGTGTACTCCTTGCCTTATCAAACAAATTGTCATTTCCAACAACTAAATCAATGGTTACTCCTGCGAGTATCAATAAAACTACTATTGTTATAATTAATGCAATAATTGTAATTCCTTTATTTCCCTTTGTACTTTTCATATTTTTTCCTTTCGTGTTATCATTAATCTACTTACTTAATGATAGTTTCACAATAGTGTTTTTATGTATATTTACCTGAAATATTAATGTAACTTAAAATTATTTATGTACAAATAAGATCTAAAAAAAATTTAACAAAACTATTGCTTTTATTTAATCTTTTGATATAATAAAAGCATGAAATAGTATCATTAAGTAAGTAGATTAATGATACTATTTTCTATCTGTTAATCAGTCATCTATTTCTTATGACATACATTTTTTCTTCTTTTTCAAAGTATATTGAATATTTTTAATGAATATGTAAAACTCCAAAAAACGTTTGCCGCATGTATTACACGTAGTATGATATAAATTTGTAATTATTTCTTAATTTCTTCATATAAATATAATGGTGATTTGTATGGATTGTCGTGAATTTTCTTCTTTTTTATCTACCCTTTCTGGCTGTGAACTTGTAGCTCTTGCTGGGCTTCTTTCTGTTGCAATTTCTAACAATCTTAGTAATGATGAAATAGATACTTTAGGGAACTTTTTTTCAGCTTTAGGTTCTAATCTTTCAACAATAGCAACAACTAACGGGTTTGGAAAAAATGGCAATATAAATAATAACCGGGCAAAGCTTTTTCACTTGTTAATTAGCTGTATCGTTTTTGAACACCTATGTACATTTTTTTCTCCGTCCCTAAATTGTATATTTTCTAATGAATATGAAATAATATAACCCAAAAGTATTGACTGTACGTATTATGCGTAGTAAAATATATTGTAAATATATAGGAGGAAATATATCCATGAAGGTTATTTATCCAGTATTATTCTATGAAGAAAAGGAAGGTGGATATTCCGTATTTGTTCCAGATTTGAAAAATAATTCTACTTGTGGTAGCACATTAGAAGAAGCAATGACAATGGCAGAAGATTTGATTGCTGGTATTGTATTAGATGAAATGGAAGAAAATAATCAAATTCCTAAATCAAGTAAAATTGAAGACGTATCATTTGAAAAATTAGAAAAATATTTAGATATAGAAAGCTGGGATTATGTTTCTAAGTTTAAGACATATATCTCAGTAGATATAAGTTCATTTGCCGAAAAATGGGGAAAAGAATTAGTTAAAAAAACCGTTAACATTCCTAAGTGGGTAAATACAAAAGCTGAAAATTTAAAAATAAATTTTTCAAAAACATTAGAAGAAGCATTATTGCAGAAAATATATAAAGAATAATACGTACTTTCAAATCGTTACAATTTTTGTGAATATTTAAATGAATTTTCTTAGAGACAGAATTACTTCTGCCTCTTTATTTTATACATTAAAAATTCGCCCAAAAAGGGACGTCCCCTCTGGGCGAAATTTCTACAATTTTTATAATATTATGCAGATTAAGCCTCCGCTTCCCTCGTTTATTATTCTTTCTAATGTTTCTTGTAATTTTTCTTGTGCATCTTCTGGCATTTTCATTAGTTTTGTTTGCAAGCCTTCGTTTACTAGCTCATGCAGGCTCTTGCCAAATATATTTGATTCCCATATTTTCTTTGGATCGTTTTCAAATTCTGAAAGTAACGATTCTACCAGTTCCTGTGATTGTTTTTCGCTTCCTACTATTGGAGATACTTCTGTTTCTATGTCTGCTCTTATCATGTGTATTGATGGTGCTTTTGCTCTTAGTTTTACTCCATAGCGTGTGCCTTGTTTTACCATTTCAGGCTCTTCTAATATTAATTCGTCTATTGATGGGCTTACTATTCCATAACCTTTTGTGTTTACTTCTTGCAATGCTGTGGATACTTTGTCATACTCCTTCTTTACATTTGCAAATGATATCATGCTAGAGAATAGTTCACCTTCGTTTGTTATTGGAACTCCAGAAATTTCGGTTAATACCTTATAGAATAAGTCATCTAATAAGTTGATGGTTATGTTTATGCTTCCTGTTCCTAGCTGTATTTCGTTTATTATACTTGTTGATATTACCTCAGTATTTTGCAATTTGGTTATTCTGTTGTCTATTTGTTTTAGAATCCTTATGTCTTTAAACGCATCTTTGATTTCGTCATATAATTCTTCTTTTAGCCAATGTGTTTCTGGTAGTCCATCAACCCATCTTGGAAAACTGATGTTTACTCTTTCTATTGGAAATTCATATAATACTTTGCCAAATATTTCATCAATTTTATCTGCAGTTAAATTTTCACAATCTGTTGGGATTACCTGTGTATCGTATTTTTCTTGAAGTTTTTGAGCTAATGTTTGTGTATATTCAGAATCTGGTTCTACCGAATTTAATACTATTACGAAAGGTTTATTTAATTCTTTTAATTCCTTTACAACACGTTCCTCTGGTTCTATGTAATCTTCTCTTTCTATTCCAGTCACACTTCCATCAGTTGTAACCAATATTCCAATTGTAGAATGCTCTTGAATTACCTTTTTAGTTCCAATCTCAGCTGCTTGTTCAAATGGAATTTCCTCTGTTGACCATGGTGTTTTTACCATTCTTGGCATATCATCTTCCAAATATCCAATAGCATTATTAACCAAATATCCAACACAATCAACCAGTCTTACGTTCAGCTTTATATTATCACCAACAGTAATTCCGTACCGCTTCATTTGGAATAAACTTTGGCTCTGTAGTCATAATTGTTCTGCCACCAGCACTTTGAGGCAACTCATCTTGTGCACGCTCTTTTTTATACTCATTGTCTATGTTTGGAATTACTAGCAAATCCATAAATCTTTTTATGAAAGTCGATTTACCAGTTCTTACAGGTCCAACAACACCAACATAAATATCGCCATCTGTCCTTTTTGCTATGTCTTGATATAACCTATTGTCTTTCATTAATTTTATACCTCCTTATACATCTAATGTATATTTCAAATGTGTTATGTGTTTGTACAATAACTTTATTTAATGTATATTAGTCTTTTAAAAAGTTATGCATAAAAAGAAAATTAATTTTTACATATTTTTATATTTTTAGTAAAAACTATATTAAATTATTTTTTGGAGGATTGTATTTTGAGTTCCGTATTTAGTTCAATAAAAAATTATTTTCATGATATTTTTTATGAAGATAACCCTAATGATTATAATTTCTCGCTTGGCGAACAGACTAATCCATTAGTAACTAATGCTTCTACAACTTTTAGCAAAAATTCTGAGGCATTAAATTTAGATAATGAGTCTCTAACAGACACTAGTAATGATAAAATTTTTCCATCTTTAGATGTTAACCTAGAATATATAAGAGTTCGTTTTAATGAGATGATTAATTCCGACATTATAATTAGAGAATTTACGCTTACTGCACGAAACAAACAATATAGCGCTTTTCTTGTTTATATTGACGGAATGACTGACCAAGATGTTATGAATAACTTTATTTTGAAGCCTTTAATGTTAAAAAACACCGCAAATTCTTTCGAAGGCAATCAGAATAGAGTATTATCCGAAGTAAAAACAAATAACATAACAGTACGAAAAGTAAAAAAATTTAATATTGTGGAGTACATTTCTAATTGTTTACTTCCTCAAAATAATGTTAAAGAATTTACTAAGTTTGATGATATAGTGAAAGTTATAAATGCTGGAGACTGTGCTCTTTTTATAGATACTCTTGATATTGCATTTGATGTAGAAGTTAAAGGATATGAAAAGCGTAGTCTTACAACACCGCACAATGAAATGGTAATTAGAGGAGCTCAAGTTGGCTTTACAGAAAATTTACGTACAAATACCTCTCTTTTAAGAAGATATGTAAATAACGAAAATCTTATAATAGAATCTGTAAATATTGGCAAGTTGAGCAAAACTCCTTGTTCTATATGTTATTTAAAAAATATTGCAAATACAGATTTAATCTCAGAAGTGCGTTATCGTTTAAATAATTTAGCAATAGATTACTTGACATCTTCTGGACAATTAGAGCAATTAATTCAAGATAATGATAATACCAGCCTTCCTCAAATAATTGCCACAGAACGACCAGATAGAACTTCAAATTTACTATTTGAGGGTAGAATTGCAATTATTGTAAACGGAAGCCCATATGTGCTTATTGTACCTGCCATATTTTCAGATTTTCTAGCTTCTTCCGAAGATTATAATTTAAAATATCAATATTCTAATTTTGTTAGGGCTCTTAGAATTATAGCACTTGCATTTGCATTATTGCTACCTAGTATGTATATGGCTATTACAAGCTTTCATCAAGAATTGGTTCCAACAGAACTTCTTTACTCTATAATATCAGCTAGAGAAACTGTTCCATTTCCAATACTTTTTGAAATTCTAATAATGGAATTATCATTTGAACTAATTCGTGAAGCCAGTATACGTGTTCCATCTCCTGTCGGGCAAACTATTGGAATTGTTGGAGCTCTTATACTAGGTCAAGCAGCAGTAGATGCCGGAATTGTGAGTCCTATTTTAATTATAATTGTATCTTTTACAGCCATTTGCTCATTCTCAATTCCAGATTTCTCGTTAAGCTTTCATTTTAGAATAATGAGATTTATCTATATTTTACTAGGTGCTATGGCAGGGTTTCTTGGGCTTGCAGCAGGACTATGTGTTCATCTACTAGTATTAAATAATATGCATTCTTTTGGAGTAAGCTATTTAGGTAAAAATATATTTAAAGCAGATGAATTTGGTAATGGAATAGTGCTATCTCCTGCCTATCGCAGAGAAAAACGTTCTAAGGAGTTAAAAACCAAAAGGCCAAAATCTCAAGATAAAATAAGCATGAGATGGAAATACCCACAACATTGATTCTTTATAATATATAATTAAAAGTTTCATATTCTAAACAAAAAGGAGGATAGCGATTTTTCGCATAATTTATGAAGTTTTCAAAAATTAATTTAATTGAATCTTTCGCATTAATATTAATACTTACAATTAACAGAATATCTATGAATAGTCTACAATCTATATTGTTGTTTTGCGGTTCATCATCAATCTTAAATGTTATATTTGTCAGTATAATCACTTTGTTTTTAATTGTTGTTATAATACGTTTATTTAAAAAATTTCCAAATTCAGATATAATTGATATTTGTGAAGCTATTGGAGGAAAATTTCTTAAATGGCTAGTTGGTTCAATTTTTGCTCTATATATAATTGTTACATCCTCTTTATTGCTTAGGTATTTTATAGAAACAATTCACATTATTTATTACGGAGATGCTCCAATTATTTATTTGCTACTTTTCTTTTCAGTAGTGAGTGTTATTGCCAATATGCAAGGAATAAAAAGTATTGCTAGAACTAATGTTATTTTATGTGTAATTATGGTAATAAGCTTATTAACCGCTTTTGCAGCCGTAGTTCCCAATATGACAATTCAGCGTATTTTTCCAATTTTAGGTCATGGGGTTTCTAATACTTTTTTCACTGGTATTTCAAATATTTTTATATTTAATGGTTTTTCTATTTTATTTTTAGTACCACCACTACTCGAAAACAAAAAAGATTTTAAAAAATCGACCTTAATTGCAACATTAATCTCCATTTTTATTGTAATACTTGCAACTGCTAGTATGCTTTTAGCTTTTTCTTTTAGCACAGACATAGACCGTATTTCGCCACTTTATTCACTATTATCAAATAACGAATTTGGTAAATACTTTCAACACCCTGAATCTTTATTTATATTTACTTGGATTTTATCATTTATGAGTTACTTTAACATTGGATTAATGACTTCATCATTAGTCTGCCAAAAAGTTACTAATGTAAAAAACTCAACACCTTTTATAATTCCTATTTGTATAATTAGTTTGATAATTGCACTTATTCCAAACAGTATTATGCAAACACTTGCAATAAATGATTTTATATCTAAATATATTGGAACACCATTAACTTTTATAGTATTTCCAATTATTCTTATGATTGCTAATTTAAAATTAAAGAAAGGACCCAATACCAATGAGAATTTGGATTAATATAAAAAAAGTTTTAATTATTTTTCTATCATTATTTATTGTATTTTTCTCATTATCTGCACCATATAGCACACGTAATATAGATAAATTAGCCTACGTTCTTGCTTTAGGTCTTGATATAGGAAATTCTAATACATTAAAACTATCTGTTCAGCTTGCCAAACCATCTAATGGTTCAAATGGTTCATCTGGCACAGCATATGAAAAAATTGTAAATAGCGTAGAATGTGCGTCTATAGAAACTGGAATAAGTCTTTTAAACAGCTATATAAGTAGGCGTTTAGATTTATCTCATTGTAAAGCCATTGTAATATCAGAAAAACTCGCTCAGAAAGGAGTTTCTGAGTATATGTATACATTATTAAGTAGCCCACGAACCAGCCCTCATGCCAATATAATAATAAGTAAAATACCATCTGAAGATTTTTTAAATATAGCCTCACCAGAGCTCGAAGATTTACCATCAAGATTTTACGAAATTACTCTTGCTTCAAATGAATATACATCTTATACGCAAAACGTAACACTTATAAATTTCTTTTCTGACTGTGTAGATTCCTTTAAGAATCCAGTTGCTACTCTTGGCTCTTCATCAAGTTTACCTATATCTCCAGCAGATAACATTGAAAATATCGGGCTTGCAGTTTTTAAAAACGATATATTGGTTGGAGAATTAAATGCCGAAGAATCAATTTTGCATATGATGGTTTCTAATAAATTAAAATCTTGTACAATTAGCATACCTAATCCTATTGGAGATTCTGAAAGCATTAATTTAAGCATAAAACTTGCTCATAATACCAAAAACAGCGTTTCTTTGGTAAATGGCACTCCATTTATTTCATCTGCTGTAAAAATTAATGCGAAAATAGAATCTGCCACTCAAAAATCATCCTACGGGAATTCCAGCTACTATTCGAAGGAAAACATACAGCTTATAGAAGAATCTTGTAATCAATATTTAAAAAAAGCTTTAAATGATTACTTATATAAAACTGCTAAAGAATATAATTGCGATATAGATGGATTTGGAAAATATGCAGTAAAATATTTTACAACAATTCAAGACTGGCAAGCTTATAATTGGCTAGACAATTTTCAAAATAGTACATTCAATGTAAACGTAGAAACAACTATAAAATCTGGGAATACTTTTTTATAATCATAAAATGCATCTCTATTTAACTGTTAGAGATGCATTATTTTTTAGTCTTCAAATATTTTTTCAAATTCTTCTTCTGATATTACTTCTTTTTCTATTAACACTGCTGCTAGTTCATGTAGTTTATCTATATGTTCTATTAGTATTGCTTGAGCCTTTGCATATGCTTCATCAATTAGACGTTTTACTTCTTTTCCTATTTCATTTTCTATTGATTCTCCAAATATTTGCATTTGGTATGGTTCTTTTTCCAGGTTTATACTAAGTGGTCCTATTTTATCACTCATTCCATATATTGTTACCATTTTCTTTGCAATATCTGTTGCAACTTCAAAGTCATTACTTGCACCTGTCGAGACATCATTTAGTATTAATTTTTCAGATGCTCTTCCTCCAAGAAGTGCTATTAGTTTTTCTAGCATTTCTGTTTTAGATACATAATACTTATCTTCATTTTTCTTATACATTGTGTATCCACCCGCAACTCCTCTCGGAATTATAGATACTTCTTTTATATCTTTTTGAGTCTCTAAGAACCTGCTTACTATTGCATGTCCTGCTTCGTGGTATGCAGTTAGCCTTTTATCTTTGTCAGACATTATTCTACTATGTTTTTCTACACCAACAGTAACCTTCTTTAAAGCATCGTCTATGTCTTTATTCGTTATCGCCTTTTCTTTATTTATTGTTGCAATTATTGCTGCTTCATTTAATATATTTTCTAGCTCAGCACCAGTAAATCCAGCCGTATCACCAGCTATATTTTTTAAGTCTACATCATCAGCTAATTTTTTATCTTTAGCATGGATTTTTAATATAGCCTCTCTTCCTTTCATATCTGGAAGACCTATAGTTATTTGTCTGTCAAATCTTCCTGGTCTTAATAGTGCTTGATCAAGCATATCAGGTCTATTTGTTGCTGCTAATAATATTACAGCATGTTCAGAATCAAATCCGTCCATTTCAACCAATAATTGATTTAGTGTTTGATTATTATCATTATCAGCTGCTGTGCTTCCATCAGACCTCTTTGAACCTATAGCATCAATCTCATCTATAAATATTATTGCTGGGGCCATTTTCTTAGCTTTATCAAATAATTTTCTAACCCTTGATGCTCCAAGTCCTGCAAACATTTCTGTGAATTCAGAACCACTCATAGAAATAAATGGAACATCTGCCTCTCCAGCTATTGCTTTTGCTATAAGAGTTTTACCCGTTCCTGGTTGTCCACACAGTAGAACACCTTTTGGAATTTTTGCTCCCATTTTATAGAATTCGTCTGGATTTTTTAAGAAATTTACAATTTCTATCATTTCTTGCTTTTCTTCATCAAGGCCCGCAACATCATCAAATGTCGTTTTTACATCATCTTCATCTGCTTCATATACTTTTCCTTTATCTCCAAGACCTTGCATTTGTATTAATAATACAAATAATACTAGCATTAAAATTGTTGGCAATATTGAAAATGCCTTATCTGCAATAGATAAAAATACACTTGGCTTTTCTTGTATTAATGTTATTTCATTTCCATCTTGTACCTTTTCTTGAACTAATTCAATAAAAGCTTGTGTGCTTGGAACTATAGCTGTTTTAGGCTCTTCTTGTTCTTTTAAGTTTACTTTTATCGTCGTGCTTCCAACAGTCATTTTTATTTTTTCTACGTTGCCATCATTTATTTGCTTAATTAAATCTGTGTATGAAATTTGGTCTTCTGGAATAACGTCCTCATCTTTTTTCTCTTTTATCACTGTGTATACGACAGTTCCCAATATAACCAATGATAACGCTACTATTATTATCCATAGAAATACTTTCTTATTTTTATCTTTATCTTTTTTATTATTTCTATTTTTTGTGTTTTCTTTATTTTTATTGTCTTTCAATTTTATAACCTCCAAACCAATTCTTATACATTGCTTCCTTCTGGCTTATCTCCAATTTCTGGATTTTCTGGATTTTCTTGTTCTTCTTGCTTTTTCTCTTTTTCTTTTTGTCTTTCTCTTTCACGTTTGTTTTTAGCCTCAGCTTTTTCGTCTTCCTTTTCCTGCTCTTTTTGTTTTATTTTTTCTTTTACTTGTTCCTGAACACTTTTTATTTTTTCAACTTCTGCTTGTCTTTTCATATAATCAGTTTTAATCATCAAAATTGCTGTCACTATATAAATATATGAAATTGCAGTATACATAAATTGGAAGTATTTTACCGTCCAACCAGTAAATCCATTTATTATAATGTAAACCATATTTAATATTATTGATAAAGTAAGGGCATGTACACTCATGCTAAATGAAGCACTGTATTTAATTTTCATTCTGAATATTCTTGCTATTAAGTAAGCTAAGAAACCTAAAACTAATGCATCTACCAATATGCTTGCAAGATATACAACAAACATATATATAAACATTGTTACAAATACAGATGTATATATTTGTAATGAATTATTCTTTACATAGTCAATTATTTTCTGCTTGTCTAATGATGTTATATTATATTTATTAAAGAAATCAGTATATGATGTTTCTGAGATAGCTGAAAGCATTTCATTTTTTAATAGCATTTTATCTTTTAATAGAACTAACCCATTATTTTGATTTTTTATTTGGTTTTTATACTCTTCAATTTTTTCATCTGATAAATTTTCTGTATCTACAATTATTTTTCCAGTTATGTATTTATCACTAGCAACCTCAAATTTTTCATTATTATTTACTGTTAAAATGCCATCTGCATATGATAAATCTGTGACTTTTGCATCAAAATAATTTACAGCCTCTTTAACAGAATTGGAGAATTTATATACTGTCATACATGTTATTATTATAGTAAAAATTGCGACCAATTTTATTAAATATCCAGATGTTTTTCCTACACCTTCGAGTCCAAAGTCTTCATATTTATCGAAGTCTTTAATACTTTTCAGTACATCTTTAAAAAATCCATTCCCTTTTACTTTCTTGTTTTCATTTTTTTCTATGTTTGACATTTCTAAATTCTCCTTTGCAATTTATCCTTAATTTTCCTTTTTTACTATTATTCCATCTTTAGTATCTTTTATGCTGTACCCTAGACTAATTATCCTATCTCTTATTTCATCAGATTTTGCCCAGTTTTTTTCTGCTCTTGCTTGTTTCCTTTCTTCAACTAATGCTTTTATTTCTTCTGGTAATTCTTCACTCTCTTCATGTTTGAATTCTAATAAATAATTTTCAGCATTTTTCATGTCCAGTCCAAGAACCTTATCAAATTTTAATAGCAAATCTGCAAATTTTATTGATTTTTTTGCATTTCTAGCAATTTCCCATACAACACTCATTGCGCCTGGCATATTCATGTCATCATTAATATATGCTAAAAATCTTTCTTCATATTCTTTTATAATATCTTCATCAACATCATCAACACCATTTGCATTTTTTATATAACTATCATATAGTCTTTCAAGGGCCTTTTGGGCTCCATATGCACCTTCGAATGTAAAATTTAATTTATTTCTATAATGAGCCGTAAAGCAGAATAATTTGAAAGCAAGTGGTGAAATACCTTTTTCTTCTAACTGGGAAATTGTATAAGTATTTCCTAAGCTCTTTGACATTTTTCCACCATCTACTTGCAGATACTCGCAATGCATCCATACATGTGCCGGTATTTTTCCTGTTGCACCTTTAGATTGTGCAATCTCATTTTCATGATGTGTTGGAATATGGTCAACTCCACCAGTATGAATATCAAATTCTTCTCCTAAAAATCTTCTTCCCATAGTAGAGCACTCTAAATGCCAACCTGGATATGATAATCCCCATGGGCTCTCCCATTTCATTATATGATTTTCTGGTGCTTTAATCCATAAAGCAAAATCGTATGGATTCTTTTTTTCTGGGTCAACATCAACTCTTGCTCCAGCTATCTGGTCATCTAGTTTTCTATTTGATAATACTGGGTATTTATCTAATTTTGATATATCAAAGTATATTCCTTTACTAGTTTCATACGCATATCCATTTTTTATTATTTCTTTAACATATTCTATCATTTGAGAAATATTTTCTGTTGCTTTTGTAATAATTTCTGGTTTATCTATGTTAAGCTTTTCCATATCTTTTAAAAATATTTCTGTATAAAAATTTGCAATCTCATATGGGTCTTTTTTCTCTTTTCTAGCAGCCTTTTCCATTTTATCTTCGCCTTCATCGGCATCAGATTCCAAATGGCCAACATCAGTTATGTTCATTACATGTTTTAGTTCATAACCATTATATTTTAAAACTCTTCTTAATGTATCCATAAATATGTAAGTTCTAAAATTTCCAATATGTGCATAGCTGTAGACCGTAGGTCCACAACTATACATTCTTACTCTATTTTCATCTATTGAATGAAATTCTTCTTTTTTTCTTGTTAAAGTATTATAAAAAGTTAATTTCATATTTACTCCTTTTCCGTCTAATAATTACTCTTTAACTTCGTTATTAGCAGCTGGTGCGTCGGGATCAACCACTACATCATTTACAGCTTCATTATTTCCTTTTGGCGGAGTTGGTGTTTGTGTATCATCTTTCTTTTTCTTACTTACCGTAATTGTAATACTATCTCCTGCTGTTGCTGTCGTTCCTTCAGCCTTACTCTGTGCTAATACTGTTCCATCTGCTTTTTCAGATTCTTTAGTTTCAACAGTAACTGTTAATCCTAAATCTTTCAATGTTTTCAAAGCTTTTTCCTTAGTTTTTCCAACCACACTGGGAATTTTTATTTGTTTCTTAGTATGTACATCACAAGTTTCTGTTGGAATATCATATTGTCCATTATCACTTGTTTTCCATAAGTTTGTATCTTCCTTTTCTGGCTTCTTCGCATATGTTTTTTCTTCTGTCTCAGGACAGAATTCTGTTGCAATTTTTCCCGTTTCTTTACAAATTGTTAATTTTTCATGTCCTTCACAATATTCAGGAATAGTTCCTTTTACAAAGTATTCTGTATATGTATCTGTACATGCATCTGTTGCTACTTTTCCAGAAGTTTTACATATTTTAGCTGTTACTATATTACTTGGCTTTTCAAATTTTGAACTTGGTAAATCACTGTGTACTTTTTTCATAACAGCCACCCAAAGTCTTGCTGCTCTGTTAGTACCATTTGCTTTTGCAGGATACAAATTTTCTGGTTGATCAAATCCATACCATGTAGCAGCTGTATAATAATTTGTAAATCCACAGAACCATCTGTCATAATTATTTGTTGTAGTTCCAGTTTTTCCTCCTACATCTTGCCCAGATATTTTACAGTATGGAGCCGTTGGATCATTTCCAATTATAGGACCTGTTAAAATAGATTTTAGTATATATGCATTACCTTCTGATAAAACTCTTCTTGTTTCTTGTGTTGGTTCCATAACAGTATTTCCATCTTTATCTTCAACTCTTGTGTAGAATGTTGGAGTAATATATACTCCATCATTTGCTATTGTTGCATATGCACCTGCCATTTCTAGAGGTGTAATACCATTCGTTGCTCCACCAAGTACCAATGATAAGTTTTCATCATTTGTTTCTGAATTTTCGCTTGCAGTAACTAATGTTGATATTCCAAACTTTTTCAAAAATGCAATCGAATTACTTGGTCCAACTTCTGCCATAATCTTAACACTCATTGTATTTGCAGAAAATCCTATACCTTGTCTAACTGTTACTAAACTATATCCTTTATGTGGGTTTGGAGTATATCCTCCAGAGAAAGTAGTTCTTGATTCATCATATACAGTAGCTGCTGTAATTATTCCAGACTCTAGAGCTGGTGCTATTGCAGCTAATGGTTTTATTGCTGAACCTGGTTGTCTTGTTGATTGTGTTGCTCTATTTTGTCCATTTGCATCAACATCATCACCTAATCCTCCCATACAGCCTACAACTCTTCCTGTTTTGTGGTCTATTACAACCATTGCAGATTGAGTATGGTCATTTAATTTATTACCCTCTTTATCTGTAGCAACTCCCACAAAAATGTGCTCATCACTATTTCTATATATATCTTCCATCTCTGATTGAATTGTGGAATCCTGTGTCGTATAAATTTTATATCCTCCACCTTCAATCATTGTTTGTGCTATATCTGTAGACACATCATTTTTCTCGGCATATTGATTTATTACTTGATTTAATGCTGCTCTTGCCAAATATGACATTGAAGAGTTTGTTGAAGTGCTACCTTTTTCAAAATGTAAACCTTCATCAACTTCCGCTTTTGCAGTATTATATTCTTCTTCTGATATTTTTCCTTGATCTTTCATTTCAGAAAGAACTGTAGTTGTTCTCTTTTTTATCAATTCACTATTATCAGTAGATTCTTTAAATGGATTATAACTATTTGGTGCATGGTTTATTCCTGCTATAAATGCACATTCTGCTAAATCTAAGTCACCAACAGATTTATTAAAGTAGTATCTAGAAGCAAGTTCAACACCATGTAAGTTTCCCTCTCCTCCAACATATATTGTATTTAAATATAATTCTAATATTTGGCTCTTAGAAAGCATTTTTTCAACTTTATATGCTCTAGATATTTCTCTTACTTTTCTCTCGATTCCAGCTAATCCTGAATCTCCCTTATCATTTTTCAAGTTCTTTATTAATTGTTGCGTTATTGTACTTCCACCATATGAAGAATGCCCTCTATGTATAATATATGTTACAGTTGCACCAACTGTTCTTTTTAAATCTACACCTTTATGCTCATAAAATCTCTTATCCTCTATTGCAATATAAGCGTTTTGCAAATTTTCTGGAATCTCACTTAAAGATACAATTCTTCTTTTTTCATCACCAGACACATTTGCAATTTCATTACCATCTTTGTCATAAATTATTGTATCAATAATTTTTAATGTAAGATCATCTTTTGACATAGCCCAGTCATCATTGCTAAATAATGCGACAATTGCTCCAGCTCCAACAATACAAGCAAGTATAATTAGTACAAATATTAATTTTATAAAAATAGCTAATTTTCTGTGTCTTTTCCAAAATCCTTTTTTCTTTGCTTTTTTATTTTGCTCATCATTTTTTATATCTTTTTTATTTTTCTTTGTTTCTTTACTATTTCTGTTTTTAGTAGATTTATCATGTTTTTTCTCAGATTTGCTACCCATAAACTTCCTCCTTAAATTTATTCACACTCTAATTATATTACATATTTAAGTAAAAGTAAAAGCTTTTTGGTAAAATAATAAAATTTAATTACTAAATATTTTTATATAAAAAATACCCATCGTAGCTATTCGAAGGATATTTTAATCTATTTTATTATTTTCATTTTTCCTTATATAATTTTCACATATGTTTATACCATTTTTTATGATAACATAAAAATATTTTAAACTATTTTTTTATTAGATTATTTTTATGAACAGTATCTACACAGCACTGCTTCTAATCCAACATTTAAATCTATCGCACCACTCTTCGATTTATAGTCCAAATCTATAAATTCTTGTAACAATTTTCTTAATTCTGCTTCTTTAAAATATTTTGATTGCATCGTATATTTGTTTACCAAGAATGTTTGATTTGGTTTTAAGTTTAGGCTTTCTGCAATGTTTAGTTTTTCGTTTATCGCTATTTTTGTAATATATAATTTCTTGAAATGTCCATATAATGTAATAAATATTTTTTGTATTGGTTCTTTAGCATACAATAAATTTTTTAATACTTGTAATGCTTCTGATATATTTTTTCTTCCAAGGCTATCTGTTAAATCGAATATTATACTTTCAAATTGCTTTATTCCTAATAAATCTATGTTTTGCTTTGTTATCGTTCCACCAGCTCCAACATATTCTATTTGTTTACGAATTTCATTTATCAAGTCCTGTAACGATGTTCCACAATTTTCTATTAAATAATTTAATGTAACAGCATCTACGTTTACCTTATACATATTGCAAATTGATTTTAGCCTTTTTACTAATTCCGCAGGTTTCTGTTTTTCAAAATTACATACACAGCCCAACCTATCAATTGTTTTATATAGATTGTTTTTATCTGCGTCATTTTCAATAAACAATAATATTACAGAATCATCTATCATATCAACATTTTCTTCTATGTATGTTGCTAGCTTATTCTCAAATTTATTGTCATCTTTTTTTGATGTTTTTTCTTCAGTTGTAGTGCTTTTTCCTCTTTTAGGCTTTTGGAATAATCCTGTATCTTTTGCAACAATCAGCTTTTGTGGATATCCAAACGCAGGCGTTTCTATATCTGCAATTATTTCTGAAACATTAGTGTTGTCAATTTGAATATAATTTATTCCATTTACTGTTTCACCAAATAATTTTTTTATTTTTTTTACGTTGTTATCTAGTAAAAAGCGCTCTTCTCCATATAGTAAATATATGTTATTTAGTTTTCCAGCTTTCAATTCATTTTCTAATGCTGTGATATCCACAATTAGCCTCCTAATTTTTTTATAAAATCTACCTCTTATTTAAAACTATTCTAAAGATTTCTGCCACGCTCCAAGCTTGTGCAAATGCTCCTCTTTCTTCATATGGTTCTGTTGAATCATATATTTCACTTATCGTGCCAATACTTGACCTTTCAAACATTTCTGCTTTGAAAGTTTCCTTTGTTGTATATACAAGCTTCGTTATTTTTTCTTCTAGTTCTTGTCTTTTGGTTCTATTCTTTTCTATTATCATAGTACTTTTTAATGCATCATAATATAATCCTAATAACCATGGCCAAGTAATTCCCTGATGATAGCTTGAATCTCTCTTGTATGCAGAACCTTCATATACATCAACATAACCGTCTTCATCTGAGCTTAATGTTTTTAGTCCATATTTATTTAATAATTTATTCTCCACTGTGCTTAAAACCTGTTCTGCAATCTCTGCATTATCAACAATCGGATGTGATAAACTTAATGCAAATAGTTGATTTGGGCGTACTTTGCTATCTCCTAGTACATCATATAAGCAATGTTTTCCTGCATTGTAGAACTTTTCATCAAATGATTTTTTAGTCTTTTCAGCCATTTCTAGGTATTTTCTACACAATTGCTTATTCTCATATTTTTCTGCAAGTCTAGCCATTATTTTTAATGCATTATACCATAAAGCATTAAGCTCTACAGTTTTGCCATTTCTAGGAGTTATTGCATGGTTATCTATTTTTACATCCATCCAAGTAATTTGAGTATTTTCTGTTCCAGCAGATAGTAAATTATCCTCTTTATCTAAATAAATGTTATCTCCGTCAACATCTATTCTATCTGAATACGCATCCATTATTTTTATCAAACTAGGATATATTTCTTCTTTTATAAATTCATTATCATTCGTATATTTTAAGTATTTGTACACCTGTTCTATCAATAATAATGAGCTGTCAGCACTATTATATAATGGTCTATTATCATAACCTGAATATCCATTTGGAACTAGTCCATATTTTATGTCTCTTATATTTGTTAATAAAACTTCTTTCGCTAATTCATATCTCTTTGTTAATAATAGCAAGCCTTCAAATGAAATTAATGAATCTCTTCCCCAGTCTAGAAACCATGGATATCCTGCAATTACTGTATGTAATCCAAATGATGGCCTATTTACTATAAAATTATCTGTTGCTAATATCAGAGCTTTTAACATATCAAGTTTCTTGTCATTCATTTTACTATTTTGAATTATACCAGTATCATAAATAATTCCGGTCATTCTTAGTAATTCCTTGTTAATAACTTTTATTCCATCTATTTCTTCTATATTTTCTTCTAATGAGCATACAAAAGTTATCTCTTTTTCTTCATTTGGTTCCAGATTTATCGAATATACCCCCGGAACATAGTGATTTTCTTCTGCTTCAAAGCCTCTTTCTTCTTCTCTTAAATAATACATATTTCTGAATGTATCATCTATATGTTTAAAATATCTGCCATCAGAACAATTCATGTAAATTGGTGTTTCCGAATTTTTATCTAGTACAATTCTAACTTTATTTCCAGAATGTGATTGTTCTACATTAAATTGATGATCTTTATTTATAGAGTGAAAATCTCTAAAATTTACAACTGGTGCCAATGTTAATTTAGCTTCTGCATTTTGATTTTTTATTTGATAATATACAACTACTGTATTTTTACCATAATCCATACAAATAAACTTCTTGATTATTATATTTTCAACTTTATATGTAAATATTGGTATATATTCTTTTTTGAAATCTACTAAATATTTATAGCCTTCAGAAATTTCTCCATTTGCCATATTTGTAAACAAATTATATTTAGTTCCATTTGTTTCAATGCTTTCATCTAATTTTGACAATATTAAAAATCTTCTTGCTGGTGGTGTGAGTGGTGCAATCAATAACCCATGATATTTTCTAGTGTTACATCCCAGTGCACTTTGGCTACAAAATCCACCTATTCCATTTGTAATTATCCAGTCTCTTTTTAGAGATTTCTTTACTTCTTCATCAATTTCACTGTATTTCATCTATCGTTTACCTCTTTTTATTTATTCTTGTTTACTTCCTTCATTCTTCTTAGAGTTTCTTCCATTCTAGACTCTAACATTCTACCCTCTTCAAGCTTTTTATTTACATCAATTTTACTTGACTGTCTATTATTTTCTTTCTTTTGTCTTATTTCACTCTTCTGTATTTCTATGTTTTTACTGTTTTTTTCATTCTCTTTATTTTTCTTACCAGTTTTTTCTATTTCTTTTATTCTCTTTTCTCTGTTGCTCTCACTATCTTGTATTGCCTGAATTCTATCATTATATTTTTCAAAGAATTTACTATTTCCTGAACGTTTTTTGTTTTTCTTCTTTTTACTCTTTGTTTGATTGTTTTTCATTTTCTTCTTTGTGTCTTTTATTTTTGAATCTAGTAGAATAACTCTTGTATCATTTTGCATATCTCTAAATTTCATATCATCACAAATTAGTTGGATAATACTTGTTGCTATCGCATCTGAATTATGTCTAATTCTTCCATTTTCGATTGTAGACATATTTCTTTGAATTAACTTAATTCCTGCTTCTTTTACTTTAGAAACATCTTGTTCAACAAGTTCTTCTCCTCCTTTATTGTACTGCCTTATATACTCTGGCACAATCTCTCCAGTATCATAAATACAATAATCTATTATGCCTTTTCCTGCATGGTCTATTATAGCCTTTATGTGGTCATATAGAGTATAACTATCAGTTTGACCATACTCTGTCATTATGTTACTTACATATACTTTGAATGCACTAGACTCTCTTATTGCTTTTGATACTCCCGGTACCAATAAGTTTGGAATTACGTTTGTGTATAAACTTCCCGGTCCAAGTACTATTGCGTCAGCGTCTTCAATGGCTTCTATAACACCTGGAGCAACTCTTGTGTTGGTTGGCGAAATAAATATTCTATTTATCTTACTTATCTTTTGGCTAACCATTTCTGGAATTTTATCTTTACATTCCACCACAGTTCCATCTTCTAATTCTGCACATATCTTAATTTGATCAAGTGTTACTGGAAGAACTTTTCCTGTCATATTAAGTATTTTTGAGCTTTCCTCTACTGATGCCGAAAAATCTCCAACAGCCTCTTTCATTGCTGTTAAATATATATCTCCAAATTTTAATCCTTCTAATTTTGGATTTTTAAAGGTTAAATTCATTAAGCAATTCATTTCATTTTCATTTGCAGCAAGTGCCACATAGCTACCCTTTACATCATCTAATGGAAGAGTTCCCAAGTCTTGTTTTGATTTGCTTCTTTGCTCTCCATAATCTGAAACTGTAACAATTGCTGTTATATTGTCTGTGTAATTTTTCAGGCCTCTAAGTACTGTGTTAAGTCCAGCGCCACCACCAATTACAACAACTTTTGGCCCTTGATTGTATATTTTTCTATTGAATATTAAAGATTTAACTTTACTTTTATCTTCTAAATCCCTTGTATCAGATTCCTCTACTAATATCTCTAATGTTCTTCTTTGAATACATATTATACTAATTATTGTGAATGTAAATCCTAAAACAAACACAAAAATTATTTTTGCAAGCTCCCTAAATCCCATTTCATCTGTTACAAGCACCTTTGCAATTCCATAACATACGAGTACTATTCCTATTAACATTAGAAAAATCCATCTTTTTATTTTGGCTCCTGATTTAAACCACTTAAAAAATCCGTTCATTTTTTATTTCATTCCTTTCAAACTTTGCCTAACATATTACATCAAAATCAATATTATGTAAATCCATATTAATACATCTCAAACTCAAATTACTTTTAACATATTTTCTGCTAATAATAAAATTTATTTAAACCATATCATTAACTTTTATAAAAGGCAATTTCCATTATACAATTTCTATTTCCAATTCTATTTTCTTGTTAAATTTCTCATACACTTTTTTCTTTACGTATTCTGTAAGTTCTATAACGTCTTTTGCAGTTGCATTTCCGATGTTTACCACAAAACCTGCATGTTTTTCCGACACCTGTGCTCCACCAACAGTATAACCTTTTAATCCACACTCGTCAATTAATTGGGCTGTTATAAAATCTTCTCCTCTTTTGAAAGTACTTCCTGCACTTGGCTTATCAATTGGTTGTTTTTCTCTTCTGTTATCAAGATTGTTGCATAGTTTTTCTTCAATCTCGTCTTTATTTCCTGTTTGAAGTCTTAGAGTTGTATCTATTATTATAGCATTTTTATTTGAGAAAATACTGTGTCTATAACTAAATTCATGCTCTGCATTGTTAATTTCTTTTATTTCAATCTTGTCACTGTCTAAATCTATATATCTTGTACTTACAACTATGTTCTTCATCTCACTACCATAAGCACCAGCATTCATCTTCACAGCTCCTCCAAGAGTTCCTGGAATGCCTGATGCAAATTCAAAACCAGCAAGACTATGGTCTAATAGAATTCTTGCGACTTTCGCATTTAACAATCCACTGTCAAGTCTTAATGTAGTTTCATCTATAAAATCATATGTACTAGTACATATCTTCGCCACAACTCCTCTAATTCCTTCGTCTTTTACTAAAATATTGCTACCATTTCCTATAAATTTTAATGGCACTCCTATTTTTCGTGTTGTTTCGATTGTTTTCTCAATTTGTTCTACACTCTTCAATTTAACGAATATATCTGCATTTCCGCCTATTTTAAAAGTAGTATGTTTACTCATTGGTTCATTTAAGTAAATATCTTCTTTTGGTATAAAAGTTTTTAATACATCATATGTTTCTGTTATTTTTTCATTGTTCATTATAACTCACCTCTACTATAGATATATTCCTATTTTTTAAATTTATTTATTACTGGTTCTGCTATTTTCTTTAAGAAGCTCATATTTGTAAATATACAGTATGCAAGCACTATTATAAACATTATTATGTTTGCTATTAAATTGTTTTTATAATATGTGATTAGCGTTACAACTAGCAATATCCAGAACACATAGTTAAATTTTTCTTTTAAAACTATATACTCTTTTAATTTATATCTTCTGTATACAAACACAATCAAATTTGAAATTAATGTTGAAAATGATGCTGCATATATTCCGAATTTTGGTATGAATATTATGTTTATTACTATGTTGATAATCGCTGCCGCAACTGTTGTTGAGCCCATTATTTTAGTATTTTTATATGCTGTAAATATTCCCCCATAGAAGTTTGACATATTTGTGTAATAAATTGATATTACAAGTATTGGAATGTATTTGTATGCATCATTATAGCTTGCGTCCACAAACAAAGAAAATACAAATGGCATTATTGCAATTAATCCTAATACGATTGCCTTTAAAAAGAATTTTATATCTTTATAAATACTGTTATAATACTTTACCTTGTTATCATCTTTTAATATTTTTGCAGCAGACTCTTTCCATGCAGTAGAAAAAAATCCATAACATGTATAAATTATATTTGGAAATTTATTTGCAATAGAATAAATTCCGTTTGCCTCTGTACCACTCATTGCTGTAAGCATAAGTCTATCTGATAAGCTTATGATTATCCAAGATAAATTGTTTGGTACAAGTGGTACTGAATATCTAAGCATTTCTCTTAAAGTAGACTTGTGAAAATCTTTTCTACTTACGAACTGTGGTAAATGTAATTTTAACAAAATTATTATTGCTGTTGCACTGTTTGCAACCGTATTTGCCCATAAAAGTCCACTGACACCAAGCTTTAGGCTTACTATGAATATTATGTTTAATACGATTGTAGAAGCTCCCAATATAAAGTTTGAGAAAGAATATAATTTTATCTTTCCAGTTCCTCTAGCCAATGCATTGCTCAATCCCAGTAAAATATTTGAAATTATAAACAATATAAATACAAATGCATATTCATAATGCATTACACCCATTATAATTCCAGCAATGGCTGTAAATATAAAAGTTCCAACTAGTGTGTACGCAATTGTAGCCGTTATAACTCTTTTTTTACTCTTTAAGTCATCGGCATCGATTAAGAATCTAAACATAGACTCTTCCATAAGCAATGTTATTATCGGCAACAAAAATGTTGATAAAGTTACCAAAAAGTCATATGTTCCATACTCTGCCGGGCTTAATTTTGATGTATATAGAGGCAAAAGCAAGAAAGACACAACTTGTGTGCTTAGCTTGCCTATTGCTATTATTATAGTGTTAACTAATAATTGTTTCTTTTGATTCATTTTGCACTTCCAATTTATAAATTTTCCTTTAATATTTTATCATACAATCGTTGTATGTCAAGAATTCAGCTTCTTTATTTCCCAAGGTTTTATGTTTAGCATAACACTTGCAACTGGTATTAATGTTACTATATAAGGAATTATGTACCTCGATTTTGCCTCCCATAATATATGGAAACAAAATCCTCCTAAGAATATTGTTACCAAGAATATTAGTTCTATTGTTAAATTTTTTCTATTTTGAATTAGCACTATTATCGCCAATGTGAAAGTTAGTATTATCCAAGCTTTCTGATAGAATGTTAAAGGACTCTTTATCCAGCTTAGATTACTCTCTTCTGTTATTCCATTGTTAAACACTGCAGAATACGTACTTTCTGCCCAAGTAGTCGTAAGCTTTTGTCTGTAAAAATCTACTGTATAAGCAGGGTGTTTTGCAAAATATTCTAATCTATTCTTTATTTTTTCTTTGTATTCATCAGAAATATTCTCACCTGTTTTCAAGCTTCTTAATGCAGGTTCTGCAATTGTTTCATTATACCACCCATTTGCTCTAGGTCCCTCTTCCATAGCCATTAAAATATAACTAATGCTTGGATATGTTTTGCCTTTTTCTAGGTTGTATTTACTAAAATAATATGTTTTTACAAGTGATGATGGTACAAATGTTAATACTAAAAACATTGCAATTACAGCAACATTTATCAATTTTTCTTTTACTTCTTTTGCTTTAAAGTCTTTGAATATATTTAATACCAAATAAATTACTGTTGCAATTACGAATATTAGAGTATTCATTCTCATCAAATATGCTATCATTGTAAGAATTGAAGCAAAAACTCCATATCTAACCTGCTTCGTATCTGTAAATTTCATCATAAAATATACAGAAAATAAACTTAACGCAAGTGCTGGAATATCCCCATACATAAATGTTGCAAGCATTGGTATTGTAAAGAATGTTAGAATTAATATAAACATTCGCGTATTATTCATTTTGTAATCTTTCGATAATTGTTTTGTTATTTTATATAATGCCAAAATAATTAACAAATTAAAGAATACATTAAATATTCTTGGTAAAATTGTCAAATCACAGTGTAACACGCAAAATAGCATATTATAAACAAATGCCAATGTAATTTGGTGTGGATATGCCTGCATGTATTGAATTAGTGGTATTCCCGCATATGTCAAATTTGGTAAGTATCTATTTGGATTATTCTCGTAAAATGTTTGTGCCAAATTTAAAACGTGTATAGAATCCGCTACTATTCCTGGTCTTACAAAAATTAACCATACTACATTTAAAATCAAATATAAAACAATAGCAATTGCCACCATCCATTTGCGCAATTTGCGTTTTTTCTCTTCATTTATTCCATTATATAAATGTTTATTTATTACTTCAGTTATAAAATAAATTAAAATTGCCGTTATAATTAGTCCTATTATATAAATAAAACTGTTAAAATTAATTGAGATTTGTTCTCCAGAATTCATGTCCGCCGTATAAACTATATTTAAAATTACTACTATTGCTAGTACGACTATTCCTAAAATTTGAATTAATTTTTTCACGATATTCTCCCTTGTTTGTTTTTTATATTTATATCAAAATATGGGGAATTTTTCAATAGTTTTTAAGAACTCTTTACAGAATAAAAAAAAACACCCTGCCTCAAGTTGCATTGCAACAAGAGACAAGGCTTTTAGGAGATTAGCTTTAGCAATCTTTCAACGGGGTTCCACTCAGCCAAAAGCTGAGCTTGCAGGTCTGGCAAGAACCAGTGTCGTAGCCTCTACAGCCTCGACACCCCTCTTCACGGAAGCTAACCTCGAAAAACTCGATGTTTGCTCCTTCCGGCAATGTCGTTGCACCCTCCGGGAGTCTCGGTCCAGTGTACTGAGCAACGTACAAGACGTCGCTCTCTGTCAGCTTGATGCTGACCCGGTTGGGCTTCACCTCGAACCCCAAGATGCCAGATACAACACGTGCAGTATCTTCATGCCCAATAGCAGATTCGACATCTTTTGGAATCATATCCGGAGATATTTTCTTTACCCGGACGATTCCCAGCTCCAACAAAGGTAATATGTTGATACTAAAACTGTTCGAAATAAACTTGCTCATACAAATCTCCTTTCTCGTGCCTCTCAATTCGGAGGTCTTATCGAGACATAAAAAAAATTCGGACTTTTATAGTATATCATGCTTTACATAAAAAAACAATATATATTTAACTATATTTTTATCATTAATTATAAAATTGGTTTCTTAATCTCTTATTTTTTTATATTTTTTTTAATTTTTACTTGACAATCAAAACCTTATTGTGCTATTATAATTAAGTGTTAGGAATAACATATGCGGATGTGGCGGAATTGGCAGACGCGCTGGTCTTAGGAACCAGTGTCAACGACGTGGGGGTTCAAGTCCCTTCATCCGCACCAAATTAAAGTGCTGATTTAAAAATTAGCACTTTTTTTGTTGTCCTTGATAAATATATTCTATATTTTATTAAAAAGCCCCGCCCAGGAACGAGTCCCGGGCGGGGTAACATTGATTTTATGCAGTGTGTTTGATTGCCTTTCTCGCCTTGTAAATGCACGCATGTGCATTGTTCCAGCAATCATCAATGAAGAACACCTTTCTTTCTCCATTAGTGGCAATCCCCTTATTCAGCTCTCTCATGACTCGACGCAAGTCAAAAGGCTTGTAGTTGTCCAGTTCTTTTATTTTATGTATACTTTATTTACAAAAAAAATTAGATTCCTCATTGAAATCTAATTTTTATATTTTTATTTATCAAACATTTTCAATATTTCTTCTTCGTCTTGTACTCCTATGCTTGTTCCAAGTACTTCGCCATTTTTTATTGCGACAAATGTTGGTATGCTCATTACTCCAAATTTTTCTGCTAAATCTGGTTCTTCATCTACATTTACTTTGCATACTTTTATTTTTCCTTCATTTTCGTCTGCAATTTTTGCTACTACTGGCATCATTGCTCTGCATGGTCCACACCAAGTAGTCCAAAAGTCTATAAGTACTGGAATAGTAGATTTTTCTACTTCTTCACTATAGTTTTTGCTTGTTAAATTTACTTCACTCATATCTAATTTTCCTTTCTTCTCAATTTGTTAATTATTGCTAATCCTGCTTTTGTGCCTTCATACACAGCCTTAGATATTTGAAGTATTCCTCCTGTGCAATCTCCACATGCATATATGTTTTCTATGCTTGTTTGCATCTCATCATTTACCACAATATTGTTGTTTTCGGTTTTTGCACCTAATTTTTTTGCAAATTCTAAGCAGCCCGCTGTTCCTTGTGCAATAAATACTCCATCTATTTTCTGTGATGAGTCATCTTCAAATTCTATTTCTTCTATTTTATTTGTGCCTCTAAATTCACGTATCTTTTTTTCATTTATCTGTACATCGATACTTCTATTTTCTATTGGTTCTTTACCATTTGTAAGTATTGTTACAGACTTTGCGATTGGTAGTAACTCTTCAATTTCTCCAATTGCATATTCTCCATTGCCTAGCACTGCTACATCTTTATTTCTATAAAATGGTGCATCACATACTGCACAATAACTTACACCTTTTCCTTCAAATTCTTGCAGTCCTTTCATGTTTGGCTTGTTTCTATTTACTCCTGTTGCGATTACTACTGTTTTTGCAACATACTTATCAGCTTTAGATTGATTTGCTACCATTACCTCAAATCCACTTTCAGTATATTTTACACCAATTACTTCTTTTTTTATTAATTCTATTCCAAGATTTTTTGCTTGTTTCTCGCCTTTTTCTATCAATTCTTTCCCTGAGATGGGAATTTCAAAACCATAATAATTTTCTATTTTTTCGGTTCTAATTAGAGCTCCTTCTCCCTTAGAAATTATTAATACTTTAAAACCTGCTCTTTTAATATATATTCCGGCCGTAATTCCAGCAGGACCTCCTCCTATTATTATAGCATCATACATAAAAAGTATTCCTTCCTCACATTCTCTAGTCCAATAAATCATATATGTTTTCAAATTTGTAGCCTTGTTCTCTCAAATACGATATCAAATCTGATAACATTTCATATGTTAATATCTTATCACTTGAATCATGCATCAATATTACAACACTGTCTTTTTCTCCCATAGTATCTTTTACGTTTTGCATTAAGGCCTCTTTAGTCTTTGCACCTGCTGCGTCTGAACTCAAGCTATTCCAGTCTAAATGCATAATTCCATTTTCATGAAGTAATGCTTTGGAATTTTGTTTTGCCTCATCATAATATCCTCCATTCGAGCCACCAGGGAATCTAAATAATTTTGACATATATGAATTATTTCCTAATGCTTTTCTTATTGCATCTTCTGTATAATTATATTCATTTAATGTAGCTTCTGGTGACGCATATACTGTAGAATATTTGTGTGAATATCCATGGTTTGCTACATAATGTCCTTCATCAAACTCTCTTTTTACCAATTCTGGATAGTTGTTTACATTAGTTCCTAACGTAAAAAAAGTTGCCTTAACATTTTCCTTTTTTAGCAAGTCTAAGATTAGTGGTGTTACCGTTTCAGATGGACCGTCGTCAAATGTTAAAAATACTCTTTTTTCACCAGTAGAACGATAAATATGTTTTATTCTATCTTTTTCTTCGTCAGTAAATGCTCTACTAGTTTGCTCTATTCTTTTATTAATTTCTGCTTGTTTTGCAAGTTCTTCTTGTCTCTGTTTTTCCTCTTCTTCTTTTCTAATTTGAGCCTGTTGTTCCTCATATAATTTTGCTTGTTTTTTTACTTCATGATGTTCTGCAAGCCTTATTCCAGAAATGGTTGCTAAAGTAACAAGAAGAATTAATAAAATAATGCAAACTGTCACCTTTTTCTTATTCAATCCTCTTCTAATAATTAAATCGTACATTTTCTACCTCTCATTTTTTTCTTATTCTATCATATGCAACTTTTATTTACAATATTCTACAATTTTTATTATAAATTTTCCATGCAATAATTTAATAGAAGATTCATCATACTTTTCTAATGAACGAAACCAAATAGCAATAATTTATATTTTTTAAAACGAAACTGGAAGTGCGCCTTTTGAGGGGTCCGTTAGGAGCCCCGACCAAGCACGACATGTTGAGGCTTTATAAAAATATAAATTATTGCTTAATTGCTTAATTAATTTATTCATCCTTAGAAGTATTTATTTTTAGTAATTTGAATATTTCGACTATTACAATTGGTGCAATTACTAACGCTATTGTTTCAACTATTCTATCCATTGGAAGTACTGGAATACTGAATATTGCTCTTAAAACTGGAATTGCAAGTATTACTAGCATAAGCATTGCAGATGCTCCAATAGCCCAGAATAATTGCTTGTTTCCACCTATTCCTATCTTAAATATTGACTCTTTGTTGTTTCTTATGTTAAATACATGAATCAATTCTGAAAATGCTAAAACAATAAATGTCATTGTCTGACCAATTTCAACTCTTACTTGTTCTGGTGTTAATCCTTCTATTACTGGTGGATTTGGAGTAGAAATTCCAATTACAAATGCAGCAAGTGATAGAAGCCCTATCATTATTCCTTGGTAAATTATACGCCATGTCATACCTTTTGTGAATATTCCAGAACTTGCCTTTACTGGTTTTCTCTTCATTACATCTTTGTTTGCTGGGTCAAATGCAAGTGCTAAAGCTGGCAATGAGTCCGTTACTAAGTTTATCCATAATATGTGTATTGGTAGTAATGGCTCTATTAATCCAATTGGAATTCCAAACTTTGTTGCTAAGAATGGTGTTAGTAAAATTGCAAAGAACAATACTATTACCTCTCCAACATTGCTAGATAGCAAGAATTGTATTGCTTTTATTATATTGTCGTAAATACGTCTGCCTTCTTCAACTGCTGAAACAACTGTTGCAAAGTTGTCATCTGTTAAAATTACGTCTGCTGCTTCTTTAGCAACATCTGTTCCTACGATTCCCATCGCACAGCCAATATCTGCTGTTTTTAGGGCTGGTGCATCATTTACTCCATCTCCAGTCATCGCAACTATTTCTCCATGTGCCTGCCATGCCTTAACTATACGTACTTTGTGTTCTGGAGAAACTCTCGCGTACACCCTTATATTTTCTACTCTTTGAATTAGTTCTTCTTGCGACATTGCTTCTAATTGGCTTCCTGTTATAGCATCTTCGCCGTCTTCTAAAATTCCAAGTTCTTTTGCTATTGCAACAGCAGTCACCTTATGGTCTCCTGTTATCATTACTGTTTTTATTCCTGCCGATTTACACTTTGCAACAGCAGCTTTTGCCTCTTCTCTTGGAGGGTCAATCATTCCAACCATTCCTATATAAATTAGGTCTTTTTCGATTTTTTCCATTTCTTCTTTTGATGGCATATGGTCTATTTGTTTGTAAGCCATTGCAAGAACTCTTAAGGCATTCTCAGCCATTTTGTCATTGAAGTCATCTATTGTTTTCTTGTATTCCTCAAGATTTTCTTTAACCTCTCCATTAATCTGGTATTTGCTACATCTTGCTAGTAATTCATCCACTCCGCCTTTTGTATAAACCATATATTGGTTGTCATTTACTTTGTGAACTGTTGTCATCAATTTTCTATCTGAATCAAATGGAACTTCTTCAACCCTTGGCATTTGGTCAAAAACAGCTGGAGTAAAGTCCAATTTAAATCCCATATCTATAAGAGCTGTTTCTGTTGGGTCTCCTGTTAATTGCTTGTTTTCTCCTATTTTTGTATCATTACACAACATCGAAATATAAACAAGTCTTCCCAATTCTTCATTTTCTTTATTAGTATCCACTTTATCGATGTCTATTATTCTGTTATTATAAAATAATTTTTGTACAGTCATCTTATTTTGTGTAAGAGTTCCTGTCTTATCAGAACATATAACAGTAGCACTTCCAAGAGTTTCAACAGCTGGTAATTTCTTTACTATTGCATTTTTCTTTACCATTCTTTGAACACCAATTGCTAAAACTATTGTAGAAATTGCTGCAAGCCCTTCTGGAATTACTGCAACTGCTAAACTTACAGCCGTCATAAACATATCTAGTGGTTCTTTTCCTTGTAACAGTCCAATAATAAAAATTACCACACAAATTGCAAGCGAAGCAATTCCTAGAGTCTTTCCTAACTTGTTTAATCTACGTTGTAAAGGTGTGTCAGATTTTTCTGTATTATTTAAAATTCCAGCAATCTTGCCAACTTCTGTATTCATTCCAGTCTCAACAACAATTCCTTTTCCTCTACCATACGTAATCAAACTAGAAGAAAATACCATGTTGGTTCTATCTCCAATTCCAACATCTTCGCTACTTATTGTAGTTGCATATTTATCAACTGGTACAGATTCTCCAGTTAGCGATGTTTCTTGAGCCCTTAAGTTTACAGCTTCTGTTATTCTCATATCAGCTGGAACGTAGTCGCCTGTTTCTAGTACAACTACATCTCCTGGAACCAATTCCTTTGATGGCACAACTGTTATTTTTCCATTTCTTATTACTTTGGCAGAATAACTACTTAATTTTTTAAGTGCCTCGAGTGATTTTTCCGCTTTATCTTCTTGAGCCACACCGATTATTGCATTAACAATTACAACAACCATTATGATTATCGAATCTGTTATCCCTTCTCCATTAATGTGCCCTACAATACCTGAAACAACGGCTGCAATAATTAAAACAATTATCATAAAATCTTTAAATTGTTCTAAGAATTTTACAATTAATGGCGTTTTCCTGCCTTTTTCCAGCTCATTTAATCCATATTTTTGTTTTCTCTTTTCCACCTCTTCTGCAGTCAAGCCTAACGTGTTATTCGTGTTGAGCTTTTTAACCGTCTCTTCAACCGATTTGTTAAACCAATTTTCTTTTTCCATAACCTCATCCTTTCCAAGGGCAATAATTTCTTATGTACTTTATCCCGAATTTTGCTATTAGCTTTACCATAAAGCTTTATTATAACACTAATTTAAATTTCATAAATAAAAATAAAATATATTTCTTTTAAATTCAATCTTTTTTATTTATTATGTACAAAAAAGCAAGACTTTAAAAGAAATTCGCCCTAAAACATTGTAAATTTCTTTAAAAGTCTTGCTTACCACTCGTGGTTACTAGCCATGCTAAAAGCCGTGATGTTGACTAGTAGTTATCAAGCTACTCCCTTTTAATATAAAAATATCTTATCATCTTTAAATAGAAAAATCAAGAAAAATTTCTTTAAAATTTTCACTTTCAAAACATTTTAATCATTTTTGGGACGGAGTAAAAAATACACATTGGTGCACTGTTAAATTTGACTATTTTATGTAAATATGGTAAAATTAAAGTGTCCGATTTTTTAATCATGCGATTCGTTGCATGGTTAAACACACCCATTAGCAAACTTGTTAAAGGAGACAAGAAAATGGTTAATTACACTTTAGGCGACTTGATCCACGACTCTTTCAGAGTCACACATGGCATGATTGCGGTGTTTCCGCAAACTGGTCACGAAGTGACGCTTAGCGTGGATTTCTTCATCGCGAAGTTCAATGGCCACTATTCGGCAAATAACTCAACGACGATTGGATTTATCTGCCAAAACCGGTACTATGTGACTCCGTACACTGCACGAGCCATTGCTACGCTTGCTGAAAATGGCTTCATAGAAGCTAGTTTCTATGTTCCTTTCTCCGCCTCGGATTACCCGAAGCGTGAAGCAAAACGGTGGAAGTTCTTGCAGGAAAAGGCAAAAAAGACACCCGAAGAAAACTTCTCGGCAGAATGTGAAAAATTCTGCAACGAGCACCACATTGGAGCTTTGCCTCCTCTCGTGATGAAAAAGAGCTTCATGATCCCGGTAGAGGGACTGCGAGTAAAGCATGTATGTTATGAAACTCATACTTACCCAGTAATCACTAAATTCAAACTTGACAACTTGGCTCGTGACTCGCTCGGCACCTATTACATGAACAACGGCATTGTCGTGTTTGTTTATCGTGACGGGCACACCTATGTAACTAAGGATTACAAGGTGCTCCAGTACCTGAACGATGCAGGATACCGAGAAAAGTGCATGTTTGTACCGTTCTCTAACGGTGAAGAAATCATGCATGATGCCTTCCGGGAAAAGTGGGAATCCATTCGCAAGTGGCGCTAAAATTTAGCCATTTTACGAGATTAGTTGTTTACTTATCTTGTAGCAAGAATACCAGCTGTAACGGCTGGTCTTTTTGCTTTATTATGGAGTGGGTAACGGGAATCGAACCCGTGCAATCAGGTCGGAAGCATGATATTCTAGCCACTAAATTATACCCACAAGTAAATACATGAATTATAGTTAAAATAACATTCAGATAAAAAATCATATTTTAACTTCATATTGACTTTTGTTTATTATTTGTATATAATAGGTATAGGAAATGAACATACAGAAATGTATGTTACCACATATATGTAATAAACACTACATTGCATGTTCGAAGCAAAATGTAGTGTTTTTATTATTCCTTATTTGTCCAACTTATAAATATAATTGTTAATAAGGCTACGTTTACAGTAAGGGAAAATCCCAATGCATATATTAAAAATAATATAAATCCCATAAACAACCACCTCACTTTCTCATAGTAAAACTATGTAGTAAAGTGGTAACACACATCTGCTTATTCTCATTTCCTATGTTTCATAGTATAGCATAGGAAATAAAAAATAGCAATACTCGCGAACAAAAATTCTGTAAAAGCAGATTTGGCATTATAATTTTATCGACATTAATCCTTTCATTCCTCTTTCATCACATCATACTTTCTTTCATAATCTTTTGTATCCTGATATGCCATATAAACCTGTGAACTGTTTCTTTTTAAGTATTCTATTATCTCATACACATCAATCCAAATCTGATTGTTTCCATCTTTTTGTACTTCATTAAATATAAGTTGCACTCCAAAATGCAAATGTGGAATGTTTATATTATTCACATTTTCATGGCTACTATAGCCTGTCATTCCTAGATATCCTATCACATCTCCGGCTGTTACAATTTGTCCTTCACATAAATCTTTTGCATATGGGTGGTCTTTTCGTAGATGTGCGTAATAATAATATCTTTTACCATCGAAGCTTCGTATACCAACTCTCCAACCACCATATTGATTCCATCCAAGGGCTTCAATATAGCCAGATTCTACAGCTACAATAGGTGTCCCAATACTTCCGTAGCAAATCATTTCCTAAATGTACTCTTCTATATCCATAAGACCTTGCAGAACCAAAATCCTTATAGTGGCTAAAATAATAATTTTTAGCTATAGGAGAAAATGCTTTTAAGCCATATTTTTTTACATATTTCTTGTTGCCTTGTTCATCTACAGTTGCTATTTCATATTCTCCAATATATTCATGGAAAATGGCATCATAACTCTGAAAAAAATAATTGTAAAGCTTCATATTTGCTGTCAACTCGTTCATAGTCTTCCCTTCGCGTAAACTGTTTAATAAATTTTCTAAATCTTTATCTTTAAATAAAGATAGTTCTCCGCCATACTTGCATCCTAAATATGCCATTAATTCAATCCAATTAAATTGTATTTGTTCATTATTAACATGAGAATTAATATCAGTATCGGCTAATTTTTTCAGCACTACTGCGGTTCCTTTAAAATCCACCCACTTTATATATGATTTTTCTTTTTCTAAATCTTCCACTAGTTCTTCAGTTGATATATTTGACATCTGGTTTAAATATTCTGCTCCTACAACATTTGAATTAATTATACTATTTACAGAATTTGTTTTTGTTAATCTATTTATGATATTCGTGTTACAGCTTATTGTTGCAATTATGACAATTAATATAAAAATTAAACAAATCAATAATATTTTCTTAAATAATATGGCTCTAAAAAATTCAAACACACCAATACCTCCTAAACATATAATAAATATATTAGTATATTGATGTTTTATTCTTTTTTATGTTCTCAAAAATTAGCAATTATCTATAAATTTTATATTTTTCCATATTTTTAATTTTAAATTATATTTTTTATTTTCATTTGCCACAAGCCCCCACAAGTAAGCAATGATTATTAATATTGCTATGTTTTTGTATTCTAATATGGCAAAACTTGCAAATGCGGTTAGAATTATTACAACTACATTTGATATTTTATTTGTAATAACATAAGCTGTAAATAATCCATATTTTATATGTACTATTTCCTTCAAAATTTGTCCACCATCAAGCGGATATATCGGTAACATGTTAAATATAAATATCAGTAAATTTGAATATATTAATAGTTCTATTGATATGCCTGCTATCTCTGAAATTACTGTTATCTTGTAGCATATTATTGAAATTGCCATAATTATTAAATTTACAAGTGGTCCAGCAAAGGCTATTATGGCTTTTTTTAATGCAAGCATATTACCATTCTTTATTTTTTTATTATAATTTTTACAATCATTTTTGAATTTTACAGAAAAACCAGTTGGTATAATAGATATAGATTCAGGTTTGAACCCTAATATTATTCCAGCCATTACATGTCCCAATTCGTGTATTAACGCTAGACACATGAGTAGTGCGTATATTTTTATTTGCCTTGTTATTAAAAATATCAACAAAAAAAGAAAGACCTTCAAATTAATTTTTATTTGCATAATATTATCCTTTCTAATTATTTTAGCTCTGCCATTATAAACTTCCCAATATCAACTCTGGATTTATAAATCTATCATCTCTTCGTATTTCAAAATGTAGATGTGGACCAGTAGCCCTGCCTGTTGCTCCAACTTTTGCGATTACATCTCCTTGCTTTACTGTGCTTCCTTCTTGTACTAGAAGTTCACTACAATGAGCATACAATGTAAGCACTTCTCCACTTTGAATGCGTAAATGTTTGCCATAATCCCCTTCTTCAGAGTATTGTACAACTGTTCCGTCCATTGCAGATACTATGTTGTCTCCCATATTTCCTGCTATATCTAAACCTTTATGGTTTGCAGTTACAATTTCGGTTGGAGTTCTGTTTCCAAACCTTGAAGTTATAACTCCTTTTATTGGCCAGATTATGCTCACATTTTGTTTTACATATTCTATATCTTGCTCTTCTTGTGACTTTGCTTCCTCTTGTTGAGTCTCATCGGCTCCACCAACTGCAAGCTGTGTTGTGTCATTATTTGTCACTTCTGTACTTGCATCATTTTGCGAAATCTCAGAATTATCAACATTTTCATTATTAGCTTCACTAGTATTTTCACTAGACTCCGCATTACTATTTTCAATGTTAGTCTCCTCCGTATTTTGGTCTTGAGCTTCCTCATTCACATTATCATTTTGTTCATTATTCACACCCCAATTAAATTTTTTCTGCAAATTTGAAAAAAACTCATTTGATTTATTATACAAATTTTCTATGCTAATATCATAAGACAAAACCTCTTTTGTTTTTTCCACCATATCTTTTGAAAACAAATAATTAGAATATTGAAGCATATATATGCAAGTATAAATTATTACACACACAATCATTTGAATAATCATTTTATTAATCATTTTTCCTTTTATTTTCCTAGTTTCTTGTGGCTGATATCTGTTTCTTGTTTCACCGCTTCTATATAGGCTCTCTCCATTTCTATTGTTATACCTTCTTCTACTGTATATTTTCTCTGCTCTTCTAATGCGCTCCTCTTGGCTAATAGATTTTTCCATAAAAAAACACCTCTTCCTTTGTGTTTATCTTTTTATAGATTTATATTCCAAAGGTCAAGGTTTTATTCGTTTACATTATTTCTTTCAAATAAATATAGCAAGTAATATACTTATTATAGTCGTCATTGCAAGAAAAACATTTAATTTTTTTGTCTTTTTATACGATTTTTTTAATCTATCTATCTTTCTGTCTGCCAAATTATCTTCTATTCTTTTTATATAATTTGAGACTACAATTTCCGCTTCTTTTATCACATATTTTCTGTCTTCCTTTTTCACATTTTCAATTTTCTTTAATGACTCTGTTTTTATATCTCCATAAATTATACCGTTGTTATAAGTTTTACAATTAGAAACATCTTTATTTGCACCAAACTCAGATTCTTTCATGTATTCTGCCACCTGCTTTTTATCTTTTACAACTAATATAGCCTCAGCTATCAAGTTAGAAGGAAGATTTTTTAATATAATTACATTTCTAGTATTTTCTTTACTCATTATGTACCTCCTATATTTTATATAGGAATTATTGCCATAATCAGTTTTTTTATACTTTAAACAAATTTAAAATTTTAAAAATAATCTTGCATGCCATATTTTCTACAAGATTCGTCGAAACATTTTCAAGTTCTTGTATATTTTGTTTTATATCATCATAGTTCTTTCCAACAATACCTCTTATTGATATATCTCCTATTAATTTTTCTCCTGTATTTACACCACTTCCAGCACATAATGTTGTATTATCTATTAATATTTTTCCTATATTTTGATTGCTTCCAAGTGCTGAATCTATTGTAATTATTGTTGTATAATATTCTTTGTTGTAGTTTATATGTTTTGCAATTTCTATTAAATCATTATATCCTATCGGCTTTTCTAGTGTTCCCAATATTTTTACATTATTTCCAATATCAGATTTATTTCTTTCCAAAAAAGAACCTATTAATGGTCCTAAACTATCACCTATTAATTTGCTATCTCCAATACATAAAATGAGAATCTCTTCCAAAATTACCTCCATAAAATTTCTGTACTTTTAATTTCACTTACATTATGTTTCATGAGTCTTTTTGCTCATTTGTACTCAATGAATTTATAGACTGTAATAGCATTTCATTTATTAATATACCTATCTCTACTTATTACAATATTCACATTTTTGCTATACAAATACTCTTTATTAATTTTCTCCGAAAGCCCTGCCACATCATTTGATACTATTATTGTATTGTAGTTTTTTCTTATTAATTCATCTATTTTATTATCAACATTTTCTGTACTATTAACCGAAAACACGTCCATTCCAAAATTTGTTGGAATTTTAAAGTTTTTATTATCATTATCTAATTTTAACCATGAAATTCTCATAAAAATCACCAATATTATTTTGTAAAAAAATTCTTATATTATGCATAAAAAGAGAGCTTCAACAAAAATACTCTGCTGAAACTCTTTATATATCTATATATTATAAAAATATGTTGCTTCTAAATCAGCTTCATTTAATAATAATGCTATTGGATATTTTTTATATGCTTCTCCAATTGTTCCATACAATTCCTTTGGCTCTGTGAAGCCCATATGCCAGCGAATTGCATACTTTTCTTCATTTGTCAATTTCATGTATTCTGTAATCATCATTACAGATTTTTCACCATGTCCATATGGTATTGTATCTTCAACTGCATAATATGGAACTTTCTCCCATTCTCCCCTTGCATTTTTTGCATTTCTATAATCTACTTTATAGTAATTTGTTTTGCAAATGTCGTGTAAAAGTGGAGCAATTATAATTGTATCTTCTGGGATTGATAATCCACTTGCCTTTATTTTTTCTTTAAATATTTCATATACTTTCATGCTATGTTCTAGAAGTCCACCCTCATAATTTCCATGAAATCTTGTACTTGCTGGTGCTGTATAAAAATCTGATTTTTCTAAGAAGTTTAGCAAATTTTCTATTCCTTCTCTCTTTGTTGATCTCAATAATTCAATAAATTCCTCTTTCATAATTTTCTACCTTTCTCTAAATAATATCCCAGTTGTAATTCTTTTTCAACGCCTATCTAATAAATTCTTTGTCTTCGCAATATGGTATATCCGTCTTTTCAAAGCTCCATGGCTCATTTGATGCCATTTTTCTCCATAATGTTGCATATGGCTCTTGAGTAAATTCTTTTGTTAATTTGCTCAAATCTTTTTTTGGTAATACTGTTAATGGGTCTATCGTGTAATCTAATCCCGTTTCTTCTGTGTTAGATTTTCTAATTTCTACATGTAAGTGTGGCACTCTTGAGCCTCCACTACAACCTGTTATTCCTATTACCATATCGCGTGTAACCTTGTCTCCTGGCTTAACATAAGATTCTCTTAAATGTCCATACACTACTCTTCTACCATCATTATTTAGTATTTCTACTTTATTGCCATAACCATCGTTAAAGGCATCAAATCCTTCTGTTGTAGTACCATCAAATTCTGCAAGTAATACAGTTCCATCTGCTATTGGATGCGCTTCTGTCCCAATGTCTGCTGTTATGTCAAATCCAGAATGTGCTCTTTGTTTAAATAAAACATAGTGGTTCTTTCTAATACCATATTTATCATGTTCTGTTACTTTATACTTTGGCTCTATTGGCCATGAATATTCTTGTTCCATAATTTTTCCTCCTTATTTTTCAACTTCTTCTTGTAGCTCTTTTATTCTCTCATTAAGTGAAATAATTTTTTCTATTTTTCTTTGTTTAAAATTTATCTTTCCATTATACGTCTGAGCTGTTCTAGCTCTTTTTAGCCTTGATATTTCACGTTGTTCATACCCTAGTTGTTCCTTTAATATTTCAATTTCTTCACTAGCAGGTATTGCTATACCTTCTGGATTATATCCATACAAGACTGCAACTTTCTTTTTTATATGGTCTAAATATTTTTTATACTCATCTCTTCCTACTCTACAAATGTGAACCTCTCTATCTCTGCCATCTCTTCTTTTTACATATAAGCTGTCTGTTAAACCAAAAAATTCAGATACATATTTTGATGAAAGATTATCTCTATGCAATGTTGAGCATAAAAATATTTCTTGTTCACTCTCATTTTCAAAGAATCGTTCCATATGTTTTGTAATGCCTTCTGATAATAAAATTCTTGCAAGCCCCGACCTTCTATCTCGTGGGTCTGTTATGTATGTGTCTAATTCTATTGAGTTAGATGGTTTTGCCGTATAATATTTTTTTACATTAAATTCTGGTTTTTCGTGTATTACTAATGGTCCTTTATGTAATATTTTTTTATACTCTAGTTCTGCTTTTTCTCGCCCTATTATCGTTTCTAGCTCTCTTGCCTCAACATCATTTGGTTCTACGTCCTGTTTTCCAAACTCTTTTGCAATATCATCAGCAGTAATCCAGTAAAACATATCATATCTTTCCATAACACCAGTATGAGTTCTATCTTGTTCTTGCATGTATTCTGACATGTACTTATTTAATAATTCTCTAAGTACACTCTTTTCGTGAAAATGATTGTTTTCTTCATCTACTTCATGTTTCAAAAACGCAATAATATTTTCTCCATATTGTGGAAACTCTGCTAAAATTTTTGCTTTAGCATATTTAAAAGCCTGTACTTTCAGCTTATAAATACTTAACATGTCTCTTCTATAATCTTGCAAGGTTTTGTACTTGTTTTTTACGTATTGATTATAATCATCTCCATATTTGAAATATTTTGTTATATCATTGTACGTAAACGGTTGTTGCCCTTGTGTAATATATGTTGCAGCAATAACCTTGCCATTTTCATCAACTGCAACAAAAACCGAATTTTCTTTAGAATGTGCATATGCAGAAATATCCTCTCTGCCTGTTGGAAAAAGCTGACCGCTTTGGCCTCTTGCCTCCATGTTTTCCATAACCACTTGTTCTAAATTAGCAACCTGTTCTAAATATTGTGCTTCATTGTCTTTTGTAAGTTCCTCTAATTTAAAATTCATTTTATACCTCTTTAGGTCTCAAATTAAGCCAATCTTGACTTAATTTTTATAATATGCTGACTAAATATAATTATATTTTATCGGGCTAATAATATCACAATTTTTTTCATTTGTCTATTCTGAAAAATCATATTTTTCTGTGTATTTCTTGTGTATAATCATTTAAGCATGTTTTACTACAAATTCACAATTTTTGCCAATTTATAAGTGTTTAAAATTTATATTTTTTGCATTTGTCCTTGCAGAAATTTTACACAAATTCTTCCCATACTAAGTTTGCTAAATCGATGCCTTTTTTACTCAATTTTATGCTATTTTCATCAACTTGTATTAAATCTTCATGAGTAAGTTTATCTAATGTTTTACAGTATTTCATAATTGGATTCACTCCAAAAATTTTCTTAAAATCCCCTATATTTACTCCGTCTATTTTTCGAAGTCCAAGCATCATAAATTCATTCATCTTATCTTCTTCATTTAAGGTTTCGTTTAACACCAAATTTCTATTTGGATTGCCATTTTCTATATTCTTAATATATTGCTCTAGACTTTCTATATTAGAATACCTTTTGTTGTCCATAAAAGAGCATGCTGCAGCTCCAATTCCAATATATTCTTTTTGTTTCCAACAATCTGTATTGTGTTTTGATTCAAACCCCGGCTTTGCAAAGTTGGATATTTCATAGTGTTTGTATTTATGTTTTTCCAAATAATCCTTTACAAACCAATACATTGCTCGCTCTTCTTCATCTGTTGATAAAATTGCTGTTCCATCTTGTACCATTTCTTCCATCTTTGTATTTTCTTCAACTATCAAAGAATACACAGAAATATGCTCTGGTTTTAAATTTGCTATTGTCTTTACACTTTCCTTTAAATCATCAAGAGTTTGGTTTGGAAGAGCCAACATCAAATCCACATTTATATTATCAAATCCTGCCTCTCGTGCCCATTCGAAGGTGTTTTCAAAATCACTATAATTATGAATTCTGCCAATGCCTTTAAGCAATCTATCTTGAACTGCTTGCAGACCAATGCTTATTCTGTTTATTCCCGCTTCTTTATATGTTTTTAGCTTTTCTTTGCTAGCAGTGCCAGGGTTTACTTCAATAGTAATCTCAGCCTCTTCATCAATTTCAAAATTAGCTTTTATAGTCTCCATCACATTCAAAATATACAATTCATCAATAGAAGATGGCGTGCCACCTCCTATGTAAATTGTTTTTATTATAAACTTTGGTTCTAATCCATGCTCGTGCATAATCCTATTTTCATTAGCATATTGCACAATTTCACTCTTTAAACATTTAATGTATCTTTCCACCATTTCATATCTATTCGGATATGAAACAAAATCGCAATAATAGCATTTTTGCTTGCAAAATGGCATGTGTATGTATAATCCTATTTCTTTTTCTTCCATTTATTTCTACAAATACTCCTCTATTTTCTTGAATCTATGGCTAACACTAGACTTCCCAATTGGATTTTTAAGCATTGCTCCTAACTGCTCTAATGTTGCTTCCGGATTTTCTTCTCTTAAATTTGCAATTTCTTTTAAATCTTCTGGCAGATTATTAAACTTACCAGACTTCTTCAATTTTTTTATAAGTTCAGCCTGCTTAACAGCTGCATTTATAGTCTTATTAAGGTTTGCCGTCTCACAATTTACAATTCTGTTTACATTGTTTTTCATCTCTCTAAGCACACGAATTTCTTCAAACTTTAACACAGTAGAATGACCACCCACTAAAGCTAACATTTTAGATATTTCTTCTCCATCTTTTAGATAAACTGTTTTTCCTAAAATTTTAGCCCCAATAGAATATTCATTTAATAATTTTAATGTAAATTCCGCACATTCTTTATCTTTAAAAATTATTTCCAAATGGTATTTATTCCTTGGGTTGTTTATTGAACCTGCACCCAAGAAGTTTCCTCTTATATATGCTTTTTTCAAGTTATCTTGTTGTAAATAATTCTCTGCATCTTCTAAAACTGGGATTTCATCACACTTATATGTAATACTGTATGTTTTGCCAGTTATATTTATCTTGTAATCCTTAATCTCTAAGTTATTCAATAGCTTAGCAAACCTATTTATGTTGTACTCACTTTCAGTTGAAAACTTTACATTTCTACCTTTCACATCTATATTATTAGACGCCAAATAACCAAGAAATTCTGCGTAGACTTCTTGTTTATTCTTCAAATTATTTATTTGACTTAGTTCCATTTTCAAATCTGATGAAAAAGACATTTCTATCACTTCCTTAATATAAATTACACATATTATAATTATAGCTTAATCTACTATGTTACTTGCTTTTTAATATAAAATAGTAACACTGTATTTTTATTACAAATATCATAAAACAAATGGTCTTGCAATTTAATATTTCTAAATTTTTCCTACTTTTGCAATTACACATCTATCATTTCCAGAAAAATCTTGTATAGTTTTTATTTCTGAATAATTCTTGTTTTCTTTAAGCAGATTTTCCACATCTTCTTTTTGGTCATATCCAATTTCTAATATTAAATATCCATTTTCTATGTAATTGCACGCCTGCTCTATAATTTTTTTATAAAATTTTAATCCATCTTCTCCGCCATCTAGTGCCAAATGTGGCTCATTTTGAACTTGTTTTGGCAAATTGTTTATTACATTGCTTCTTATATATGGTGGGTTTGAAACAATAATATTAAACTTTTTCTCCTGTATGTTTTCAAATAAATTTGATTCGATGAATCTTACATTTGTATTGTTTTTTTCATTATTATTTTTAGCAACATCTAGTGCTTTAGTACTAATATCACTCGCAAAAACTTCAGACTTACCTCCAAGAAAGTTTTCAAGAGAAACTGCAATAGCTCCACTACCAGTACACAAATCTAATATCTTTATCTTGCCATTTTTTAGAAGTAACTCTTTGCATTTTTTCAAGGTTTCTTCCACAATAATTTCCGTATCTGGCTGTGGAATAAGCACATTCTCGTTTACAAAAAAATTCAATCCCATAAATTCCTGATTGTTGGTTATATATTGTAATGGCTTGCCCTCAATTATCTCATTTATATTTTCTTTAAACTTTATATAATCTTCTGCATTAAGCTCATCAGCCAAATGAATTACCAGATATTGTTTTTCTACGCCTAATACAAAAGCTAGTAATTCTCTTGTTATTATTACATTATCTTCTATATTATTCTTGCTTAATACATTTTTTCCTTCTTCAATTACTTCCTTTATTTTCATACTAAAACCTCTTCAACAATATGCAAATATTATACTATTTCCATTTAGCAATTGCAATATTTGTAATAGTAATTACTTTTTATGCGTTAAAAATAAAATAAAGCTATCAGCTTAAAAAATTATGTTTATTACAAACACATAAAATATCTTTAAGTTGACAGCATTGGTCATTCGCTAACAGTTTGACACTATCAAGCACTGTAATGGACTTTCACCTCAAGTTGTTACCCATGCCGGGTGTACTAAATTAACGAGACGAAACTCAATGAGTTCGTCTCGTTGTAAAGTTTCTAGTTACTTATAAACGACAATAAAATAGGACTTATCAATATTGTTATAAATAGTTTCCGCAATACTTCTTGGAAGATTCACACAACCATGCGAACCACTGTTCTTATATATTTCTCCTCCAAATTTGCTACGCCACGATGCATCGTGCAGTCCAATTCCACCATTAAACGGCATCCAGTATTTCACGAAAGAACAATAGTTGGTACCGTCATCATTTTTTCCTCTAAGGTACCGGTCTCTTTGCTTTCCAGCCAGTTTATATACGCCTGTAGGAGTACTATGTCTTGCACTTTCGTTACCTGTAACGCAATTGGTACTTGCAATGAGTGTATCATTTTTGTACATCCAAACGTGTTGATTTACAATATCGATTTCTACACGGTTCGGCATATGGGCAGATAACAACTCCCCTTCATAAACTGGACTGCAGTCTATGGTTTTTGCTTGTTCTAATAAATCTTTAAGTTCTGCCATCTCCTTCTCTTTGTTCAATTGAGCTCTTAGATTTTTGGGTACATTTACGTTCACAGTGCGATTTGTAGCTTTAAACTGAATTGTTGCATTCACCTTATTTACTTTTGTAGCCAATTCTTCAACAAAACTTTTAATACCCTCATCAACATTAATAGAAAAGTTTCCCTGCTCATCTTGTCCAATCCACGATTTAATCGTATTGGCATCAAGCGTTACAACAGTTCCATCACTTAATATTATATTAATGCAGTTTCTCAAAAAATTATTAAGATACGTGACTCTTGCTGTAAGATCTGTTTCAGTCACACTCGGGTTCGACCGAGTCACCTCAGAAAAGTCAATTCCGCCTTCTTCTTCACCTTTTAGTTCCTGAAGGGCAAAGTCTAAAGCTTCATTAAAGTCGATTGCGTTACCAAAAGTCTCCTTTTCAACGTCAAAGTTATTACCATTCCAAGTTATGTGAGCATCTTTAGGTTCAACCATATTTTTTTGTTGCAATTCAGGAATAGTTGCTAGATACATCGCTAACTGCCCTTTATTAAGTGAAGCAACATCATTTACTCCATACACTCTGTTAGTATTTCTGTCCTTATGTTGTTTAGCAAAAATATCTTCAAATTTTTCCTCTTCAAAGACAAACCCAATTTCATTGTTCTTTACTTCATACGTAGTTCCATCAATGAAATTAAGCTTGTTGGTATATTCACCTGCTTCCTGTTGAACTTTTTCTAATGCCCTATCAACCGTCAGGTACGAACAATCTATGCCTCCAATAAACGTGCCTCTTAAGAAATGAGTGTCTCTAAACTCCAGTACCTTCAAAAAGGCAAAAAGGGTTATCATTCCTATTGCCAACCATTCCAATGGAGTTAAAAGTCTTCCACATTGCCGTTTTGTCATAAAAACCTTCCTTTCTTTGTCTTGAATGTAGTCACATTCATGCAAAAATTATTGTGACTGTTGCCAATTATACTATAATAGACATAATATGTCAATTTAGACCTGACATATATTTTGATGGTCACATTTACGCCAGTGTTTTTAACTAAATAATTCTTCTTTTGTATAACTAATTGAATCACTACTAGTTGTTATTATTGTTCCTTCTATCGCTCTCTTCTTTTCTTCTGTTTTGCCAGCATTAGATAACCAATTATGCGAGCCCATAAACATATATTCATCATCAACAATTATTATTTTAGCATGTAATGGTGGATAATATACAAAATTTTCTTTTCCTAACAAATTATATAATTCACTAACTATTTCTTTAACTTCCTCTGGCTTTGCATACCCCAATGAATCTCTTTTCATTAGTTCATTTGCAATTTCATCTGGTCCATTAACATTTTTGTTACCATTTTTATACCCAAATATAATTTTAACATGACAGCCATTTGCTTTTAATCTTTTTATTTCATTCATAAACTCTTCATTTATTACATTTTTTCTAAGCCATGGTGACATTATTAATAATTCTTTTTGGGTGTTTTTTAGTATATACATCAATAAATCGTAGTGTTGCTTTGCATCAATAATTGTTCCACATTTAAAATTATTTTGTATATATAGCCCAATATTATCATTTGCAATTTCTAATTCTGGCTGTAAAACTTGCAATATTCTTTCACTAAAATTTTTGTTTAGCACTGAATTTTCAATATCATACAGACTATAAACTAGCCCATTAGCTTTAATGTATTTTATCAATTTTGCAATATAGTTTTCAGATCGTTCAGCTACATCTACATTTCCAACATATATAAATTGTTTTTTAGCCCTTGTTACGGCTACATTTAACATGTTGTATTTGTCTCCTATGAATTTTATGGCCCATTTTGGTTCTATAGCATCCAAAGTTGGAGTAAAAAGAACATAATCTTTTTCTTTTCCCTGAAAAGCGTGAACTGTTCCAATCTTTATATCTGTTAATCCTTCTCTTTCTAGTCTACTCTCAAGTAAGCGTTTTTGCTCTCTGAATGGAGTAACAATTGCAATTGATGGATTACTTTTATCTTGTTCCTTTATATACTTTATTGCCTGAATACATGCCTCCGCTTCAACCTTATTTTCATTTTTGCTTCCATTTTGATTGTCTTTTCTAGTTCTTTTACCTCTAACATCTAAAGCAATCATATTATTAAAAAATGGTTTATCAAATTTATCTTCAACATTCATATTTAGCTTATTTTCATATACATTTTGGTTTGAAAAATTTATTATATTTCTTTCACATCTATAATGTTCATTAAGTATAATATTTTCTCCATCACTTAAAATATCTGTGTTTTTACTTGCCAAGGCTTGAATACTGTTTTCTTCAATTTTTATGTTCTCAAATTTTTCTCCTATTGCATTCTGATATTCATTAAAATTTTTATTTACATTGTTGTATATTGGCTCTATTTGTTTAATATCTCCTACTATTACTGCCTTTTTAGCACGGTACAAGGCCGTTACAACATTATGTGGCAATATTTGTCCTGCTTCATCTATTAATTCTAAGTCTATATATTCTGGAATTAAATGAAAACATCTTTTACATAACGAATCTAACGTAGTAGTTACAACTGGAAAGCATAAGAACAATGTATTCCATAAATTTCTTATTATCTCTTGTTTATCAGCATTATATATGTCTGATGAATCATAAAATTTCTGACATATGTATGAAGATTGTCCTTCTGGCATAAATAATTTTAAGTTTTCAGAAATTTCTTTTCCATTCTTTATTATATATGCCTCATTTAATTTTAATGCCAAAAGAAACAATTCTTCGTTTAGTTTATTAAAATAACCCCCACAATACATACCCATTATATTTTGGTAATTCCAATATTTCTTTTCATTCTTTGAATTAAATTTATTTATAAGATTAATTTCATTCAAATTAGATGAATTTTCTTCGAGTTCTGTTTGTAATTCTTGCAGTTTTGTTTCTATCTCTTCACACTGATTTTTTAGCTTATCTATTACATTTTCAATATTTCCTTTGTTTGCTATATATTGGTCTAACTCCTTATTTTCTGTAGTTTTTTCGATTAATATTCTTGCTATTTCTTTTTCAAATTTAATATTCTTATATGATTTATATTTTTTATAATTAATTGCTTTTGTAAATAAATTACGGTTTATTTTTTCAAACTCAATCTTTTGTTTTTCTAAATCTTTAATAGACATTTCATATTCAATAATTTTCTCTTGAGCATTTTGTATTTTTTCATCTGTTTTCTCTATTATAGAATTATTAGTATCAATTTCTTTTTGAATTTTACTTAGTTTTTTGTTCAAATCGTCAATTTCTAATTTTATCTTCTGTATCTTATTTTCGCAACATTCTCTATCTTCTTTTAACCTATTTTCTATCTGCACTAAATCTTTTCCTGCATTTAGCCCATAAAAATATTTTGAAGGCTCTTTTATTTTGTTCAGTTCTAGCAAAAAATTTTTATATTCTTTTACTTCTTCTAGTTTTGCTTGATATTTGTTCTTAACATCTTCTATAAATAATTCAGTTTTTTCTTTATTTTGCAATTTTTCCAATATTGGTAAAAATCTTTTATACAAAAAATCTTTAAAATCTTGTATATTATTTTGTTTTCCAAGTGGAAGGCATACCAAACCTTTATACTGTGCTGGTTCCTTAATTTTAGTTCCATTCACTATTTGTGTTCTGTTATATTTTCTTGAAATTGGCAACATGTATTTTGTTTCTTTATCAATTTCGTTTCCAACATTTTCTATGGCTTCGCCATTTTTACTAGAAACCACTATAGATTTTATTATATTTGAATTTTTGTTAAACCAATCGCTTCTATAATACGTATTTCCATAATAATTATCAGCAATAAAATTTTGGTTCCAGTTTTCTAATATAAAATTAGCTCTTTCAACTATCTTATTTGCAATTATTTCTTTTAATAATGACGTCTTTCCTGTTCCAGGAGGGCCTTCTACAGCAATTAGGTCATTGTCACTTATGCTATTTGTAATCTTATATTGTGGTTGCCCAACTGCATACACACTCTTATAGCTTCCCATATGTGCTATTTTATATCTACCGTCATTTATATTTTTCTTTTCATTAGTTCCATTTATATATTTATTCAAAAGATTTGGTATATAGTTGTCACAACCGACTAACTTTCTTAGTAATTCAATATCCTCTTTTATATTTTTTATCGCGTCATCGGTCAATTCATCTAAGGACATTACATGTTCTGCATTAAAGCTATAAAAATTATTATAGTGTGAAATCATTTTTACATTTTCTCTAGTTAATGAAGCATCTACATATTCAGCTAATTTAGCATAAAATAAATCTACTATATGTTCAATATCTCCACCATCTATCGATTTTTTTATTTCTTTACTATATTTAGATATTGGTTCCTCATATTCTATTGAAATATCTGCTATTTCTTTTTCTAATAATATCATGAGTATAGTGTTTATAGCTTGTGAACTTATATTGGCATCTAACACCATAATCTTTTCATCCTGTAATTCACATTTAAAAATAAAGATTGGCTTTTTTTGAGCTACTTTACTGTTTTTATTAATAAAACTAATATTATGTGAATACAGCCAGAATTCGTTATTTGCCTTAATATCACATAATTGATTTGCAAAATTTTCTGCAACCTTAGAATCTAGTTTTTTTATTTTCTCTTCCATTAAAAGCTTAATTTTTAAAGTAACTTGTATTTTATTTGTCTGTTCACTATTTAGAGAGTCTAGATTTTTAATTATATCATTAATTAAAGCTTCTTTATTTTGAACCTTTTTACCTACAAATTTTTCTGTAACACTTCTTATTTTGTTCTGTTTCAATCTGTTTAGTTCTTTTAAAACTTTTCCAGCATCTATCTTTTCTTTTATAATATAGCAATTATTCGTGTCTGTTTTTATCTGTGTTGAATTTGCTAAATTATATATTTCGTATTCTAAATAATAATTTAGTATTTTTAGTGTACCATCTTTTTCCATATTTAGTGCTAGCCTTTCTCTATTTTATGTGTATATTATACATCAAAAATCAATTTTTTAAAAGGTTTAAGTTTCATTAAATAAAACTTTTATCTAAGTTAAAAATATGTTATTATTTACCAATAAATAACTGTACATACATTTTCCCGTATTTCGGACTGCTTACAACTCCGATTCCAGTATAATTAAAATTACTATTTAAAATATTAGCTTTGTGTCCAGAAGAATTCATCCACGCCGTAACAGCACTACTATTACTAGAATTTCCCGCAATATTTTCTCCTGCTGTTTTATACGAAATTTTAAAACTTTTTAACATGTCGAATGGCGAACCATATGTTGGAGAAGTATGTGAAAAATAATTATTATCAACCATATCTTGCGCTTTTATTCTAGCAACTCTTTGAACCTCACTATCATTTTTTAGCGCTGCAAGTCCATTATTGGTTCTTTGTTTATTTATTAAATCAAATACCTCTTTTTCATCTGAATTCATATTCGACGTTTCTGTGCTACTTGAAGTATTTCCAGATGAGCTACTTCCTCCTGTTCCACTATTTGAACTACCAGAAGAACTAGGATAAATTGCCCTTACATACTTTCTACTAACAGCTCCAACATAATCGCTATCTGTCTGGACTATATACCATTCTCCAACACCTGCAAAAACTCTAATGTACTCATTTTTATTAACAGTCGTAATTACATTATAACTTGTTCCGTGGACCACTTCTTACATTTAGCTTTGTTGCTGTAACAATCCCCGTAGAAAAATCCACTTTATAATAGTGTTGCATTCCAAAAGATTTGGTTAATGTTCCAACAACAAATAAAAATGTTACAAACATAACTGCTTTTAAAATATTCTTTCTTTTCAAAAAAATAACATTCATAAACTATCCTCCTCGTATAAGGTATTAGCTTACGAATGTCCATTATGCAAATTTCTATTCAAAAATTTATATATCTATTTTAGTTTTAACACTGCTACACACTCCACACTGCTCGTATATGGGAACATATCTACAGGTTGTATTTTTTCTGCCACATAAACACCTTCCGTTTTTGCTATGTCTCTTACCATTGTTGCTGGGTTACAGCTTATGTATACTAATTTTTCTGGTTTTATTTTTAATATGTTTTGTATTGTTTTTTCGTCCAAGCCTTTTCTTGGTGGGTCTACTATTATTGCAGTTGGAATTATTTTTTTCTTGTTTATTAGCTCATCAAATGCAAATTCAACATCTCCACATATAAATTCTGCATTATCCACTTTATTTATTTTTGCATTTTCTTTTGCATCTTCTATGGCTTGTTCAACTATTTCAATGCCATAAACCTGTTTTACAAATTTTGATGCAAATATTCCTATCGTTCCAATTCCACAATATAGGTCGAATAATGTGTCTTCTTTGCTCAAATTTGCTGCTCCTATCGCAGTGTTATAAAGTACCTCTGCTTGTATAGGATTTACTTGATAGAATGACATTGGAGATATTTTGAATGTATACTCCCCTAGCTTGTCCTCTATGTAGCCGTCACCATATAAGTTTACATTTTGTTTTCCTAATATAACATTTGTATTTTTGTTGTTTATGTTTTTTACTATTGTTTTTACATCTTTATATTTAGTGCATAACATTTCCACTAGCTTGTTTTCATTTGTTTTGCCAAATTCCTCGTTTACAACTAATATACACATTATTTGTTTCGTGTATTTTCCTACTTTTATAACTATATGTCTTATTGCCCCGTTTTGCTTTTCTTCATCGTATATTGATATTTTATTTTCTTTGATAAATTCTATTATACTTCTAGCAATCTCTTGTGATATTTCAGTCTGAATTTTACAATTTTTTATTGGTATTATTGTATGACTTCTTTGTGCAAATACACCAACTGTTGGATTACCTTCCTTATCTATTCCAACTGGAAATTGTGCCTTATTTCTATAGTTATACGGATTTTCCATTCCTATTGTTTTTTTAGCTTCAATTTTATTTTTTAGGCTTTTATTTATTAAACTTTGTACAGTATTTCTTTTTAAATTTAAAGTTGTTTCATACTTCATGTGTCTTAAATCACATCCACCACATCTTTGATAAGTTTCACAATCTGGCTTCATTCTATCTTCTGATTCTTCTAAAATTTTAACTACCTTACCATATGCTTGTGATGATAAAACTTTTACAATTAGTACTTCACATTTTTCGCCTTTTAAAGCATTTGGAATAAAAATTGTGAAACCATTAACTTTAGCAATTCCTTCTCCTCCAAAGCCATTATCAATTATATCTACTATATATTTTTCATTCTTTTTTACTGGAATTTGATTCATTGTTTTTCCTTGTATTTTTTATTTAGGTTTTTGTCAGTTTTACCTATAAACCATTTATTTTACACATCAAGTATATCATATTTTTTTACTCTTTAAAAGTCTTTTAAAATTTTGTTATAAATGGCCTAGTAAAAAAATACTTTATTCTGGAGCAGATGATGGGAATCGACGAGCCGCGTCGGGAAAATTGTCCACTGGACAATTTTCTATTCCTCCTTTTCGATTCCCATTTTATAAAAGCTCTATTTTTTATTTTGGAGCAGATGATGGGAATCGAACCCACACTATTGCCTTGGGAAGGCAAAGTTCTACCACTAAACTACATCTGCATTATTTTCTTTCTATATTGTAGCACTTAAATAAATTTTTTCAAGTGATTTTTACATTATTTTTTATTTTAGTCGTCTATTTACATTTTATGTAAAGTGTGGTATACTGTAATTATGCAATTTTTTATGAATTTGCAGTCACAAAATTTTTTTGGAGGTAAAACACAATGTTAAGATTCACAAATGCAACTTATATGCCTCGGTATGAACTCAACGAGTTCCAAAACCGGTATTCTGAGCAGATAACTGCATCTGCCCGGACAGCCCTTCGGATTTTGGGCAAGCGTACTAACTCTATGTTCTACTTCAATGCTGAAGTTGAATATGGAAATTCGCTTTTTATCAAAATTTTGCTGACCACTCCGAAACTCGGGATTGAATTGGCAAAGACCATTAGTGACTTTGTCTCTGACATTCCGTACCATGACACCTTTCGGCAGGTTATGTTGCATGATGTCAGGTCTGTCCGCGTAATTCCTGACATTTCTTTTTCTATTCAGGGAGATGAAACTTTCGCCATCAAGGAAGCAAAATTGCCTTACATCCTGTTACAAGATGACAAGTTCCTTGTTGCTGTTCTCAACAGAGAACGCTATGTGGAGGTTTTCCTCTACCAAAAAAATGACATGATTGCAGTAGCTTAATTAAGCAATCAACATCACGAGGCTTCACTAACAATATATGATAGTGGAGCCTCGTGGCGTATAATATTACACTAAGTAATATTTTTCTTATTCATAATTTTTAAATGTTTTTATTCACAAAATAAATTTTCTATTTTAACTTAAATAAATCATTTGGCGTGCATTCTAATAACTTACATAATTTTTCTATTGTTTCAAATTTTATTCCAGTGGTTTCATTATTCATCATATGACTTATGCTTTGATAACTACCTTCCATATTCTTTATTAACCAATATTTCGTTTTGCCTTTTTCTTTTAGTAATTCTTTTATATTTATATATACCATTCTTCACACCTCATTTATAAATTAATAATATATTTATATTATATCACATTCGTAGCAATTCTCCTCTATCAATTATTTTTTATAACTTTCAAATATTGCATTCTGCATAAAACCATAGTATAATAATTACATTGATTTTGCCAAAACTCTTAGTTTTGCAAATTTATTAAATATCCGAAAAATAATTTTTTAGGAGGATTAACAATGTCCGTAAGATGTGATTCTGCAAGACCTAGCAAAAACAAGTTCCCGAAAATGAAGAAACGGAATAAAACGAAAAAAACAAGTAAAGAAATCCAAGCAGAACTTAAGCACTATTCCCTTCCTTCACGTAATACTGAGTATGCTGTAGAACAGTGTAAAAAGCAGGTTCAAGAGGAAGGTAAACTGTGCTACTGCAAGGAAAAATGTCATTGCAGTAGCTGTCAAGAATCAAAGGATTCCAACGCAAGATGCAGTTTGGAAACTCTGCAAAAAGAGAGTGTGGGATGCACTTTAGGGTGCTACAGATGCTCTGAGCATAGTCCTTGTTATTAACAAATCAAAGAAGGTATCAGAAAATTTCTGGTACCTTCTTTGATTTTAATATACCTGAAAATGCTTTTAAGTACATATAAATAAATTATTTAAAACAAAAAAGTTAGAGTTACAAAACTCTAACTTTTCTCTACTATGGAGCAGGTAGCGGGAATCGAACCCGCATAGCCAGCTTGGAAGGCTGGAATTCTACCATTGAACTACACCTGCATTTTTGTGTATTTCCTAACGACAATTATTATAATACCATAGGTTATTATTTTTGTCAATACAAATTTTAAATTTTTTCAAAAATTTTTCTTAATAAAATTTTTGCTAGTAATCTAATATTTATAAACAAATTTAGATTTTCGCCCAAAATCCTCCGTCCCCATTGGGCGAAAAATTTTGAGCGACTTATTAAATATTTTTATGCTCTTGGATGAGCTTTTTTGTATTCATTTTTTATTCCTGGGTCTTGAAATTGCATATATACTTGTGTTGATGATATATCTGAGTGTCCGAGCATTGTTTGTATTGCCTTTAAGTCTGCACCATTTTGTAGTAAGTGTGTTGCAAAAGAATGTCTTAACACGTGTGGTGTTATGTCTTTTTCGATGTGAGCTTGTTCTTTATAGTATTTTACTATTTTCCAGAAGCCTTGTCTTGTAAGTCTTGTTCCGTTTACGTTAACAAATAACGCTTCTTCACTTTCATCTCTTATTAAGTATGGTCTTGCATCATCTATGTATTCTTTTAATGCTTTTAATGACATAGAGCCTAGAGGAATGTTTCTAGATTTGCTTCTTCCTCTACAAACTACATATCCTTCATCTAATTTTACATCATCTATGTCTAGAGAAATCATTTCTGTAACTCTCATGCCCGTTGCATAGGCAAATTCAAGCATTGCCTTGTCTCTAGTACCTTTTAAGTCAACGTCTTTTGGTTGGTCTAATAATAATTCAACTTCTTTTGATGTTAATATGTTTGGAGTTCTTTTATTTATTTTTGGAGACTCAATTGTCATTGTTGGGTCTTTCTTTATTTTTTTAACTCTTATTAAATATTGATAGAATGATCTTATTGAAGCTAAGCTTCTTGAAATTGTAGATTCTTTTTTGTTTTCTTCTCTTAAAAATTCCATATATTCTAATATGGTCTCTTCTGTTACCTTTAGATAGTTTATTTTGTTGTCTGAAACGTATTTTTCATATTGTTCTATGTCTCTTCTGTATGATTGTAGTGTATTATCTGATAATTTTTTATCATCTTTAAGAAAATCTAAAAAAAGTTTAACTTGTTTTTCCATTTGCGCTCCCCTATCCTATTTATTTATCTATGTAATAATTTTCTGAATTTACATAACTAATACATGTTATATCAAAATATTCTGAAATTGTAAATACATTTTGTAAAATTTGTGAAAATATTTTCCAATTAGCAATACTTTAAAAATATACCGCTTAAATTTCCAGAAATATATGTTTCTAACAGCGAAGATATCAATAATAAAATTAGCATTAAAATTGAAAATATGGTATGTTTTAATATCTGCAATTTTATGTTTTCTCGTCTTCTGTCTTCCATTATTAACCTGTACAGTTTTATTCCACTAACACTAAGTGTGAGTATTGTTGGAATGTAAATTATATTTTGAATAAGCATTGTGGCAATTATAAAAATTATGCCTTTTCCTGTTCCTACAGTTGCCATTACGGAAGAAACTGTATACCCTATGCAATAGCCTTTATATCCAACAACCACATATATTAGTGGAAATCCTATAACAGTAGAACCCAGAAACCACAATAGCACAGCTATCCCAACATTATTTATTATTGAATTTTTTAATAGTTCCTTTGTTGAAATTTGATAATTTTCTTTTATTGAATTTATAAAATTATTTATATATCCACTTATTTGATTTGCCTGTGTTTCATTTGCATTATTTACAAAAATCACACCTAATGTTAATCCTATAAAAAATATTACGGTTAATATTAGGTATGTTTTTATGTTTTCTTTTATGAATTCTATTATTATATTTTTTAGTCTATTTGGGTTTGTTTGTCTGCGGTTTCCTCTCATGCTCTCCTCCTAAGGTTATTGTTTATACATAATGTCTATTCAATAATCTTAGAATTAGAACTGTTTTTTATCCGACCGTTACTTTTCCGTAAACTCCGCCACCACCAGCATGAATCTTCATTTTGCCTTCTCTAGAAGCAATTATTTCGTTTGCAACTTTTTCGCCAACCACCGCTTCTATATCGTCTTTTGATAATTTATGTAAAATTGTCATCTCTGTTCCAAAGCTGTCTAATAGTCTATCTATTGTTTTGTTTCCTACTCCCGGAATGAATGTAAGTGGAACCTGATAAACATATGGTGGTCTGTTTGCAGGGCTCTTACTTTTTTCTTTATCTTTTATTAATTCTATTCTATCGAAAACTCCAAATGTTACTTTGTCACTTCCACAGAAGGGACACACTGCAACTGGTTCTTTAGTTTCTATTACTTGATTACAACTATCACAAAAAGTTCTATGATATTTTCCAAGCTTTGGATCTAATCCATAATTGCAAAGTACTTTTCTTCCATCTTCGCCTTTTAAAGCTTTTACAACTTCTTTAAAGCTTATATCATTTACAAGCATTTTGTTGTATTCTCTTGCAATCTTTGGAAGCGAATGTGCATCTGAATTTGTAACAAATGTTTTATCTTCTAATTCTGTTATCATATCTGCTAAATATGTATCAGCACTTAAGCCTAACTCGATTGAAAATATTTTATTAAATTTTTCTTTGAATATATCTTTCATTCTGTCCACACAGTTGCCATAATAACTTTTAAATGGTGTGAAACAATGTGCTGGAATTAATATTCCATTATATTTTTCAACTATATCTATCAGCTCATACCCAGAAACATCAGAACGTTGCGTACTTAATGTTATATTATGTATATGCCTACTCATTTCTTTAGAAAAGCCCTTAATATCTGATAAATGTGGAAAGAAACATACATTATGTGCTGCTCCGCACTTTCCATTTCTTCCAACCTCAGAAGTTTCAACTTCACTTCCTAGTAATATACAAACCTTATCTTTGTATATTATGCCTCCATCTTCAATTTCATATGCTTCACCTGTTTTTAAAAAATTTTCTATATCTTCAATAACATATGGTGATGCACAGTCTATAATTCCAACAATATTAATTCCCTTTCTATCGGCACATTCTTTTGCAATGTTAGCAAAATTTAGGCTTCTAGCTGCCGTGATTTTAATTGGCTTGCCATTCTCACTTCTTCCTATGTGTACATGTAAATCTGCAAATACTTCTTCCATTTATATATCCTTTCTTACTATTTAAATATTTTTTGATTTAAAAAGAATTATAATTTTGGAAAAACACCAAATTTTAAATAACACTAAAACATAATTATTTTTATGTAATTTAAAATTGCATTTGGCATAACCAAAATTATAATTATTTTCTTAACTTCTTATGTTCATTTAATACAACAAAGTTATAACTACTTTCTTAACTTCTTATGTTTATTTAATACATCACCAGTTATAATTACTTTACCGGTTTATTCTCTAAACCAATCCTCATAAACTCTTGAAGATTGTTCTTTTTCTTCTGGGTCTTCTTTTTTTACCACACTTCTTGTGGCGTCATTTGAAATTCTTGTTGGAGTTACCAATTTGTCTAATGCAACTCCATTTATTCTATTTTGTAAAATATAGTGTATTTTAGGCATTTCTCTTATGTATTCTGCTATGTTTTTATTTTTGTTTTCATCTTGTACAATATGTTCTCTGTATCTATCTAAATGTCTATTAGCCTCTATTGCAGCTGCAGAAATTGTTCCAACTGTTCTCGGTATTATCAAGTCATTTTCGTTTGCTAGACTCATACTTTTATAGCCTCCATTCTGTTTACAAAGTCCTTAAATATTTCTAAATATCTATTCTGCTTTCCCTTTAAGTTTCTATATTCAAGCAAAACTAATGCTTCATCAACTTTAAAACCTATTCTTTCTGGTCTATCTAAAAGCATACCTCCAAACTGGTCTATTAGCTCTAGTACATCAGCTTCCGGCTCTCTTGGTTCAGAACCAGTATATCTATTTACCTGCTCACAAATTTTACAAAATCTTTTATCAAATCCTAAAGTTTCTAAATAATCTGCGCCATCTTTTGCATAAGTTCTAATCTTGTTTAAATCTGTAAAATTATCTACTTTCTTACAATTGCACAATAAGCAAGCCGTTATTAGCATATTTTCATCAAAATTCAGTTCTGGAGTATTATCTAAAAACAACTTTAATAGTTCTGTTTTAAATACAACAGAATTATCAAAATAAACATTACCTCTCTTGTTTAGGTAATACATTATCTCCATTTTCTTTATCCAGTCTTTTTCCGATAATATGTAATCTGCAAAAGTTTGGTTTTCCATATCTTAACCTCGTCTCTTTCATAAGGTACAAAACCTAAGTTGAATAAATTATTCTCTAATTTATAACCTATAAATCAGATTATTTTGTTTATATTTAAATAGATTATATGATATCTTCACAGTATTTTCAACAAAGATACATAAATGTAATTCTATTGTAATATTATTGTAACTTTAGCATAATTTCATTCACCATTTTTATAGTTTCTTCTTTATTTTTATTGTTTATTACTATATCACAATTCTTTGCAAAAAATTCATCATTTGGTTGGCTGTTTAACCTTTGTAATGCCTTTTCCTTTGATAGTTTATCCCTTTTACAAATTCTTTTTATTTTTTCTGTTTTGGGTGCAATTACGCCTATTGTATAATCGCACAGTTTATCTAATTTACTTTCAAATAGTAAAGGAACGTCTAATATTATGTATTGGTAATCTAAATTTTGATTAGCTTCTAATTCTTTTTTTATTTTTTCTACAACATATTCAAATGTTAAGTCATCTAACTTTTCTTTTTCTGCTCTATTTAAAAATACAATATCTGCAAGTTTTTTTCTATCTAATTCATTATTTTTTATAACCTCATTACCAAAGGCTTGTCTAATTGCCTGTAAATATTCTCCATTATTCTTTGTCATTTCTTTTGCAATTTTATCAGCATCTATTATTTTTGCTTCATAATTTTTACTTATTAATTTTGAAATAGTAGATTTTCCACTACCAGAATTTCCTGTTATTCCAATGATTTTCATTTTTAATCATATTCCTCTCTTTTGGCTACAAATCAATAAAAAGAAATTTAAGAAACTAATACACTTTGTATATAGCCACTTTTCAAATGCGCATATTCTACTTTTTCTTCTAATTTGTTATTATCATGTTGTTAGTAAAGTCTAAATTAGCCTTTGATTCATATTCGTATCCAAGTGTATATACATCTGTTGCAAATATATCTATATCAAGCATTTCTGCTAATTGTTTATTTTTATTTTGGTCTACAAATTTCTTTACAGATGTAACCATATTTATTTTCGGATTTCTATTTGCAATCTCCGAAATTAACATTCTTCCCTTTGGATTAAATCCTAAAATTCTTGCATATGGTATTGTTTTTTTAGACATATCCATCATTTTTTTATTTATTCCAAGTAGTGCACACACTAAAATTCGTTGTATTCTAGTTTGTGTATATCTTTTAGATTTTATCGCTGTTATTAAATCTGTTAGATTATTACAATTTGATGCAGCACTTTTAATTGTGTTTTCGAGTCCTTCTGAAACATCTGGTAAATCTGCTATCTGTGCAACTGTCATTTTTCTTAAAGTATATATTATCTCTTTTTCATACTTACTTAGGCTTAGTATTACTTTCCCCTTTTTAACCTGTTGTCCTAGAATTTGGTAAGTACTATTTGGAACAACCTTACGTAAATCAGCATATTGCTTTCTTTTCATAATATCTCTAATTCCAGTTGCACTTGCAAAACCATCCACAATTCTATTTTCATTGTAGTATACCTTTTGTCTCTTTATCATTATTGGTTCTAAATGGCTCTTTTGAGTTTTTAAAGCTTTTAAATATTCTATAGCTAAAATATTGTTTGGGCTTCCTAATACATTTGCATACCTCTTAATATCATTTAAATACATCATTAGGGCATTTTCTCTTGCCATTGGATATGATATACCTTTTTTTAGTTCATGGCTTAATATATTCGTATAGCCTCTTGGCTCGTCATATAAAACATTGGCAATATTATTTAAGGTGGCTAAATCATCAGCTTCTGCACCAAAAGCAAAACTATCAACAATTTTCAAACTATCCAAAATTTTAATAGCTCCATTTGCAAAATTTTCCGCACTAGAAACACTGTATAAAGTTGGAAGTTCTATTACAAGGTCAGCCCCGCCACAAATTGCCATATAAGCTTTAGCCCACTTATTTACAATTGAGGTTTCTCCCCTTTGTGTAAAATTTCCAGATATAACAGCCACACAAAAATCTGCTTCTGCTTCTTGCTTTGCCTTTTGTAAATGATAATAATGTCCATTATGAAATGGATTATATTCTGCAATTATTCCAACTGTTTTAGCCATAAAACACGTCCCCTTTTTATATCAATTTTGTAGTTATTTTTTGCTAAACATAAATGTTTCTAACTAATTTTCCCTATTTATTGCACTTTAAAATATTTATTGATATAATATCATAAATTAAAAATATTTACAATTAAATGAGAAAGGAATACAATTTTTTGTAAGAATAAATTGTATGGTAAATAATATGGACGAAGTAACAATTTATACAGATGGTGCATGCTCTGGAAATCCAGGTCCTGGAGGCTGGGGAGCAATATTAATGCTTGGAGAAAATAGAAAAGAAATTTCTGGTGGTTCAGAGAATACTACCAATAATATAATGGAATTAACAGCTGTAATAGAAGCTCTTAAAATTTTAAAACGACCTTGCAAAGTCAATATTTATAGTGACAGTGCATATGTAGTAAATGCTTTTTTGCAAAAGTGGATTTATGGTTGGATGAAAAAAGGCTGGAAAACTGCCGGTGGCGATCCTGTAAAGAATAAAGAATTGTGGCAAGAATTATATTCTTTGACCAAAACACATGACGTAACTTTCAACAAGGTAAAAGGCCATGCAGACAATGAATTTAATAATAGATGCGACGAAATGGCAGTAGCAGAAAGCAAAAAGTTTGCCTAAATATAGTTTTTCACATATTATTAAATAATTTAAATAACGAGATATTTTCATTGAAAACACCTCGTTATTTATTCTTCTTATTACTTAGATAATATTTTTTCCACTTCTTTTTCTGTCAATTCTACTGCTACAGCTATTTTCTCTATAGGAATATTTAGCTTGTGTAAATTTTTTATTACAGCCTTTTTTTCATTTTTTCTTCCACGTTTTTCTCCTATTTTCAAGCCACGTTTTTCTCCTTCTTTTTCTCCAAGTTCTCTGTTTGTTTTCATCTCTACATCATATCTCATTATGCTCCATTCACGTTCTTCATA
>OBKR01000196.1_pt1 | contig 80590 bp, 93 predicted proteins | sample 1518991 | NCBI WGS metagenome assembly OBKR01 (sample SAMEA2452117, study PRJEB22498) | human gut metagenome | biome: human feces; feature: human gut; material: feces | place: Australia | collected 2012
GAGTCCGAAGCCAGGGATGATTAAACCACTGGCAGTCCTTGCATCATCTTTGGGTACTGCTAAAAGGATCCGATCTTCAGTTGGAGTACCTGGAATATTCTGAGATACTCTTAGTGCAGCTTCTTTAGTAAGTAAGTTCTGAATAACATTCATAATAAATAATAATTTTATGCGATTAATAAATAGTGTTCACTCTTTTCTGATATTTGATGAGAATGTTTGTAGTAGTTGAGCTTTCATTTCAAAAGCTTTACAGATAGAAATTAATTTATCCGCGTATTCCTTAGCTTCCAAAAATTTATCGTTTGCAACTTGATATTTTGTGTTAGCATTTGCTTTATGTGTTGCGTATTCTTTTGTAGCTTTAGGATTACTGTCTACCACAGAAACATAAACTTGAGAAAAGATCCTATCCTTTTCCCTTTCTAATTGATCCCTCTCGGCTACTGCCTTGGATTTTAAAATTGAGATTAAGGAGTAACTTGAAGGGTTTTCTGAGATCAGCTTATTAATGGAAGTTTCATTAATTGCCAATTCCTTTGATAGGTCTATATCGAGTTTTTTACCTCTTACCCTTACTGTTAGGTGATTTATAGAGGACTCCCTCTTAAGTTCTTTTATACTGGAATCCCTCATAAATCTTAGGTAGTTATGGTGTCTATTGGTGTATTGGACCCATTATCCCATGGATAATCTGGAAAGCTCTGTTTTATAGATTTGATCTTTTCAGAAGAAAGTCTCTGTTCAAATCTACAGGAAGAATTTGGGCATATAACAATCATCTGTTCAACGAAATATGTATTAACTGGATGAACTGAATGGATTACATCTCTTGGACTCTGTACTTCAAAAGCACATCCGCATTTGGGGCAAATTATGGGCTTAGATTTAGTTACCCTAAGATTAATTCCTCTTTGTACTATCCTCATCTTCTGTTCCTCCATATTGTTTAATAAATGATCTCATACTCCAAGTTCCTATTCCCACCAACAGAGTAATTATTACGCCAAATGTGATAGCAATGTAATCCCCAATCTCTTTTAGGATTCCATCACCCATCCATCGAGTAATGGACATAAACATAAGTAAAACCCAGATTATTAGGGATATGATTATCCCTCTTTTTTCATCTTTCATAATATATGTATGTTTAAAATTTAATTTAATTAGTTCACTTGAAATACTCTGGGTAAACCTTTGGATAATCCTTGATATCTACTGATTTACATTTGTTTACCAGTGAAAAATAATATTCTTCTTCCTTGGACCCTTTCCATTCCCCTTTGAAATTTAATAATCGATTATAATCGTATCCCACTGCAAAGGGTAATTCTTCTCCCTGGGACCTTCCTACTTCGAAATCCATTGACATATCTATGTCATCGATTTGGAATCCGAACCATTCTTTTGTACTGGGATTTCTTGCCATGTCCCAAAGTTGATATATGGTCTTTGGATTGATGTCTTTAGGTAATGTATCAAAATATATGGAGTCATGGACAGTACCTACTTCCTGCAAATCTGGTAATTCCCCCTTATTTACTTTCTCATCAATTAATACTGAAGTAAATAATGCCATATCCGATGCAGCACCTTGACATGGGATGTTTACTGAAGCATGTTCTGCTTCTACAATCTGCATCTGATTATCTCCAAAGATTTCGGGGCATCTCCTTTTTCTACCAAAAAGTGTTTTTACATAGCCATGTTTATGCATGAACTTCATTTGTTTATCCATGAATTTTTTCACCTCTGGGAAGTCCGTGAAAAAATCTTCTAAAAATGACTTGGCTTCATTTGGGCTTACCACCAACCCTGTTTTTGGGTCTGAAAGCTCTTCTGCAAGTTTAGCTGCACCGATACAATATATACACCCAAAAACAATGTGTTTAGCTTGCTTTCTTCGTACTTTCCAAGTTTTATATTCCGGGTGTTGCTCATCCTTATAGATAGGCTCTATCTCATCATATTTAGCCCCATATTTTTTACATGCTACTGATAAGTGAGGATCCCAACCTTTTGCAAATGCTTCCAACAAACCTTTACATTTTGATAAATGGGCCATCAATCTTAATTCACAGTTATGAACCCGGATACCATTGGGATTAAATTCATGTAAGTTTTCAACTTCCATATCATATACTTCTCGTTTACCAACCTTTTCTATGTTAGTAATTTGCTCATACATAAAATGATGTACATCCAACCATCTGGAATCAAGTTCTGAAAGTTCATCAATATATGACTCTAGTGTACTGTGTATAAGTCTACCCTTCCTTAAAGAATTCCTATAAGTTTTATGAAATTCTGAAGTTCTGGGCAAATCTTGATAAATTTCCAAAGGTATTCTTTGTGTAGAACAGTGAGAAGTTTTATTTGCAGGAACAGCATATTGTTTGCCCAATTCCCAATCAATAATTTCTTGTTTTTTTCTTTTAAGTCTCAAGTAGGGCTTGAGTCGGGATAACCCATAATTTACGATTAAATGATATTCTGTATACTCATTCTCATTTAAAATCGTAGTTGTACTTCTGATTATACCATGAAACCCAACTGATTGAAAGAGTAGTTGTAATTGTCTAATATAAGATTCACAAGCAGAAGTATACCTAAACCTACCATTACCAATAGAGCCATCAGAATCAATTTGACCTCCAATAAAATTCATCTTGGATTCGAAGTCTGCCTTTAGAATCCTCTTTGGAATCTCCATTTCATGAGAATCCTTCTTTGGATATTTCTTATAAAAAGAGAGAACCTTATCACTATGACCTCTAATACCCCTTGAAGTATTTTTTGGCCCATAGAATTCACAACCAAAGTAATTATCCAGTAAAGGTTGTAATTCCTCTCTGTCTGATCCGGTTGAAAAGAATATGGACATATCAGTTGGTTTTCTTTTACCAGATTTTTCTTTAGGGTAATGACCATCACCATAGAATAATCCCGCAATGTATGCTTCATCTGAATTTATGAGAAGCCTACCAACAGATTTAGTACCGAATAAGTTTTCGATATATAATGTATCATTTAATTTAAGGTCTTTAGCTAATGTAAATCCTTGTTTAGTTTTTACTGGATGTTCTTCTGTTAATATCAGTTGCCTACCAGTATTTGTTGTAATCCTTAGGCATTCTGCCTTACCCTTATTTGCAAGAACCTTTATATTGAGAACTCGGTGTTTGTTTTTATGCTGAGGGTCCATCATACAAACTTTATCTTTCCCAGGGATAATCTCCTTTAACTTCTTTATTCCAGTATTACAAAAGATATATGAATCCCCATCTATACATTGACTGTAGTCCATCATCAAGTAGAGTCTACCAGTGGATGCAACTAAACACTTCCTAATATCGGGGTTTGTTGCTAATCTAGGAAACTGTTGTGCATTGGGGTCACTACTAGATAATCGCCCACTTACAGTACCTTGGATATTAAATTTTGGATGTAATCTACCATCATCTTGAACTAAGTTTGCAAACCCCTTTACAAACATATTATTAATCTGCTTAAGCCCCCTTAATTCTAAAAGCGTATCAATAAATCCAGTTTTATCTGTTTTTTGTAATTCCAATAATACTGCTTCTGATGAAGAGGGGTTATCCGTATCCTTTTTATCTTTTTGTGTATATTTTACTACTGGGAATCTAAATCCTTTTGGGTCTAAAAATAGAAGTTGTGTCATTTGTGAAGCTGACCCAAAATTTATGGGTTCTATTATGGCTTTTTCGGATTTAGTATTAAATTCTCCAGCCATTAATCTGGCAATCTTTTCTTCTCTATTTTTAATTGATCTTTCAGCAGAAGCAATTTTTCGAGAATCATCTGATGTTTTTATTACTTTCTTAGATTCTCTAATCTCTTCCTCTATCTTCGATATTGCTTTATCTAATCTCTGTTGGATGAGGGATTTCTCGAATCTCTTTACCTTTTTAAGGGCTCTTACCTTGGTTTCTGCTTCTAGAATTAATCTGGGATATTTTTCCATTAATTCTCCATGCCATTCTTTATCAAGTCTTTGCCCTCTTGTCTCTACCTTTGTTAGTAGATTAGAAGCAGGCATAATAAGATTTCTAAACAAAGGGTAAAATGCCTTGTCCATCATTTTCTTTTCGAAGAATAGGAATAATCTTAAACACATATCAGTATCTATAGCACAGTACTGGGATAATCCCAATAAAGGTTTTTGATCCCAAGGTAAATTACATCCTTCGTAATCTTCTTCGTAATCTCCAAATTTAGGAAGGAACCTCCTTACCTGATTCTTTAAATCATGGGGCCTTACTTCATCCAAAACATATTTAGCAAGCATCCCATCAAATAACCTACCTTTATGAAAGATACCATATTTGTGAAATACTTGCATATCAAATTTAGCATTCCATGCAACCTTAACAATGTTTTCGTTAGCAATAACTTCTTCTCCAAATTTCTGAAGCTTTGTTTTCCAGGATTTTTTAAATTTCGAATCGAAATGACCTAAAGGAATTACTCCTGCCCTACCTGGTTCAAAGCATACACCTAAAATCGTAGGATAAAAATCATTATTATATATTCGATTACCCGTAGTCTCAAAGTCTACCGAAGCATATCCAGTTTTCTTACAAGCATCAATTAACATATCCAATTGTTGCTCATTCTCTAAGATGTGATATTTTGTTTTTGGTTTGCCCATATTCTTATATAAATTAAGAGAAGCCTCTACCAAATCATGATAGAGGCTAAAGTTTTAATCCATTCTTTTTCCCAATTATTCATTCATTCTGTGATATCATCCAAACATTGTTTGAGTAATACCCAATCCTTTTTATATGAATGTAGAGAATCGATAGTGTGATATAAATATCCTGGTTCATTCCCTGTTTGCTCAGCCATGTACTCCATAAGTTTCCATGCAAGGTATACATCATTACCAAAATGAGTTACCAAATCCGATGACCTTTGATGATAACAGATGTGTAATCTCTTTTTACCTTTTATTTCTCTGATTAGGAAATCATAATACATTGAGCAAGGTACTCTTCTTTCTCCCCCAATATATTTTACATCTGTCGGATGAAAGATTGGGATTACTGCCTGGCGAGTATCTGGGTTTCTAATTAACTCATCCCTTACTGCTTTTAAAGCATCCCAAATTCGATCTTGGTGATTAATTCCCTTGGAATCAGTCCATCCAAATCTTAATCTTTCATTGTAGGTATAATCGAATTTCCCATTTACTAAGAATGGTCTCCAAACATCTTCTCTGATAAGGAATGCTGATCCCGGGTTAATGTGAGAGAATTTATCTGGGCTCTCTAAAGGGTCATGGATTCTTTCCTTGAATTCTTCTTCTACCCATTGTTTACTTCTCTTATCAGCTAAGAATAACCATTTTGGGTCTCCCAAAGAAGTTAAACAGTACTGATGACAGATTACTTCTTTTGTAATGTAATCTTCTTGTCCTTCAATGTTTTTGTTCTGATAGGATTTGGGTCTAACTATAGCACCCATCTCTATAACATTTCTCATTGTTTCGGACATCAACTCATAACTTGAAGTGTAGATTCTCATTTCTTATCCTCCTTTTGTTTTAAATATTTCTTTTTAAATGCCTGACGAGCTGTATATGAAATACAGGATTCCGGATATGGAATATCATCATATCCTAATAGCAAATCCTTAGCACAAAGGGTTATCTCTTTCTTTCCGGGAACTTTTCCCGGTTGTATGCAGGCTAATGTTCTTCGATATACTTTATATTTTACATCCTTTTCATCACAAGTTTTAAAGAACTTCAACATCTTAAGGACCTTTTGAATCCAAACAGAATCAAGTCCTTTAGTGACCTTCTTTATCGATTTATGAGTATCATACATTACTAAGGTTTCTAAGGCAGCATACATCTGATTACAGTTTAATTGAATCATAAATGTTTGGTCCTCCCCATATACGTATTCCCCCAATCTCTGTAATAATAAAAGGTCAAATGCCAATCTCTTTGTAATCTCCGAAGACCTTAAGTTTGCAATTATAATTGGAATATCCAAATCATCTCTTCTACAAAAAGAGGCTGCTATTAAACAACCTTTCCCATTAGAATGTGTATTATCAAAGTCGAATGAATAATTGTAATGGCTTCTCTTTAATTCAGTAGACCTAACTTTAGACCTCATTAAATCCAACTGATTAAAGTTTACATAATTATTCAAAAGAAGGTTCCATTTAGTTTGTTGATAATTGAAAAGCTTACCAAAATCAAATTCTGGGTCCATCCAAGCTTTCCTAATATTAACCACAACATTATAGGCATAAATCGCAGAGGAGGAGATCCTTCCTCCTTCACCTTCGGCAAAAAGAATTGGATCTCCTTTAATAAATATCTCATTGATACCTTCCCAAGCTGCCTGGGAAGTAGGATAGAATACTTGCCTTACCTTTAATTGCTTATTGATTGTATCCATATCAGTAAAGGCTTGCTATACGAAATTTATTAACCATGTTTTTCTTAAAGTATACTGCAAATAGAGTTTTATCTGTATAACCCATTAATGCGTAAAATCCACATAGTTTTACGAAGGATTCACAAAGTAAATTCTGATACAAGTTTTCATCGGTTAATTCTCCGGATTGTTTCCAGGGTTTGTTTTTAAGGCAATTCCTTGCAATAGATAAAGAATATGTCACATCCCATAATTGGATTGCACATCTTCTAACAAAGTCTTCACTAGTTTCCCATCCCACTGGGATACATTCATCTTCTTCATGAGCAATTCTGATAAGTGTTTTATTGGGTAAATCAATCTCTGATCCCATTACCATGTTTCTGGAAAAGTTGAGTACCTGTCTTAAGCAACAGCAATCATATAAGGGAATCCCTAAATTCTTGGCTGTTGTTTTACAGTATTGGTAAATATCTTCTGGATGAATATTTGTGTAGATAAGCAATTCCATGAAGAAGTGTAAAGCATCAGCTAGTTCTTCATTTAGGTTTTGTGCTTCAGCTTTAATATAAAGGAATGTTTCTTTGTTATCCATATCCTTTATGTAATCCAATCTCTTATTGAAAACCTTGAGCATAGATTCATATCCCTCTCCAAGTTCTTCGATTACCCTACCAGTAAAATCCTTTAGAATGATCTGGCTCTTTTTGGAATTTACATCTATGGGATATGAAGGCAATCCTTCGATCTTAATGTAAGAATCCAATAATTCTTTTTGGAGATCATAGATTTTCTCCAAATGTTTTCCATCCTTTATTTGAGGAGTGGGTTCTTTAATGTTTCTACTATCCATGGTTACTTCTTTAATGATTTATAAATGGTTCTTGTAGTCTTCTTATCTAGATTAAACTTTTCCATTGCAGCATGGATTACTTCTTTTTTCTCTGATCCTTTTCTTTTTAATCCCCGCATATACTTAGCAACAAGTTTAGGATCAACCATACTTTCCATATCCTTGAAAGTATTTTCTTCTTCTACCTGTTTGCGAGTCTTATTCATAAACTGAGCAAAGCATACTGCACATAGCTCAGAATCACCACATCTTTTACATTCTGATGTAGAGAGGTCATATTCTTTGCCAAAGCAATCATCTCTTGTACCAATAATCTCTGATACATTGGTGGGAACTAAAACCTGAGCTCCTTTAATATCCGGTAATTTATTCTTCTTTGCCATTGTTATATTCGATTATTTTGATTTCCTTATCTATAGAAATAACCTGTTCCTTAATCTTCTGTTCATACTTGGGATTAACCTTGAACAGATTATTAGAAAAGATAAGCTTATTCCTATCATAATATTGAAGGAATCTGTTACATCTCAAAGAGCATTGATCACAATGTAAGGTGCAATATTTGCAAGCACCTCGAGGAACCAAACTAAGCTCCTGATCAGCTTTACAATCAATGGGCTCATTATAATCAATCATTGATTCTGTTTCAAATTCCCTTAACAAATCCAGTTCGTTGAAAAGGTCTTTTCTCTGTTTTTCAAGTTTCTCTAATTCTGTTTCCATGTATATTTAATCATTAATTCATCATTTCTTACTGATAACTCTAATTCATATCCCTTATTTAAAGGCTTTTTAAGAATTCTAAGTATATCTTTAGTGAGCAATGTATTGTACGCAGATATAAATAGACTTTGAATATCTTCTGAAAGCATATTCTGTATCTCATTCAAACTGGTATACATCTTCAACCCAGCTGATTCTAAGTTTTCATATAAAATCATGAATGAATAATATACATCAACCCCTTGAAAATTAGATTGAGCTAAACATTCTACATCAGGGAGTTTTTCACATTTAAAACATGATTGCCGATTTGAAGGAATATAAAATACACACCCAAAGCAATCATCATACAGATTTAAATTAATTAGGTCCCTATTTCTATGATATAATTGGAGACCATCTGAAGATAAAAAATAATCTCCAGTATTCCTACTTGAAAGTGTTAATGTTTGTATCATATTTATTTAATGCTTTATTACATTATGTAATTTCCTTTATAAATGATAATAGGATATCCTTATATCCTTAATCCTTGATATTTGACATCCTATTTTCTTTATATTGAGAATTTCTATCCTTTCTATTCTGGTATTCTTTATCTATATCTTCTTTTCCTTCCCCCCAAAACTAACCTAAAAACCTAAACTTATTTAAAGCTTAGCTTTTTTGCTTAGTTTTAGTTTTCTCAGAAAAATTAAGGTATCTCAAAAGAATCATCCTCTCCATAATCTGGGATATCTTCATCATCCTCCCAATCCCAATCATAGCTTTCCATTTCGTTTCTTTTTAAGATTAATAACTTTCATACCAGTCCTTATATAATAATTGATACGATGTTTACTATGCCGTTCTAAATATTGCCCATAATAATACATATCATCAAGATAGGATTTCTTTTTACCTTTAAATGTTCTTTCCATACGACCACAGATTTGGGAAATATCTTCCTCTGAATCTGAGCCAGCTGCATTCTGTAAATAAACAGCTAAAGGTAAATTTATACCTCGCTTTATAATATAGGTGGTGATTAATACATCGATTTTTCCTTGAGCGAATTGATTAATTATGGATTCTCGGTTTTTTGATGTGTGATCGATTACCCTTATATTATAATCCTTGAGTTCTGGGTGATTAGTATAATATTTATATAAACTTTCAGCATGTTCAATAAATCGAGTAACAACAATTGCTGGTAGTCGATTATATTTAATATTATATAAAACCCTTTCAGCTGATTTCTTTTTTGCTACTGGATCTTCTATAACTGCCTTTTTAAATGTATCGAGCCATCCATCAGCTACTAAATGAGGATTATGTGAGTTTCCCTCTGTGATCTTAATTATCACGGGTGTAGAATATCCTTTCTTTACCATATCTTGTTTGGTAATAATATGAATCTCATCACCAAAGAAACTTCGAAGGTTCATATTATGAATAAGATCCTTTTTTAATTTGGACATATAAATACTCCCAGATAATCCCAATCTTATTCGAACATTATAGAGATAACTTAACACAGTTTTGAATTGTTTATTATCAGCAACATCAGCTTCATCAACCAAAACAATATCAATCTTGGATAATTCATTTCGAATCTCTTTAATTTTTTGAGACATTGTTTGAACCATCCCAACATTGAAATTTCCAAATTTCAGATTTTTGCCTTGAATAAATTGAATATCTTCACCAGGCAAATATTCCCTGTATTCTTTTTTGGCTTGAGCAAAGATTTGGGAATTATTAATAATCACTAAAGTTCTCAACTTCCTTTGAAAACACTCATGTATAGCAGCCATTACCAGGGTTTTTCCCGAATTAGTTGCTGCATTGATCACACCTATATAAAAAGGATGGCCCTCAACAGAATTATTAATAAAGCTTTTGATTACATCTTTTTGTATATCTCTTAATTGGTAATTGCCTAACTTAGTTACCATCTTCGGTTTAATAGGTAACTTTAACCTGTTATCTTGAATTAGGATTCTTACTGATGGGTCTAATTCCTTTAATTGCTTACAGATGTGATTTAATAATCCTATTTGGAAGTCCCCATAATCTGAGAGGTATTTTACATACCCATCCCATTTACCTCGGGTTCTTTGCATTAAATACCAAGCATTAGGATGTTTGATCCGAAGCCTATCATAGACCTTTTTCAACAAAACAGGGGGCCCAGATAGAGTCCCCTTATTTCCTGTCAATGTAATTTTAACTGTGTTCATGAGTTTAATATTTGATCCCAATCTGAATTCTTAGGTTGAGAGTTGGGATTATTATCCAATGATATGTTATATTTATATAGGTATTTCATTAACCTTTCCTTAGCTTTCATCCCAAACAGTTGTTCTGGTAAGGGAATCCCATTACAAAATGATAGAGCATCAAATTGAGCTTCTATCCAGGTATCATAATCACAACCTAAATTTTTTGCTTCTGTTGCAGCTTTTGCAAAGTAATTAAGTTTAACTGGATCATCCAAATATGTTTCTTGTAATCCTGTTTTACTAGCAATCATTGAAACATATGCAGAGTGCATCTCAATAGCATCATTGGTATCGATATTCGATAATTCTTGAGTAACCCTATACTCTTCGATTACCTTATCATAGAGATTAATAAGTTTCGAGAGATACCCATAAAAGGATTTGATATGTTTGAACGCAATCTCTAAGTATTTTACATAACCTTCTTTTTTATCCAGGTTATTTACTTCACAGAAGCTATTGCAAGCATTCGTTAATTCCTTTATCTGAGGCCATTCTCTTCCGTTTTCTTTAATCTTTCGTACTCCCGTATGACCCTGTTTTATTCGTAACATTTGAATAATCTGAGCAACTAAGCTTGCATCTTCTTTATCCGAAGATAATAATGTATTTACTACCTTCCTTTGTTTTTGATTTGTAGCAACCATTGACCTTTTGATGCAAGCATACTTCTTAGCTTTTTTTGTAATCTCAAGGACTTTACCTTTAGGGATATAATCCTTGAGAAGCTCGATTAAGTCAGATTCTTTTATGTGTATACTTGGATCTCTCATTAGAACATAAGCAATATTATGGTAAACGATATAAATCCAATCATACCTAAACATGCAACAGGAGCATAATAAGTAAAATAATCTTCATCTGATAATGTATCAGGTTCAGACTTTAAACATCTCCAAAGATTCTGTAATATTTCCATACCTTTATTCATTTTATGCGAGTTCATGCTTTAGTTGAATTAATTCTTGGTAATTCATATATTTTGTATTATATATTAGATGCAAAGATTTCCTTAATCCAAGATCATTAGCATCCTTATCTTTTGGGAAAATAACTAGCTTGACTTGTTTGTATAAGCATAATTTAAGTGCTAATTGAATTGCTTGTTCTATTGCATCTCCATCTAAGCATAGGATAATCCTTTCTACTGGAGATTTGATAATTTTGTTTTCTTGGTAGGATGAAACAAATTTACCCGCAGTACAGATTCCCCTATTTTGAGAAAGTGTAATAGCATTAAAAACTCCTTCACAAAGATAAACGGATTTATACATATAAAGAGCCTCTTCATTATATAGGATTTGTGATTTACCTAAAGAGGATTCTTCGATATCTGGATTTAAATATCTTGGTCCAGTTGAAAGAAAATTCCTTGCATTATAATATATAATCTTGTGATCCTTATAATATGGGATAATCAGATATCCGAAATGTTTTTCATCTGTGGAGTATCCCCAACCTAATTTGGATAATTGGTTGGGATCAAATCCTCTACCCCTTATATAAGCTCTTGCTGACTTAGCTATTTGGGAAGTTCCTTGATTAAGTAATCTGAAACCTTCTGGGAGAATCATAGGGGCTAATTGCTTTAGCTCTACCCTTTCTTCCTTTATTCGATATCCAGAATCCTTATACTGTTCTAATACTTTTAATCCTTCATTAAAGGTTTCTAATCTCTCTAGAATTAAAACTAAATCGAGGAGATTTCCCTTGGAGTTACATCGAAAACAATGATAAAAATCTATTGAAGGATTTACTCCAAGCTTACCCTCTCTACCACAGAAGGGACAGCTAAAGTATGGACCCTTTAACCAACCCCTTCTATAGTCTTCAAATCCATGAGCTAAGAAGTAAGCACCCAATAATGACCTGAAATTTTTATTATACATGATTACCTAACCCATTTAGCAAAGTGAGATTTATCGATGAGTTTTAAAAACCTCTCTGGGATGTCTCCCTGATGCCACCAATTGTTGGAGAAAAATTCTCTACCATCTTCTGTGATAGCTTTCATTTCTCTTCCTCCACATCCAATGAAACTATGTCCTCTCTCAGAAGCGGGTACGTAAGGATGTACCATCCAAGAAGCACAATGAAAGCAACATTCTCTTTCTTCCATAATATCCCGTTGATTAGATTTAATGAATTCCCCAGGATCTACCTGTAGTACCGCAAATTGAACAAGTTGTTACCATAGTTTTAAATTTTAAGTTTTAAATAAATGTTTATGCAAATATACATATTATATATTATATATCTTTTGCTTTTTTCATTTTTTCTGGGTCAGCTACTGGCTTATCCCTTTTCTTGAATGAGTTTGAAGATTTTAGTTGCTTGTCTAAATTGGGAGCAACCTTTTCATCGTATGCTTTTCTCTGAGCAACTGTGAATTCCTGGAATCTCTGTTTTTCCAGGTCAATGTTAAATAAACATCTTCCCCAAGAAGGAGCATCCCTTGCAACTACTGTTTCCCACCTTTGAACTCCATGTTCTCTTTCTTCTTGAGTAGAGTTTAACCCAAAAACAAATGAAGCAGTACGAGAGATGTCCATACATTTTGCTATATCGGATTCTTCATACCTTGTTTCTCTTCTTACTTCTCCTTGACGAGTAACATGTTGAGCAGTCCATACGATATCAATATCTTTTTCCATTACAAGGTTACCAACCTCTATGTATACATTGGATATACGATTAAAATCATCTTCATGTTTTCCTAATGATCCCATCTTTCCCATGAAGTCGATTACCAATACATTAACCTTCATCCCTGTATCATTATATATTTCATCGATTGTTGAAGCAATATCAGAAACTGTCCCAACATTTGCGGGTAATTTCTTTACGATGAATTCTGAACCAAGTCTTCGATATTTCCTTAAATGTTTTTGTTCCAGTTTATCTACATCACCAGACAACAAATCATTTTTACTTCTGTTCAATGTTGATTGTTCCATACGAGTCATAATTTCACTGGCTCCATTTTCCATATCTATATAAAGAACAACCTTTTGCATTTTTAAATAACTTCTCGCAACATTAACCAATGTGAAAGTTTTGGTTGCTTTCGATTTATCCAATGCAACAATGATTGAACCTTTTGGGAATCCTCCCCCATTTGCTAAGCGATTTAATTGCCTAAATGGAGTAGGTAATACCATCGGATCAGATTGTCTCACAAATTGACGTTCTACTACATCTTTAACCAAGTATAATGGCTGATCTTTTTTTTCCTTTGTCCTTGAAAGGAGTTTGGCAATACGTTTAGAATATTCATCATATTGATTAAAATCCGATAAATCGAAATTATCATTCAAATCCTTCATTTGAACAAACACAGAAAATTTCAAAACCTTTTCTCGGATATCCTCTCCATCCAATAAAGGCTCTGAATAAAGTTTTTCTACTGTATGTTTAATCTCAACCAAATCATCCTTAGTAACTAAATCTGCAATCCCTTTCACAGAAAGTAAATCCTGTATCTCCTGATTAAGTACTGAAGCATTTTTAGGGATTCGTTTATTCTTTTTGGAAAGCTTAGCTAATGCTTTTGCAATAACTTGATGATTGATGAGAGTAAAATAGGAATCTTTGACCTGGTTTAATGCAAGGATACCATTTTTATCTTTTATGATATAATGTAATATCTCTTGCTGAAAGTCTGTTCCGAAAGCAAATTTGTTCTTATCTTTCTTTGCCATGTTTCTATATGTTTGTTTTGAAAATTGATAGTAGTAAATTGTTCCTTAGGTTATCCTAATTATAACTCCTTATATATCAGTTACTTCCCTGATTAGGGTTAAATTTTATTACCCTGAGCTCATAATAAAAGAATATTATTTATATATTTGCATAAACATTTATTTAAAACAACGGAATTATGATTGCAGAAGGTGAAATCAATAGGCTGAAAGAATTACCTGAAGATTACGATGTCGAACTCTTCAATTTTTATTATAAGAGCATGACACCTTTAATTCGGAAGTTAGCTAAAAACATTGACCCAAGAAGATTCAATGTTTCAAGGGATATAATAATCTCATATTTTTATGACAAGTTACTTTATGTATTTCGGAAGTATTATAATCTGAGTACTGAGAACCCAGAAAAATTTAAGGCTACCATCATTAGCTCTCTTCAATTATATAAGACTCGATTATTAATCAATGCTTATTCCAAACAATCTTTGGATTTTAATGTTGCTATTGCTTCTTTCGAAGATTGCTTTGAAGGAGCAAAAGAGGATTTATCAGACTTATCAGAAGATGAAAGGGTTAAACAAGAAAGAATATCCGAAATTCATGAATTTATGAGAGCTAACCTTTCTGCCGATGCTTATCTGTTATTTCAATTACAGATGAGTCCTCCTCCTTTCTTTTACAGTGAAGAATCTAAACCCAGGCTTACAACTAGCTCTTTATTAGATTTCTTCGAATTGCCTAAGACTAAGCTTTACATTAAATATATCTCTACGCTTAACAAGGAAATTCATGAAGCTATCGAAGATATGAAAGAAACATGGGGATAATCTACAACAAAAAACCCAGGCCCTAATTGATAGAGTCTGGGTTAAATGTGTTATCTTATTATAATGTTATACCTATTCCCGTTTGGGAGGAAAGATTAATTCGATTAATGGTTTAAGTATACTATACAATCCGCAAGCAGAAAGCCCAGCAAATACTCCATATAGAATTACCATATACCAGATTAATCCTTCTAATACTGGAGAAATTTGTAATATCCATCCGAATAAGCATGATAAGATCCCCACTGCAATTGAAACTAATGGTTTAGCCCATTTCTTTTCACTAATTCCCGGGATTAATTTTGATAGTTGGGTTACTACCAATGAGACTAAAGTCATGATCCCTGTAAAAGATGCAAAGTCTGTTACAAGCCCAGGTTCAACAACTTCTTCACTTAAACCCATTGCAGTTTGAGCAGCAATTCCAACTGTGAACATTAGAAGCATGTTCAACATAATAATTAACTTCTTGAGTAACATTTTGTTATGAAATTTTAGTTTAACATAGGATTTACATTAAAAAATAGTAAGGAGAAGGCCTTTCACAAGGTACCTTCTCCCACCAACATATAAAAAACCTAAGAACAGAAGAATTAACCTTTACCTTCTATTGCCCAGCTTATAATGGTTGAACTCTCTTCTATGGTTATATCCCGAGAAGTATTACCAGAATCTATATAATCTCGGTAATCATCATTTACTCGATGTGCAGTTCTAATTCGAGTTACTACTACACCGGGCAAACCAATATGAAGTTTATCCCCTACAACAAAAGTTTGAGCTGGGAATGATAATGGTAAACTTGAAAGTTTATGAGTTCCCATAATACTACCATTTCGATAAATATTAATATCACCAATTGATGGAGTATTATTTTTTGTGAGGTTCAGTGAAACTTTCACGGTCTGTTGTGGAGGCTGAGGGTCCTCTTTACTAACGGCTTTAATATCGAGATCCAATGCCCCAGGAACTACGAATTGAACTTGATATTCCGTAGTAGCAGTGTACTCACCATTAACCGTATATTCCCATCTATTGAATTTAGAGCTACCATCTTGGCCTACTACCTGGATCACTGCACCCTTAGGCAAATCCCAATCCTTAGTTGTAGTAACAGATATTACTCCAGTATCTGGAACTTGACCTCCACCAGAAGCAGTACTATGTGAAAGAATATATTGACATTTTCCATCGGTACTTACTTTAATATGTACTGGATATGTCCCTTCTGGTTTCTCTTCGAATACAGCCCAATATGTAACATCGGAATTAGCAGTGAATGTATAACTAGCAGATCTAGATACTACTTGTCCATCCCTACCTTCAAGTCTCCATTCAACGAAATTATAACCAGACCACGGAGTAGCGGTAATGGTTACCCTTGAACCCTTAGCATAATATTGAGACGCTGGTTCAGTTAAACCACCTCTATCAGAATTGGTTTTAATCAATACCTGTTCTGGTTCTGGTTCTTCATCTTTCATGAACAGAGCATAGAAATAATAATCTCTAGTAACCGTATGCTGGAAGCTTGCAGGATAATCCAACTTAATACCACTAGGTCCTCCAGCTCTCCATTCCAAGAATGAATATCCACTAGCGGGTTGAGCAGTAATTCTAATTGTAGTACCCTCCTTATATGAATTTACACCAGCAGGAGATGTTGTACCACCAGCACCTGAGCTTACTCTGATTTCGAAATAATTTTCTACGATCTTTTCGTTAGCTGAAGCATGTAGAACCAAATCCTGATCTGGCATATTGAATGAGTATGTAGCATTGGTGGATACCAAATTAGAGGGTATAACAGAATCTCTGTACCATCCAGCAAATTCGTAATCCTGAGAAAGGAGGTTTGCCTTCACTGTTACTGGGTCATTTACAGAATAAGCTCCTGCACCTGATAATTGGAAGATACCACTTGGAGAACCTAATAATGTTAGATCCCGTTTTGGCGGTACCAATTTACAAATAACATTCGTAGTTTTAGTTACCCCAAATGTTAAAGGATTAATTGTGTATCTTACTCCATCGATTTCCCAATAATCGAATCCATACCCAGTTACTGGTACACACTGAAGTGTAGCTTGAGTATTAATAGAATACATCCCTTCTCCACTAATCGTAGCCTTACCAGCGGGATTAACTGTAACACTAACTTTTACCTTTGTAGAAGAACCATTAAAGATTGCCTTTAAGTTTGTGTTCTTTTTAACTTCTATTCGATAAACTTGTTCATTGGAGATCAAAGCATCACCCTCATACCAGCCAACAAATCCAGAACCACTGGCGGGAGAAGCAACTATGGTTACAAGAGATCCTCGTTTATATCTACCTGCTCCAGTTACTTCACCTGAACCAGTAGTACCTGCCGCAGAAACAACTTCAATGTTCAGATCATACATATCAACCAAAGATATCATTCTTGAGATATCCATTGTAAAATCTGCCTTACAATGTACATCCGAATCAATAAGATTTGGATTGGTATCTTGATCTCCAACTGGGTAGAACTGAAGTACTAATTGGAAATTACTTTCATACATATTCAACAGCCCATATACACTGTAATTGGTTTGTTGAATTTTTTCTCCAGTGTCTTCATTTTGTGAGTTGTTCCTTAACCAGTTAAAAGCTACTGGAGTTTGGAATTTAACATTGAGTGGAGTAGGCATTATATAATCCATGGTTGCAGAGAGCTCGGCAACTAATTGATCTTCTAAACTCATTTGAAGAGAAGAGAAATCCAAATGGATACCCGCAATCAAGTTAATTGCATCCCCAAGAGTACTCAATGTAAGGCCCGGGTCTTCGATAGTAACAATGTTGGATTTATCAAATCGAGTAAGTGTTCCATTAGTATATTTTCTCTTACTTACTTTCTGAGTAAAGTTTGAAAGTCCAATTGACCTTGAATCATATTTAGGGATTAACAGATTTAGGTTAGCCATATCAGCTTCATACCTTGATAAGGGTACATAATCTGTTTCTCCCCACATATAATTATAAGGATTCATAATATCCTTGATAAGGTAATCTTCTCCAACAACTTCTACAGAGAACATTGCAAGTACTACCTCTTGGTTTCTTCTAAGTGTACCGCTTAATAAGGATAGCCAAGTTTCCATTGTGGAGCTTGATTGTTTTAATTTAGGTGTCCAAGCATCTTGCTGATCTGGGTTTACATAAACTCTGTAAGATGTAATTGTACCACCTTCTTGTTTGGAGAAGAGATGAGTTGCGATTAAAGCTACCTCTTTTACTCCAGTAAATTTACCTAAACTTAGAGGTACCTCCAATTCTGAGGATTCTAAGGTTAAAATCCCATCTGGTGTGATACATGCAGATTTGGGATTAACCAACACATTTCTTTCGTTTGTTAAGTTATGACGGAAATTCTTTGTATCGTCTGCTGAAATCAACAGAGTAGTTCCATCATAAAAGATTACATTATATCCAAATAATGGTCCAATTCCAATTGGAATAGCAACAGCTTCACTAGCTTTCTTAGACCTGATCTCGGATAAGTAATCATGATACCGAATCTGTCCCATAGGTTTACTTTTTTAAGTGTTCATATACATATTGGTTTATATCTTCGATTCCTTTTATCAGGGATTCACAGAAGGCATTATTTATCTTTTCATCCTTTAGCATACTTACCTCTTCTCTGTTATCTTGGAATAACCATTCGATAAGCATGGCATAATAATTTCCCATTAATATGGTGAAGTTGGCATCCTTATCACAATCCTGCATATCGGGAGACCCATATCGGAATTTAAGTTTAGGGAAATCCTTTTTTAATTGTCCATACATCATGGATGAAAAGATATCGGATTGAGTTTTTCCCGGAGAGGTATAAATCTCTACTCCAGAGGCAGTGTACCAATTACTACCATCTCCAGCTGCATTATTATGTAATGAGATAAGCAATTTTACATTTGAAGTTGGGATACTGTTAGCTTCCAACTTTCGTTTGGATAGTCCAGGCTCCTTTAAACCCTGGGTAGTAAAATGTACCTCATATCCGAGGGTGTCTAGCTTACTTGCTAGCTTTTTACAAATTTCTCTACTCCAAAGATATTCTTTGTGAGTACCATCTGGAGAGCATTTACCCTTTACATCATTTCCATGTGCGGGGTCTAAGATAATACATAATGATTTAGTGTTCATGAGTTTTCTATTTTAGTTACATAATTCAGTTTCAAACCTTGCATGAATAATTCGATGGATTGGTCCATTTGAGACAATTGAAAATGTTCTTTTGGTATGTAGATTTGTTCCAACATCAGATTAAATAAATTTTCAGTATCAGTTTCTACATCTAAGTGTACTCCCAGAGGTTTGGACTTATATTGAAATTTATTTAAAAATGTGGAAGTTTCTGAATGGATATTTTTAAGGATCCTTTGAATTTTTAATTCTGTGTTTTCTTTATCAGAAATATGGTTCTCGGATCTTACTCGGATTATATAATACTTAATAAGTACTGAATTGTGATTTAGAACTTCCCTAATCATCGAATTAGCTTCTTCCTTACCAATATCGGATTCTGATAATCCTTCGAAATAATTATCAATTTTATCGGATACACCGGAAATCCCTTGAACCCTTTTGATTAAAAATACTGACTGGGATACAAATACCAATACGATTAATAACATCATCACCATGAAGACACCAAAGATAATTTTTAATGCTCCATAATTAGATGCTGCTTCGGCAAGTTCTAAAGATACCTTGGTTAGTTTATCAATATCCTGAATTTGTTGTAATAATATCATAAGTCATCTCTTTCATATTTTGCAATGATTTGAGTAGATTCTGTTACTTTAAATGTATAAGAAAAACTTGTAGAGAGTAGTGTTCCTTGGTTATCATACCAGCCCAAGAATATGATATTGGATTCGTAATAAATACTAACCGTATAATCATATCCTCTTACTGCTTTATCTGTATTACCAGTAACAACCACCATGCCCTCTTCGATGGATGGACCCTGTGTGCTTACGATAATATTACAGAAAGCATAAGCAACCATTAATTGAACATTAATTGGAGCATACTTAGCAAGCACCCTTTCCAATCGAGCTTGTTCTTCTGGTTTAAGGGTTGAGGCTACTGAGGTTAAATCAATGATGTAGCTTGAGCAAGCTTTACAATCTGTGGAATCACCATCGTATTGATAATTGCTATCATATGTTAATGATGTATCATATCTTGCTTTACCAACGATAGTGGTTAATAAGTTTTCCTCTTCTAATGTGTAACCTTTGAGTTTAAAGTATGCAGTAAGTAATACCCTGTAGAACTTTTCTGTTCCTCGGATTTTATATAGGGATACTGCATACCTTATCAACCTTCGGTCAATAGCTGAGTAGTATTTTACTACCCTTTGAGCATTCTCTGGTTTATATCCCAGTTTAGTAGAATATTCCAACTGAACATTGTATTCCAAGTACCATACATAGAATGGAGGATTATGTAAAAATTCTCCTTCGGTTACTGGAGTAGTATATTCTTGTGGTGGAGCCCCTAAAAAATCATAGATATAATCGAGTAATCCCGCTCGGGTAGTTTCTACATCGATGATGTCAAGGATATTATCTATATTGGGCAACATCGATGAATTCCTATCAGTATCATCAACAACAGATTCTCCGATTAATTCTAAGAACCTTTCTAATACTCCCTTATCATTTTGATCCTTGTAAGTATCGAAGGCTTTAAAATAAGAGGGGAGTAAATCCATTAAAGCATGAAAGTTTATCATGATGTTTCGATTACATTAATATGTACATTGCTTGCAATGATTCTTGGTACTGAGTAATCATTGATAATCTGGTCTTTACCATTTGGTATCACTTTCATTTCCCAAGTATCTCCGATTTTGTAAGCTCCAGATAAAGGATTACCAATTGCGAATGTAAAGTTTACTCCCGCACTTTCTGAGATGATTGTGATTGGAGGACCAAGGAAAGTAGAATAAACTTCTCCAAATTCTGAAGCAATGGTAAAGGTATCTTTCTCCAAATAAGATATCGTATAATTTACTTCATCTTCTATGGAATTAACTTTAAAGTTACTCAGATTTAAATCTGTTTCTGTGTCCTCGGATTTGTTTGGGTAAGGGATTGTATAAATACTATCGAGGGTAAGATAATCCACTGTACTCAAATTATCTATGAGAGCATATAAATCGGATAATCGGATTACCTTGTTAATATCCGAGTTACTGTAATCGTAATTCTGAACCAAAGCTCTCAGTATATCATCAGAAATAATATTACTTCTCAATGATGGCATACCGGTTACTGTTAAGTTCAAAACTACATAAGAACTACCAGCAGGCAATACTCGAATGTTTGTAGTGATGATTTTCTTACTTGAAACATATCGATAAGTGGCATCCCTTAAAGATTCCGAGGCAACTCCTCCTCCATCTGGGATAATATAGATATCCACAAATTTACCACACCTAAAATCGATGTATGCTTTATCTACACCAGGAGCAAGTTTAGTTACATCTATGTAATCTTGTTTGGTGATTGCTACTCCAAGTGTTCTGATGTTTAAAGGAACATGTTCCTTGAGCATATCAAAGTTTTCATAATTAGAACCACCAGTGATTCTATTTGGATTTGTGATAGTCATATCCTTAATACCAAGATCACCATCTACTGAAGTAATGGTATTCTCTGCATCATTGCCGGCTTCACCTTTTGTGATGAAGTAGCTGAGTAATATTGGGGAATTCACTGCAGGTTTTTCACCATACACCCCATCACCAAATACAATGTAGGGTTTTTGATCCTCGGTTAATTCTACCATGTAATGTTTATCATTGGGCCCAGAGTATCCTAATGTTTCTACTAAAGTCCAAAGAATTCCACCAAGTTTTAATACTGCAGAACCTTCAACATAGAATCCATCTGTTTCATCGATATAAATGATAGCATTTGGATCTGAGATTACTCCAAGGTCTTTTTCTGGTACCAAAGTTTTTTGTTCTACTGGGACATAAACTCCATAGGTATCTTTGTAGAAAGTTTTCTGTTTTGTGGAGATATATGTTAATCCATTTGTACCATTAAAGGTTGTACCAATAGGGATAATATAATCTTCCTTAGCCATGTCCCCATTATTGATTTGGATTAATACATCTGTAGAAGCTGGGATTGCTGCTTTAATGTGATAATCCACCAACTTCGAATGTTTAACTAAAGATGAGTACCTTCTTGCTGAGATGAAGAAAGTTTCTCTTGCCATGTTATCCAAGTAGTAATGAATTACTTCTGCTACTGAAGACCACATAGAAAGTAAGATAATAAAAATATTACCCTCAGAATAATCAGTAACTTCGGGCAACTTAGTTCTCATGTTTTGAACCAACTGGCTCTTGATTGATTGGTAAGATCTTGAAAAAACATCTAACCAGGGATTCTTTAATATTGCCATAATTATGCCGATTTTTGATATGAAAAATCAAGTTCTCCAACCATCTGATTAGTTAAAACTTGGTATCTTAACCTAATCTGTATTTCTGAAGGAGTGAATTGTATTTGGGTTTCCAAAAGTCTTACTCTTGGTTCCCAAGCTTCGATAGCTTCTTTAGTAAATCGATATACTAATAACCGAGTTGCATTTATGTTTGGTTCTTCCAAGCATTCATAATTTCGAGTACCAAATATCTCTTGCCTTAATCTAAATCCGATTTGATAAACCAAGATAGAGATAATGTTATCTTCGATTAATTCCAATGAACCTTTTTTAGGTTTCCATGAACCACTGGTTAGTTGGATGGGAAAAGTTGGCCCTGAACCAATTGCCTTTTCAAATATATTTTCGCTCATTGTTTTACTGTTTGATGTTCAATATCAGCCATTACTGTTTTAACTAATGGCGTATTAGCATACCCAGCTAAAGAGAGGAATGCGGCTTTACCACCATCCATTGGGGTAGCTACTGCAGCTGCTTGGGTTAATCCAAGTTTAAGGTTATTAATATCATCCTCAATCTTGTTTAATCTCTGAAGGAGTTTATCTGTCATCGTTGTACCAACTCCCCCATCATTGAATATCACAAGTTTTCCTCGGATATTATGATCCTCTTTTGCAGTCTGGTCCCAAGCGGATTGTGTTTCTTGAGTAATAGGTGTAGGAGTTTTTATAATTACACCATCTGGGCTCAATGTAATCTCATGAAATTTATCCTCGGATACCTTCAACAAAATTTTCGTAGTGTTTGTTTCATCATCTAGAAATATTTTGTTACCATTTGGAGTAACTATTCCGATTACTTCCTTCTTTTCTAATTCCGGTGGTACTTGAGTTTTTGCCCATCCACAGTATGACCAGAGAGGATAATTTGGGTCTCCAGATTGGAATTCCACGAAAACTACATCATTGATTTCTGGAGTTAAATACTTAGCTCCTGATTGCAAGGGTCCAGGCTGTCCTTTTGGGTAAGCCCAAACCAATGTTTGAGTTATATCTGGGACTTCGATTTGTAATCGATTAAGTTTTAAAGGATCCTCATTATTAATTACTATTCCCCGGTAAGTAGAATAGAATCGACCAATTCCTTCTAAACCATTTTCCCTTAAATATACCAAGCTCATTTTGTTTTATCTTTTAGGATTTGATCATTCTTGTTAATATTGGCAGTCTGAGTAGCTTTATTTAAAGATACTGCATCTTGACTTGCTTGTATCTCAGTATACTCTCTTCCCTGTTCATCTGTACCAGTAATTACTGTAACTTCTCCCATATCCTCTGTTTCTTTTAGAATCTTTTCCTGGAATGCCTTTACTTGTTCAGCTTTAGCAATCTCAGCAGGAGTAAGATCATTAGCAATTTTCTGAACCTTCATTGCTAAGGATTGGGTATTTACTTTTACATCCGATTGAACCACTGTACCATTTGAAATGGTTTTCTTAATTAATTCGAATGTAGTAAGGTACCCAGTGGAGGCATCTATTCTATGAGAAGCTTCTTTAATGTACCAATCTCCAGAGTACTTTTGAGAAACATTTTGAATAGAGAGCATCTGGGAGCTCATTAGAGTTGGTTGCCCAATTGTAACCATTGTAGCTTCAACCTGTTTTTGTAAAGCATCGTTTACTTGATTGAATGCAAGTATCTTGGAAGAATCTGCATCACCTGCATATCCTAAAAGGTCCTTAGCAGAGAGATTTAATTCGATTTCCTTTTCTCTAACTACTTCTGGGTTATCCCAATATTCATATTTTGACCCATCACTTTTTGGGACTATCTGAATTGTTTTATCTCTCTCTAATGATTGCCATCCAGAAATCCTACCCTGAACTTTTACTGGGCTGGAGCTCTTTGGGTTGAAATCTTCTGGGTTTACTGTTTCCTTTACCTTAGCCTTTACCTTTACTGTATAATTATCCAGTGAGATAGCAGCTAGTTTCATAGGGTCATTCCCTGCAGCTTTATATTCATTTACAACTTTCTCAAGATACTCGGGAGCATATTTCCTAAGGTAATTAGGGTCTTTCTCTAAGAGTTTCTTAGTTGCTTCTTCATCTTTATATTTATCTGTGCTGGGTCTAGTTGCAGCTCCCGTGATACCATCTACTCGAGAATCGTAAGTGTTAGGAGCATTGGAAGGAATGGTTTCTCCAGTAATACCATCTACTGAATTATCTGGCAAAGAGCCATCTGTTTGGGTTACTCCAGAATCTAAGGATTTTGTTTCACCATCAATTTGAGATTTCTTGGCAACATCTAAAGCCTTAAGCTTTTTTCGAGTGGTTACATTAAATGATACAATTTCTCCTGTTTCTTCATGCCATGTAAATGAAGCTACTGGAGCTTGATTGAAATTAGTAGGATGGATTGATACTGTATCATCTCTTCCATCTACATGATATGGACCATTTGGGATATACTTTGCCGCATCCTTTAATGCAGTATATGGAGTCCTACCTACTTGAACGAATGTTCTTCGTTTTATAAGTTGATCATTCCCAACTTCCTTCATCCCATAGAACCATCCATGATCTGTTGTTGGAATGGTTAACCCAGTTATAGAAGAGTAACCAGTATAAACATATCCAGGAGCAAGTTCCTTAGATTCCTTAACATCATAGATATAGGATTTAAATTGAACCTTTCCCTTTAGCTCATCTTCAATCCATTTGAGAAAATTATCATCAGCATTCTTTTTGAGCTGCTGGGATTTAAGGATTGAAAATCCATCTGTACATTTTAAAGTAATGATAATACCCTGAGCGGAGAACCTTATGTTGGTATCCCTTACCATTACTTTTCTTGGAGCACTTGGAGCATAGGATTTATCCGGGTAAACGATTCCCCATTGTACTCCCAGATATTGCTGTTCTCTGAATTGGGGTATATCTATTAGGTTAGGATTTTCTGTTGTGATAGTGATAAAACATTCATCATCTTTTTCTTCTCGGTATGTATATTCAAACCCAGTAACAAAAGTACCTATTGGTAATCCTGATAAAGGGTCTATGATTGGTTTATTCTGTGAGTCTGTTACCTTAACAAAAGGCATACCGAACCCCTTGGGTAACATTGACTTTTCGTTACTCATGGGTTCGGTATGATTAATTGTTTACCCCTATACACTTCTGTAAAAGGGTCAATGATATTATTTGCATCAGCAATGTCAGCCCATAACCCAGAATCACCATAATATCTGAATGCTACACTTTGTAAAGTTTCACCTTCCAATAATGTATGAACTTTTTCTTTCCCTGTAAGACTGAAAGTACTGGGAATCCTTTCTAATGTACTGGTACCATCTGGATATTTAATCCTTACTGAATTAGTATAGGGATTTCTTGTAGACTCTTTCATATCTTACACCTCCACTTTATCTGGATATTTAGGTTTACTTTGAGTAGCTATTGGTTCTTCTGGCATAGGTTGAGGAACATTACCATGAACCCTTTGTATATCTGCAGTAGTTAGGTTATGTTTAGTAACCCTTTTGAATGTTAGCTTTTGTGTAGCAGCATTAGGCAATAATCCCAAATCTGTAATTGGTGAGGTTCTGTTAGCCCTACAGGCATTCTGAAAATTACTCAATACATAAGGTGCGGATACCAATATAAATGAGTAATCCTTAAATAACTCTGCTGAACCCCAAGATATCCAAAGTTCAGGGGGAGAAGCAGCATAAGCATCAGCCTTAGACCAGGATTCTAATAACCTACATTTTTTGATTACATCCTTTCTATCTGATTGTGTAGAATACCAAGAGATATCGAAAGATAGGGTATCTTCTGAACCTGTGTACATATAGAAAGGATTGTTTCTTCCATTTGTCCTTACTGCTACCCAACTGTTCTCCGATTCGATGTTTACTTCGGAAGGTTTACCCTGAATAACAATGGATTCATATGTACCATTACCATCAGCATTTGTATTTGGATTGATAATGATAATCTGATTCTTTACTGTGTTAACTGTTGGAGTAGCTTTAAGTTTAGGCTTAGGTACCTTTAATAATGCTCTTCGTTTTGTAGCTTGTAAAGCACTTACTCCAGTGTTAATATTTTTCTTAGCTGGGTCAATCTCTGTAGGCAATACAATTCTCTGGGCTTTGAGAGAAGTTAATCTGTTTGCCAAGATCCTTGCTCTCCAAAGGTAAGTAGCAGGACCCACAGCAGCTTGACCTACTGTAGAATTATCGAAAGGTTTAAGGAGTGCCTCTTGTAGCACTCCATGTATTTTATTTATTGCACTTGCCATGTTACTTTCCTCCTACCTCAATTACTTCATTTTGACTGTGTTCATTGATAGCTTTGCTACCAACAAGGTTGCCATCCAAGTAGATGTTAATTGATTTGGTACCTGGTTGAGCATTAGCAAAGTTCCTTTCCATATTGGCATTGAATTTATCCAATGAGGTGTAGAACTTTACCAAAGCATCTGTATTGAGTACCTCTCTTTCTGCTGTTGTGAGATTAGCTTCATCGATTCTTTTTTGCCTTTCTTCTTCTGGAGTCAAAGCTTTAAGAAGAGAATTTGTTTCTGATGATTGCTCATTACTCTTTGTTAAAGCAGAGATAATCATGGGTAAGAATGTGATCACTGCGGAAAGGGCTAATCCCCATGGTCCTCCGAAGAAAGCTAAAGCTCCTCTCATTACTGATGAAGCTCCGAATCTTAGGGCAGCCCCTCCCGCAGCAGCACCAGCAGCTCCTCCAATCAGGGATAATGGATTATACCTTTGAGCATATCTGGTAGCAACAGCTTCTGAGATTCTTCTGGTTCCTCCTGAAGCAGTTTGAGCATAATATCTCATCCTACCAGTTTTATCTTCTTTGCCCATTACCTTACCAAGATATTGGCCTTGATGTGATCTCATCCATTCATGGTAGAGCATTGCATTACCTACACCTCTACCCGCTAAGCCAGCTTTACCTTGAGCAATGATTGACCTTTGCATAGCAGCATACTCAGCTGCAGAGATTGTAGAAGCTTTCCAACCTTGTTTCATTACAAGGAACATGTTCCTTAATGAAACTGTAGAATCATTGAAAAGCAATCTCATTGAGGACTTTAATGCGATTACTGAAGCATTGATTGTACCTAATACTACAGTACCAGTTACTAATGCTGAAACAAATGGACCTATTGGAGAATCAAATATTGCTTGAACACCTTCCAGGATTTTACCTATACCTCTTAACCAGGGTGTTAAAGTGGGTCCTAAAGATTCAGCAAAAGAAGTAGTTAAGTTCTCCCAAGTTGATTGTACTGTTTCTATAGCTCCAGCTAATGAAGCCATTCTTTGCTCACGAACAGAAGCAGCAGCCCCCTGGGAGTTGTTATTTAATTCATCCAGAAGATTGGTATAATTCTGGAATGCTCTGATCATTGTAGAACCTGCACGTTCACCTCGAACACCCAAGATATTAACCAATAAGTTATACTGATCCAGTTCTCCAAGTCCTCTACTTGCATTAGCAATTTTCTGTAATGCTAAGCCAAGATCAATGAGCTGACCATTAGCATCTATAAAATCTGATTTGGATAATCCTAATGCAGCTAAGGCTTTTCCACCTTTGAAGTTAGGGTCTCCGATTGATTTAGATAAATATCGATAGGCATTAGCTAATGCAGTACCTGCCATTGAACCTTGAATACCCGCATCACCAAGTACTCCAATTGCAGCAGCAGTTTGTTCCAGGGTAGCCCCTAAGTTTGTAGTGGTAGTACCAGCATACTTAATTGCTTCACCCAAATCATACAGATTCGTATTTGATCTGGTTACTGCTCTTGTTAAAACGTCAGAAACTCGAGTAGAATTGGCCTCTGTAGAATCAATCATAAACATCTTCATGATGTTGGTCATGATATCTGCAGCTCCTCCTTTTCCACCGAGTTCTGACATTGTAGCATTGGCTAAGTCAGCTGCAGCAGTGATATTATTAAATATCTCTGTTGTTCCCTGTCCTGCCATTGCCATATATTGCATCGCGGAGCCAATATCCTGTGAGGTAAACATTGTATCTTTACCCAAAGTCTTAGCTCTTTGAGAAAGAAGCGAAAAGTCTGTACCTGTATCCTTTGCAATTGCTTTTACAAAGGTCATTGTATCAATAAATTTTGCTCCTTGTAACACAGCTTCACCTATACCATAGGCAGCTGCACTACCAATTGCCATTCCCGCTGTTGCCATTCTATTGACAGCATTGAGATTAGCATTGGTTATATTTTTAGCCTCTTGATGTAGTCTTCGGATTTCTTTGGAGGATTCTCTTGCTTGATTGGAAAATCTATCCTCCAATACCAAAGCAATACCGATTTGTAGTTGTCCCTGATTTGGTGACCCTGAAGTGAAAATAAGGCAGTCCTCCTATAGTTTAAGTGAAACCATTATTTCATTAATTTTTTAAGCTGAGCAAAATACTGATCAGCATTTTCGAGAAGTCTCTTTCTTTTTGAAAGAGGGAGTTTGTATAGAGTGAGATAATCTATTTGGATTTTAGCTCTGTTGATGTAAGCTAATTCATCCTCTAATATCCCGCGATATAAAAAAAATCTGGAGTACCCATAATAGAAAATCCAGCTTTGTATCCTTTTGTTGGATGTTCCAATTCGATAAGCCCAGTATAATATGGGTCATTCTCAGCAACGGATTTTCTGATTTCTGCCATATCCCTGGGTGAAAATAATGCAAAGCTTTGAACTGTTTCCCATTTGTCACCCACCTTTAATTTAAGGTCTCTGGCTTTTAATTCCAGATTCTTTGTTTTAACTGGAGTGTTCATCATCATTGCTTCACCTTTACCAGTTAACAAAGAATATGAAACCTCCTTTCCACTTTGAAGTGTTATGGCGAAGTTCTTTGTGTTTCCAAAGGGGTAATATGGAACTGCGAAAGGCTTTGCATTTAATTCTTCTTCTGTTGGGGATTGATGATAATCATCGAAGAGAAGTTCTTTAAGGTCCTGCTCATACCGAATCTTATCCCCATTTGGCCAGGTATATTCGAATTCCATTACTTGACCCAATGAAAAGATTCTAGAGGCAATCAATATTGCATATCTAATGTTACAGGGTAATTCATGTGCCTGTTGTTCTGTGAGCTTTCTATTTGGAGTAAGATTAGTATCTACTACAATCCTTGAGATGAACTCTGAAAAATTGGAGAGTGTTTCTGATTTTATGGGATTAGATAAAATATCATCATCCTCACCATTCTGTTCTCGGATATAAACATAAGAATTCATATCTGGAAGGTTTACCTTCATAGCATTGCTGTTTACTAATGTTTCCATCTCTTTTCTGTTTTTATATGTTGTTACTATGAAAAAACGAGGGATTTCACAACCCCTCGTTCTCTATTCAGTTTTCTACACTTTAGATTTTCTCGATTTGATCAACTGAAAATTCCAAATCTTCCAATGTATTATCCGAACTCATACGGTCCAGATTTTGACCATTTACCCGGCAAGGCCAAACTCCAGTACAAATCCAAGAGTTAAGTACTGAACTGCCATCCTCGGCTAATTCATCAATCTTAACCGATTCTTTATACTGATCTGGTGTAAGACCTCCGCCTACTAATAAATCCTGGACGGACATAAGCCAGTTCCACATCCATACATCTGAACCCGAGGTGGATTCCAATTTCTGGCAAGTAAGATTACCTACTTGTACTCTACCTCCTGTTTTAACACTGTAATTGATATCCCCATGTTCTGTCTGGTCAATAGAGATTTCAGGAAGTGTAACATTCTGAAACAGGTACGGATTCAATGGATGTTTTACGAATGTAATTTGCCAAAGAAACTTTTTTCTGGGATTAGAAACTTTTGCCATATCTTTTTGATTTAAGCTTGTTCGATATTAATTGCACCAGAAGAAGCATCCAGCACAATTCCAATGTTAATCTCTTGCAAAGCAACAACTTCTTTGATAACCAGGTTAGCTTTATACTTACCCTGGCGTACATCCTTTTCGTTGTTAACCTGCAAATCATCAAAAGAGGTTGCGAATTGATCACCTTGCCATTCATACGAATGAACTCCATTTCGATTCTGAAGATCCTGGAGATAAGGGTCTACTTCCAAATACATCTTACTCCAAGTTTCGAAGTTATTGGGTTCTTCCAAATAACGTTCCATAATGGGTCTCAAAACTTTCTTGATGTAGTAAATCAATCTTTCTACATTCAGGAATCTTTCAGAATTTGAAAGCATCGTAGAAGTAAAGTTATGCCATAACAGTGTAGCTTTACCTCCAGAAGCAACTTCCTTGATAACAAAGATGTTGACACTTTCAGCAGCCAATTCATTGAGATCATCATATCTTCCTGGGCTACCCAAGTTTTCAGCTACTGGCCCATTGCCATCCCCAACGATTCCTCGATTCTGACCTGCGAATGAATACCAAGGTCCCCATTCTGTAGCAGCTTGAGCGGACAAACCGAATACAGTACCCAATACATCGGAATCCATAAGCATACCCTCCTGGTTATACAATCTCAGACCTCCAGCGAAATAGGCAACATGTTCAGAGTTGATCCCTATATCCTGTTTTGCCTTTAAGATCGTAGCCTTGGTTGTGTTTACTTTTGGGATTTCGATAGCATAGGTAGCATTCTTGGTTAAATCGGCAGCGGAATACCCAGCCTGATGTACAGCTTGAGCTTCTGATAAATGCTGATGAATATGAGAAGCGAAGAACATATAGAAGTCTGAGTAATCCTTCATAACTTCGAATCCCTGAACCCAGTCTGTAGCCACTGGAGTAGTACCCGCATTACCTACTGTACCAAGGTAATACAATGGTTTATCAGCACCCAATGTTACTGGAGCTACATTTGTACTCCAGATAGCAAGAGTAGTGTTGTTTACCTTTTGAGCATCATTCAAAAGATTGATCACATCCTGGACTGTTGAGTAATCCTGGGAAGTATCAGAGCCCACTAATACTTTTGTGATTGTTACATCGAAATATGGGTCTGCGGTTAAGAAGTTCTTGAAAAGAGCTGTATCGATAAAGATTGGATGAGTACCATCACCATTCTTGTAAGAAAGTACTGGATTGGTATTTACCAGGAATGCAGAAGTAAGATTATCCTTAGCATTCGTATTATACAAGCTAGAAATTACTCGATTTCCTACTTGTGTAAACACAACCATAAATTTACCGTTAGTACTTTGGATATCCCCTCCATACTCCTTTGTTTCAAGTTTGAGCTGGATAGTGATAACTTTTGAATCGAATCCTGTTAATTCCAGGTTCAATGTTTCACCAGTATCAGAAACATAAGCATTGCCAGAAACTTTGCCAGCAAGCACTGTACCTTTTACTGCATCTACTTTACCACTGTTTAAGTGACCAATACGACAGATTCGAAGTTGTCCTCCCATGCTTAATGCACGAGAAATGTTTGAAATGGAACCATCGGGAACTACCTCGGAACCAAATACCTCTGCAAATTGAGCAGGGCTCTTGATTATCTTTGAAGCATCAAAGAATGGGCCCTTAGTTGTTCTTGCAAGGACAAATCCAATACCATTGTTAGGAGTAATGCTTGCAACATTGTTGTTAATGACTGTGAAGTCAACTTTAGGACTTGTAGGCATATTGTTAATAAATTAGAGATTAAAGAATGTTTCGATATAAACAAAAAAAGGAAGGAGAAATGAAATGATTCATCACCTCCTTCCTCCTAATCTGAGTTTCGACTATGGAATGTGTATGTTATCCTTAAGTGGTTGTTCTGTATCCTTATTAAGGATATCAACGTTAATTTCATTAATCGGTGTTTCACTACCAACTTCAACTGGTGGCTGAAGTAAGGTATCTTGGATTTCCCAAGTATATACCTTTTCTATGATCCCTCTTTCATCGTTTGAATTATCATAGAAATTAGAAGCAATTACAAAAATGTTTCCATCGAATGGAGCCCTCTCATAAATATAGGGTTTTAAATAGCCTCTCTGAGGAATTGAAGAATTCATGATAAGGTTTAGTAATCGTTGATCTTCTGAGTTTTTAGAAACTAACCTTACATTTATATATTGGTCAATTGCCTCGAAAGGAGTTTCACTAACCATATAACCTTTATTTCCTTGTTTCTCTCGATGGAATCGATTTAAACCTATACCTCCGGGAGCGAATCCTTCGGATTCTACTACGATTCGAGGAAAGATTTCTTTCATACCTTTGGATTGGCTATTACCTACACCAAAGATTTGAATGAATTTGTTTTTGCTCTTTTTTACTTCTTCTACAGCTTGTTGGTAAAGAGCCATGCTCTCTTTCGTTTTCTCATAGAGATTAGGGTCTACTGTTAATCCTAATCTTAGAGTGTTTTCCATAAGGGCCATATAGAATGACCTCTCAATGATTTCTTGTGATGTTACCATAAGCCTCGGATTTGATTTGCCTTTAACCCAGTCCTTGTCATAATGGATCTTCGGATTTCCTTCATTAAAATGTTTCGAAGTTCTTTAGGACCTCCTGCACTTTTAAGTGATGGTCTCCATAAAGGCCTGGCAGGGATATTTTCGTTCCCATATTCCAATATGATAGCAAGCTGGTTTAAAGTTAATCCACTGTAATGTTTTGTTCCAGAAGGCATACCAACCAGGATTCTGTTTCGATATTTATAAACCCCAACCGCTTTATAATAATCACCTTTAAGGTAATATATTCCACCATCATGGTTCCTTTTTAATGGAGCCCATTGAACTCCAGAACCTGCTGGGGGTTTATGTGTATGGATTGCCTTTCGGATTATTCTAATGAGTTTATCTGAAAACTTGGCAACCCCAATATCATAGCCATGTTGAATAGCAGGCTGAAGATGTGTTAATCCATTCTCTACCTTTACCCAGTTCCCCGTATTTCGGATTTCGATTTTAGGAATTGGAGGCATATAAACACTAATGGAACTACGTTGTTTTCTAGCCATAATCCTTAGAATAAGTATGTTTACATAATAAAACCCAGTAGTATTGTAATATTACATTAATGTAACGTTACCTACTACTGGGTTACCCTTATCGAAGATGATTTATTTCGAAGCTTTTTCCAATTCTGTTAAGGCAGCCGATGCACCGTTAACCTCGGTTTTTAAATTGGCTACATCTGTTTTTAATGTGTTAACATCAGAAGTTAATGTATTAAGTTTATTTGTGATCTCAGTTGTATCAACACCGATCTCATGGTAAACTCCATCATCAGCTAAATACTTATTACCTTTACCGTCGATTTTAAATGCCATTGCTCCAGTAGTAACCTCGTATAACTTAGAAGTAGCATCACAAACAATAGCAAGTATATTATCAGAGTATCCTGAAATGTGATGTTGATCCTGGGAACTCCTCTCTACTGTGAGGGTTGATATTACTATAAGGTAAGTTTCGTGACCATCAACAACAGACTCGGGGAATTTAAGGATCTCCATGGGTACATACCCAGTTTCCACTACCGTATCAATAGAAATAAACCCAGTGGAAACATGATCCTGAAAAGCCTTTCTAACAGCAGCTACATTTTCATCGGAAAGGTTACCTCCTTGTTGGCCCATAATGTCAAATATAGCTGTAACATCCAGGAATTTATTTTCACCTCCTTCTGAGGTACCTCCCGAGCTTCCCCAAAATTTTTTGAAAGCATAGATTTGATTGGTACTATCCAAAAAGATCACATCACTTTGGGATAATACCCCTTTTTCTATTTCTTGGTCGGCTTGTTCCTTAGTCCATCCATGGATAAGCCTACCATTTGCACCTTTTGTTATTATACTCATATTTTTTATCCTCCATTAAATTGTATATTATGAAGTTCATTATCACAATCCACAGTACCAGTCCTACCTGATTGAGCAACTCCATCGATCCTCCAAATAGCCCTACTAGCTGTTTGATTAATTCCAAGGCATTCTTCTCCAGATATGGTTACTGACATAACTGTAGACTCTGTAGCATTTTTAATTATCCAAATAGATTGAGAGGTTGGAGTAAAGTCCCCATAATCATCCCTAGAATTTTCCCTTGCTGTTTTGTTAGGATACTTAAGGATAGAAACTACACAGAGATTATGGGAACCTTGTACTGATTGGAAATTAAGCGATACTGTTGAGATACCTCCAATACATTGAATGGTACATGTTGCTACTGAACTTCTGTCTTTGTTTGCAGCAGATACAATTGCAGTCCCTACCTTTAATAAGGCAATGATATTTGCAGTTTTATTGTTTGGGTAGGATACTGCCAAGAGATCGGATGGAGTAACACTCCAATCAATTTCTTCTGTAGCATCGGTAGGTTCCACTGTTGCAGTTAGTGTAAACTCATCATCAGCTATCATTGATTTATTCTGTTCTGATAATGTTATTTTTTTACTGCAATGTTTGCCCTTTGTACAGTTACATCGAATTGCTCACTTATGGGCCCATTAGTAACCAATATCTGGGTAGTACCCAATCCTACACTGGTTACAGTATAAGTATCAGCTCCAGAAGCTCTTACCGTAGCTATGCCTTGGTTTAAAGACTGAACATTGAAAGGGCTATATCGATTTGCATAAGTTGGTATTTTCGATATTCTAAAGGTAGCCGATTGATTTTGACCCTCTATTACCATGTCATTTAACTTCGATATACCGGTTAACGTTGTATATGCTTCCATATTAATTGTAGCTACAACTTCTGGATTACTAACCGATTTTACCTTTACTGTGAATGACCCGTTTATTGATTTAGCTGTTACTATGCCACTAGATGAAACTGTTGCATACTTCGAATCAGAACTTGATATCTCATAGGTTACTGATTTATCCGTAGCATCGTCAGGAAAAACTGTAATGTACTGTGATACGTCAATCCCCCCCTTCATTATTTGTATCTATCTCTACCTCTGATTTACTGACAGATATGGATTCAACTGGAACATTAGCAGGCGATAAAGGTTGAATCTTTACATTTAATGTTGCAGTATGAGACCCCTCTACTGTAGTAATTGTAATCGTATAATCACCAGGTTCTGCTGTAATATTAGCAATTACTCCCTCATTGATTTCCACTGTTAATCCAGCACTAGCTTTGTAAGTTACTGTTTTATCTGTAGCATCAGTTGGGTCCCAAACAATTAAGCTGTAGATGTTTGTAGTATCACCAGTAATCCCACTTTCTGCAATTGTATAGGTTACTAAGGATTTACTTAGGGTAATCCCATTTACTGGCTTAATATCTCCTGGATTGGTTAATTCGTACCAACTGAATCCTTCGGCATACCCAGAAACTTCACCCCCACCACCTGAACCAGTGTTTACTTCTTTCCATACAGCAGAACCATTTACAATGTTATATAATTGATAAATCTTGGGCTCTCCATCTACGATTGCCCTTACAAATTGACCAATTTTATAACTGAAAGTTTCACCGTTTACTTGATAGGTTAATGTTGATGAAGTAGGAGGGTTCTGTAATTCTTGGGCCTTCATAATCAATTGGATTTTTTCTTGGCCCTTTACATAAGCAAAACTACTTGGATCAGTTTCGTTTAAATTTGGTTGTTCCAAGTTCTGTAAATCATTTAACTTCTGAGCTTCCTCTTCGGTGATTAACCTTGAACCTGGGACTGCCTCTACCTTATTTTGATTTAACTGGTTGAAATTGGTGTTTAGCTTGGTTGCTTCATCTCCCCAATTTGTATCACCAGTTTTAATTCGTTGTATCTGTGCCATCTTCTTGTCTTCTGAGTAATACTTGAAATACTATAGGTTCATCTTTTGCCTGGGCTACTTGAGTATCACCTTTTGAGATGTATAATTCACCATTAATGGTGAATCTATCTAATGCAGCATCAAATGTCCAATATCCCTTATTATTGGTGAGCCCTTTTTCTACAAGCTGTTTTTGTGAGACTAACATAGCACAGTTAATCTCATCCAATTCACCAGAAGGTGTACCTACATTTAAAGGCCATGTTCTGAAAGCATTGTAATTGATTAGAGCTTGGAGAGGGATTCTTTCATAATTATTTTCATCATCATCTTCACCAAATGGTAAAGGATATTGAATATGTTTTAACCAAATCACTTCTTGTAACCCTGCATCTTGGTCAATGAAGTTTTGTACGATATGCTTATATTTTTTCCATATCGAATCGTTAACTAAGAATGACATAGATTTGGATTAAGCTTTCTCTACGTAGTTTCCTACTAAATCGGATAAATTATGAGATAATGGTTGACCGCTGTCTCTTATACATTTATATAATACCTTGGATTGGGTATAATACTTATCCTTGAATATTTCCATTGGAGGCGCATAAGGAATAGGATCATCCTTTGTCCCTGCATGTTCTTCATCAACCCGTTTCCAAAGGGAGGCTGTTTCCAAAGAGGGTTTCCAATTTTCCTGTGTTTTGTGACCTTGCAATACTTCCCAAAGATCCTCCCCATATTGGTATCTGTGTCCTTTAACGACATCAATTCCTATTTTCCATTTTGGATGTCTTTCTTTGACCTGTAAGGCTTCCGACGGGGAAAGGTCATATGTATTTATCTCTTCTGTAGCCTCCTTGTCCAGTTCGTCCAAAGCCAATAACCGGCTAAATTCCCTGTTAATCTCTACACCTTCCGGCAAAGCCCATTCTTCGCTTGCCAGCAGCTCCATAAACTCCGGGTCCGTAGATTCATATTTCGAAAATTCCTCTTCGCCGAAGGGTGATAGAAACTCTTCGTGAAGGATCACCTTGCTCTGATCCGTACTCGTCCTCATTTCCGGGAGGACTTCTATCCCGTGGGACTTTGCCCATACAATGTTTACAATTGCGTATTTCATATCCAATTAATTTTTAATGTTACTTTGCTTTTAGGGATTGGAGGTAGTTGTAGGCTTTGATACAGTCGTCTTTGGAGAGCAAGTGATTATCATAAAATGATAAATTTTTAAATATCATCTTAGTAAAACCAGCTCCATAATTAGCGATAGTAATTACAGCATTATTGTCTAAATCTGTTTGTAATTCGGTATCTAAAAATTCAGACCAATCATCTAAGTATATCCTACCATCTGAACAAACAGCTTTTATTGATCTACCTGAAATCGATTTTGGGTTTGTAGTTCTGTTGATGTATATTGCAATGTTGTTAAGTTGATTATATAACCTTATAGCTGGTGATTTAACTATCCCACTGTTTGTGTTTTTTCCTGGTGGCATAAACCTCCAGTCACCCACCATTGTCCAATTTCTATGCAACAAGAACCTTTTACTTTGTATAATATCATCCACCCCATCAGTAACCAGATAGCCAGCATATTCCCCTTCTTCATTGTAGCCACTCCCTTCAATAAACCCAAAATTAGACAGTACAAGATCATTACCATTGCCCGTAATGTTGGCAATAGTAGCACGATCTTCGTCCTCGTTGGTTTTGCCGGTGACTGTCCATGCTTGGTCGGGGAAGAGCCAGGGATAGGTTTTGACGAAGTAGTCTTTGATCTTGGTTAGCTCTTCTTCGGTGGCATCGTGATCGAGAAATACAAGTTCCCAGATAGCAGCGTTAATACCAGTTCCTACATTAGTTGGAGCTAATTTCCCAACATGTAGCACATCTGTTCCTTCAAAATTACCAGTTGTAATCGAAACACCATTATAACTTTTAGATGTCTGATAAGTAAGGATGTGTGGTAAATCATTTTCACTCCCTATTGCTCCAAAAGATATAGGCTTATTAAGATGATCGGCTTGTATATTTCTATATTCTAACAAGAAGGCACCATTCTTGAGCCAATTCTTTACATTAGATACCAATCCTAATGCTCCTTTTCCCCTTGTAATCCACTGTCTCAACGCCACAACCGTATATCCCTTTTCCTTAGTCAGAATAGGGAAGTTATCACAGGTACCGTAATCATCTACACCATCAAAGACGAGTGCACCGGGATAAACATCACTAATACCCGAACCATCCTTCCAAGCGAAATTCTTCATTTGCAAGTCATATCCATTTCCCGTCTTATCAGCCCATACGGGATTGGCAGCCATCTGTTCATTAGTAAGACCTAATGCTGAATATCTAGCAATCATGCCAGGAATAGATGGAAACCCATCATTATTACCTTTTTTACCTTTCATCATTTGATATGCCATGAAACTGGGATATCCAATAAATACACTCATAGCTTTAAATGTTTGAAGGATTTAATATACTGATAGGATTAGGACCTCCGATTGGTCCAGGTTTTCTTCGATTAACAACCTTAGGAACTTTAACTGTTCTAAGTTGAGTACAGATTGGGAGATAAATACATAGCCTTCCCGCAAGCATACATAGATTAGCCTTTAATGTATCAATTACTCCACCCGGTTGTAATGCTCCTGTGATTGTTTTAGCCAAAGATGAAGCTGAGTCTCCAGATAATCCTTCGTAGAATTGAACTTCTGTTGGACCAGTTGTAATTGCCTTTACTCTTTGGTTTGCATTAGCTTCTCCACCTTCACCTTCTCCAGGTTTTTGTGTTGAGCTGTTTGTTTCGTTTTGGATTATATCCGTAGCTGATCTCATCATATTGATGATTCCCACTGTAAGGAAGTCATATGCGGATAACTCCATTATTAATTGGTTTTCTAGAGCTTCATAAGCAAGCTCATTGTTATATTCTTCTAATGGGATTTCTTTTCCACAGGGTCGACAAACAAGAGGTTGGATATATAATTGCCATTTTTCGATGTAGGCTTGTTTATCGATATCTGAAAGGTAAGGAAGTAAACTTTCTGGGATATATGAATTGATAAGGTTATATATTGAATCCGAGAGTTGTGTTTTGGACATATCACTAATTCCTAACCTTAATTGTTTTTCACCTACTTGAGGTTCTTCTTCTCCAACTGCAGGAGCGGTGATTTTAAGGGTCACTATGTAAAACCCAGAGCTTTCATATTCATGGGTAATATTTCTCTCTTCGGACCCTTTAAAATCGCCAAAGTCCCAGTGATATGTACTACCATCTGGGACTCCGGTTGAAAGGTCTCTAAAAGATACTGATAACCCGTTTTTTTGGAATGAAAAATTTGTTACCATATTTTTAGGACTTTTAGGGCATTTGCCCCATTATGAATTTATGTTGAGTATGTTGAGAGAGGTTTACTCTTCATCAGTTTCCTCATCGGTGGATTCAATCTGTTCGATGATGGCTTCTACCAAACTGGATTTTGTATCTGCATCTTCTACTTCCAATTCTGCAGCTTCAGCAATCTTCACCAACTGAGCTTTATTGAAAGCATCAGCTAATTCCTTTGTTGATTTCCCAGACTGGTAGAGATTATAGAATTTCTTCGAAAGGCTTTCTATGGTGTTGTTTTCTGATTCTGCCTTTACACCGTTAGCTTCTTCATACTCTTCTTTTGTTGCATAAATCAAATGACCACCCTGAAGAGCTCTTCTTGTTCTTTTACCTTGATTAATGTAGGCTTCATTTACAGCAACTACATCTTTACCGGAAATTTTAAGGCCCGTCCCCATATCATAGAATGAGGTTGCGTTATCACCTAATTTCAAATACTTCATATCTTAAATTATTTTTATATGTTATTATGTAATAAATCCCAGCCCATGGGAATTTATGAGCTGGGATGAGATAGAAAAAAGACCGAAGAAAAAGGAAATTACTCCAGATTTACTGACATCAGAGGATCCAGATTCATATAATCTGGGAATCCATCGGAAGCGAATGCCTTGCTGGAATCCAACATAACGATTGCATCTCTGTACATCTTTGAGAAGCCAGTAGTAAGAGAAGCATACATAGCTTCAGTCTGATTAGAAACGATTCTTTCAGATTCCAACATCAGAGGCTGAGCAGTAAGCTTAATCATACCAGCCGCTTTATCGATGAGCATCAACTGATTTGCAGGAATACCTCCATGAATCCAGAAGTCTGCACGGTTAGGTACCGGAGTATGGAGATTCAGAGTAGCTTCTGTAGTACCATTTGATCTTACCTTGAATTCGGGCAAATCAAGGATATCCAATGCTTCGTCTTCTCCACCAATCATTGATGTGAAGTTACGGCCCATACGAGAACCTCGAATCCAAATACGGAGCAAATCACGATATTGGATACCTTCTGAAGTTGTACCTACGCCAATAACTGGAGCGGATTCTGAGCCATCGATTTTGTCACCATTGATACCCGTGTCGATTGCAAGGTTATCCATTGCATACCCCAACTGAATACCAAAGTCACGAAGGAAAATTCCCATCACATCCAGAGAAACGTAGTTTTTAACTTCATCCGTAATTTTTATACCCTTACCGATTTTGAAGATAGAAACTTGTTTCTGTCCATAAGAGATGGTTCCCAACGGAATTGTTTCAGCTTCGTTTACTCTTGCCGGAGCAGCATCAGACATGTTGATGTACGGCATAGTTACCTGCAAACCATTTACTGGTTGATCACCAGCGATGATGTTCGGATAAAATGGAGCTTGACGAAGACCCAATATGATAGCAGCACGGATAATCTCAGGAACTACCCAGCGAACTGACTGATCGGGCATTGTGAAAAGGTTCTGCAATGTATCTTTTTTTGTATCGATACCCAAAGTGGAGAGATACTGATCCATTGAAACTCCATATCTTTCGTTTACTACTTCTGCCATTGAGATATCGGCAGATAACTCGGTATTCGTACCTTTTCTGATTGCATCAAGGTTTTTTCCCATTTCGGGCAATTCCTTGAGCAAGTTTTCTTTTGTTAAATTCTTCTTTGTTTCAGACATATCTTTCTGTTCTTTTTGTTATTTACATAATACCTGAATCAGCTCATCTTTTGCTGAAGCTTCTGTCAGGGAGATAAAATTCACGGGACGAGTTGCAGCATCAGCTGGAGTGAAAGCTTTGAACTTAGTGAAATGGTTAGTATCATCCATGCCAGTACTAATTTCTACTGGACCCGCATCTAAAGCGGTTTCTGAGATTGCATTGATAATCATGAAACCCTGAACAGCAACTGTTACTTCCACGGGACCTGCATTTGCTGATTCTTTGTAAGCTGGGTTATTGTTATCGGTAACTGCGATTCCCAAGTAGTTAGCTTCGTTAGACTGTGTCAACAATTCAATTGTACCATCAGCGGTAATTGCTACCGGGTTTCCAGCATAAATCTTTACGAAAGCTTTAACAGGGAATGCCTGATGTAATTTGTGGGATTCACTTTTGTAAATCACCACTCGAGGAGTAGTTCCTCCGAATTTAGTGAAGTCTGCCATATTGATTGACTTTTAGAGATTATTTAAAAATGATTGACCCTTTGTTTTTGTTGCTTGCTATGTTGCGAGCAATGTCCTGAAGAGATTTGGGTTTGTCTGTAGAGGTAGTACCTTCTTCATCCTCAGCCTGAGAAGAAGCTCTAGTTACATCGTGAGAGCCACATGCAGAACAAGTTAAAGGGAACTGTTTTTCCAGTTCTGCATCATAAGTTTTCTTTAATGCAGTTAGCTGAGCAACATCGGAGGTTCCTGTGATCAAGGTTACAATTGCTTCATCAGCCTTTTCACCATAGATCTTTTTGTAAGTTTCTACTGTGCTTTCCTGCAAGCTCTTCAAATAATTGGCTCCCAGTTCTGCCATTACTTTGTTAACCTGAGCTGCATTTTCCAATTCAGTTACCTTAGCAGTTAACTCAGTAACCTTGGATTCCAAACCAGTTTTGGAATTATTCAATTCCTCTACCTGAGTTTCTAAAGAATTTTTCAAAGCTACCAATGAAGTAACTGCCTCTTTAACGTTGTCAAGGTTAACTTCCTTGCCCTCGGCAAGTGTTAACATCCCTGTACCTACTAAGAGGGCAAGCAATTCCTTTTCTTTCATATTGATAGAATTTTTGTTGTTTGAATGATCAGATGAATTATCAGATTTCATATTAAATACCGTGGTATTGTTAATACTCTCAGTATCTATGAGTTTTTTATAATCCATGAAATAATATTCGATATCATTACCTCTGTTTGCCGAGTAACTTTGTTTCGAAGCAAATTTCGGATCATTGATATTCCCATTTTCATCGATTTTCTGGGCAAATGGGTCAGCTCCGTGAGATACCAGAGAAGTTTCGTAATATGATACGATTTCCTTTACTACTTTACAAATCAGATTACCCTTTTCATCGTATGTACCCAATTTACTCCAGAATTCATCTTCATCCAAGTTCGGATGTGATTTATCCCAAATGAATCTTACAGATACTGAATTGGAATGAATGCTTGGTGGGTCCATTAATATTCCTCTAGCAAGTCTGGGATTTGCCTTAGCATCAATTTTTAATACTCCGTTAATTCCCGCGGGAATTACGATGCCATCCTGTTTAAATGATTCTTGCCAGAAGGTTTGTTTTACACTACCGATTGCATTTGCTACATCAGTTGAATGATCACAGTTAACTGTTTGCCCTACCAACATTTTTAATGAAGCTTTTAATGCTCCATTACGACTGAAGTCTACTGGGTTCCATTCTTTGTTTACGATTACCTCGGAAAGCAATCGATAAACTGGTTCAATGAAATCAGTATCCTTAGGCATAAATTCCTCTTGGGTTACTCCCGGATAAAATGTGTTATAATTAATGGAATTACTCCAAAAACCATAACTCTCTATCCCTGACTTGTTTAAGCCAAAGTTTAATTCGGAATAGGCATCCGAAGGAATCGAGTTTGGCATATGCCCAAGCATTAGAGAATGGCCTTCTCCAATTACTATGGTATCCTGTTTCCCTTTTTTAAATTGTCCCATAATATTTACCTTTCTTTAGTGTCACCATCTTTTCGTTTGGGAACTGTTTTGGACTTATCCCTTTGTGATCTATCGGATTTATCCTTGTCAGCTTCCCTTTTCTGTTTTTTAGCCCCATCATCACCATCTTCTAATTTGTTTAATGGAACTCTGGGTTCCTTTTCATTGGGCTTTTCATAACCCATTTCGAAGGCATATTGATCTTGGCTAATGATACCAGCTGCATATAGAGAATTAAGATTACGAATCTTATACTCTTTACCCTGTTGAATTTTGACTTCATCATTAATCGTAGAAGTAAAGAATCTAACCTTACATCCTTTATTCGGGAGTCCAGCTAATCTCAATTCTAGTGAATAGATAAATTCAAGAGCATAAACTGCAAATTCCTGTAAATTTGCAAGCTGAGAGATCATTTTGGAGAACATGATACTTGTTCCCCCCTCTGTTTTGTTGTCATTGGATACCCCAATAAGAGAACCAGAAATACCCAAACCATTAGCCACTGATTGTTGATTCATGTTCCAGGGTTTATCCAAGTTACCCATATCCTTGGTAGTGGAATTTAACTTGAATTCATGATCATCGATAAAGCCAGCTACAGTACCATCTTTTAATCCTTCCCTTGTGTTAACCTTTAACTCCCGAAGCATTCGATTTAATCTGGCTTCGTAGGCTTTAGGATTTTCATTTGGTAATATATCTGGCTTTGCCATTTTGGCTTCTAAGAATCCCATCATACCAACCAATTCCATAATATGCTTGGTATTAATTTTCATATCTGATTGGGTCTTTAATGAATCCAATGCAGCCATGAAAGTTGGAATCCCATAAGGTTCATCAGTATCATTGAACATTGAAAGGTAGATGTAGGTATTTAGGTTAAGTTCAATTAACCTTTCTGATTTACCATGATTCCAAGTTTTGTTCAATTGGTAGGGTCGATATTTACCATTTTGATCTCTTTGGAATACAATGTCCTCTGGTTTAATGAAGATAATGCTTTCAATCCCAGATAGGTCTTTTTTTGGTACTGCTTCCATACTCATGGCACCAGAAACAAGCATTTGAACAAACATCTTGTTTACTAAGCCAAAGATACCTGCTGTATAATTAGACCAGGTTTTAGAAACATCCTGGAGATGCTTCCTCATTTTTAAAGCTTCTTCCGGAGTATTATGTGGGAATTCGATAAAATGTTTCGTATTTCCCAACTTAAACATATCCTGAACAGCTATACCTACATCTGGGTTAACTTTATAAAGACTTCTGATAAGTGGGATGATTTCTGTACGAAAAGAAGGAGTAACAAAGTCAGCTTCTCCCTTTAATACAGATAACATATCAGTAGTATCATTAGACACAGAAACCCTACCTGGTGGGATAGGGGCTGTGGTTCTTGGATTGGGGTCAGACTTTGGTTTATCCTTATAGGCATTCGAATCATCCCTCCGAACACCAATTAAGTTTAACCACCAATTCCCAATTGATTGTAATACCATATATTTTGTTATTTAGGTTGAATTATCAATGAAGGTTTGTAATTCTTCCTCACATGATTGTATATTGCTTTACCAAAAATACTATCATCCGAATAGGTTTCCTCATCCATGTCAATGTCTGAGGTTTGATTGTTTCTGTTGTGTTTACCCATTGCTACTGGCCTGCCTATGGAATCATAGATAAAGGTATAAGCCTCTTGAACAAAAAAGGGGTCCTTAATTGTAATGTTATCTTTTCTGATATCTTCTTCCAATCCATCAATGATTAGGGATCGGTTCTTAGATGTGGTTATCCATCCGGGATATTGTTCTACTTCTGGCCTTGACTTTCCTTTCTTTTTGAGAAGCTTTTTATGATAATACAATTGAGGATATCCTTCGGTTTGAAGTAAGGTTGTTACTGCCAAACCAATGTCATTAGTTTCAGGGGCAATTGTTGCCCAATTGAATTCTTTTCCCAGATTGCCCAAGATTTTAGCATACTTCTCTACTGGGATTCTCCCTTTAAATACTGCAGCTTCTTCTCCATTAGAATCACCCAAAGTAAAAGCGGAGTAGTCATTAGAACGTCCCGTAGCAACGTCAGCACCAATAAAGTATCTTACATCCTGTTTTGGTTTATCCATGATTCTTAACTGGCCATTAAACCTTGTTTCGATTACTGGGTATTCCGATAGGGTATCTTCGATTGCCTTAATATCTGTAAGATCAAATACAGTACTACCGGAAGAAAGGAAGTCACCATCAATTTCTTGGGCAGTTCTTCTTGGGCCCAAAGCTTTGGACATTGTATCGTACCATTTCTGATCTCGCTCGGGGTGCATTTTCCAATATAATCGAATAGGGTGAAAAGGAGAATCAGAATCTGTAATCGCTTCAACCCATTTTGAGTGATAGAAGCCAGAAATTCCATAGGGCGTTGAATTTAGGATAGCACTCCCACCAGTGGAAAGTGTGGGGAAACTTGCAGACCAAATCTGTGAAGCCCATCTTACAATTGCAGCTTCATCGATTACCAATAAAGAAAGAGATTCTGAACGTCCTGCTTCTTCCGAGGTTGGGATAGATTCTATAAAAGAGCCATTGATAAATTCAATTGTAGAATTATGATTTATATACCCATTAGTAGTTATATAACTATGGTAATTCTCTACCTCCATGTCATATATGGTTTCTAGGGTAGTATCTACCTTAGTTATCTTACTGATATATATATCACTACAATTTTTTCCCCTACTGATACGAGATACTTTCTTCTGATCCAATAGGTCTTTATCCCCACCACTTACTCGTTTGGCTATTTCTCTATTTAGGTATTTACCCCTTTTTAAAAGCTCTTTTACTCGACCTATCTGTTTATATGATAATGTCTCTGTTTGACGAACAGACTGTTTTAAGACTCTATTCATAGTAAAAGCCCTTCGGGTATTCTCCGAATAGGTTATCACTTGCAAGTTAGTTATCCAATTACAACAACCATTACCATTGATATGGTCAATAATCATCCCTTCGGGGATAGGTCCTTTAAAAGCTTCCCATACCAATCTATGTACAGAATACACTTGACGAGAACCTTTGTATATTAATTTGACCCTCTCATGTCGATTAACCATAGTAACCATTACCCTTAGTTCTGTCCCATAGGGATTTATACCATCCCTACCGTGACCTTTACCTTTCTTGGTTTTAGTAGTAAACACCCTACCAAGATTGGATACCCAATACCCGGGTATGTTAGTTTCTCTTATCTCCTCCGTAACTGGTTTCTCTACCTTTGGTGGAGCTAAGTTTACAAGTTCTTTGGTATCCTTAAAAATCACTGTTAGATTGTTTTTAAGGATCTCCCCTACAGTTTTCCAACCTTTGGTAGTTAATAATTTATGTTTTGGAGTACATCTCAGGGTTAACCCGCGATCATTTACAATTGTGTAAGTTTTTAGCTTACCCTTATTGAAAGTTTTCATAATCCTTTCAAAAGTACCATTCTCTGTAAGAACCCTTATATTCAAACCAGATACATCTAAATAACCCTTTTCAGATGGAGCTATGGATTGAATTGGGAAATCAGTTTTAGTACCAAGGATCATGGTATCGCCTGTTATACAGGCTGTTCCCAGCTCACCCATTCTACCATTTACGATGGGAACTTTTAAGTGCTCTGGGAGATTCTTGTACATGTATTTGATTTTCTTTAAAACCTTCTTTGCTACAGAATCCTTGATGGAGATGATATTCACCTTTTTGTTTGGGTGATACATCGTTAGCCATAAGCAATAAAGAGAAATCAATTCTGTGATCCCAGCTTGCCTAAATTTTAGGATGATATTAAATCGATGTTTTAGGAAGCAATACAGTACTGATTTTTGGTATGGATATAAAAGGAACCTTGTTTTACCTCTTACTGGGTGAACCACATAAGCAAATGTTGAGAAGTAAAAGACATCCTTTTGTACTTGAACCAATTCTCTAAATTGTTGAGCATTCAGATGAGAGGTATCTATTTCCTTTTTCGCCATTTTCTTTTCTTCTTTTAAAAATCATAGGTTAAACCTATTGTGATATCCCATCCAGGATCACTCTTGAATTTGGGATAGTAAAATCCGTTTAGCCCAAGTTCGTAATTAAATCCCTTAGTCTTGAAATTTAACTTGAGATCAATGTCATGAAAATTATTTAAAATTCGATATTGATATCCAACACTTGGATAAAATTTAAAATTTGGCTGTTTTTTGCTTGTTAAAGAATTTCCATTCCACCTATAGGAATAATTCTGAAGGTTTAATGGATAAGATATTCTAGAGGTGATCCCATTAATATCCAATAATCCCAAGCTCAACTGGTTTTGATTCAAATCAAGTGATAATAGTTTTGGATTCATTGGAAGATTATTCAAATAATTCAAATCAATAATCAAGCTGTCTAATCGATTTGGTGTGAACAACACCAAATCTTTTTCCCGAAGGGAAAATTCATTATACTTTGAAGTTGTATCCTTTCGATAAATTTCAACCTTTGGAGGATTCATAATAATTTCGAAAGGTTCAGGGATTGTAAAAATCTCTGGGATATAAACTGTGTCTGTTTTTTGGTTTTCGAAATTATTCGATGATTCCTTTTTAAATTTTCGTTTTGTGATTTTATAGGTCACCCAGGAAACCCCAATCATTGAAAATAAAATTAGGATTGCCATGACCCATGAAAAAATTTCATCTCTGTGTTTCATAGGATTTTCGTATTATGCAAATTGGATATTAGCCATTAGCAAAATACCAATTAGCCAATTATCAAATTAAAAGAATATTAACTACCATTTAGCTTTAGCTAAATGGTAGTATTACTATCATGTAAACATGATAGTAATATTATCATGTTTTTTTGGTGGGTTTTTGTTTTTTCTTTTTAAAGATTAATTTTTTCTTTTGCTTCTTTTCTTTTTTATCAAGATTTTTTTTCTTTTTTATTTTTTCTTACCTTTTGTTTATGTTCTCCCGTTCCAAATCAGTTTTAGGATTTTTCAATGTTACTTCAACTGAACCAGTACACATAAGAACCAAAAAATTTTATAAATGACTATGACATACCAAAACATCAAAGATCAAAATCATGAATAAAAAGAAATCCCCTTCCAACAAAAAAACTTCCGAAGAATTAGAAAAGGAAGCAATCATTATTCGAAGAAAGATTTATGAGCTTTCAAAATCTTACATGTTTATTTGCCTTGCGAACTTGAATATGGCAAGAGCAGAAGATGATAAAGAGGCCCTGATTAAAAAATTTTCTCATTCCCAAGGGATTTTTTCCAAAAAGGTTCAGGATGCAGTAGAATATATGGAACCCTTGATTAATTCGGGTGAGTGTAATCCACATATTGATTTGGACCATTACTGGAATATGGTTCAACTTTGGAAACACGAATTAGAATGTTGTTAACGGTTTAATAGGCATTCTTTAAACCATAATCCTATTTCATAAGGGAAGGTCTGAGTAACAATTAACCTTCCCTTGTTTATCCAATAATCTTTCCTATCTTCTTCGATGTGAATTTTAAATTTATCAGGGATCCCCATTATCCTTGCAAGTTCTCTTGGAGACATTGGTAAACCATTCCATTTAAACTGTCTATCCGCTTTCCTAGCGGTCATTGGATAACCATTCGGTTTATTTCTATATACACCGGGTAATGTTCCTCTAGACCCTTTAGAATTAACCCAAGGCCATTTCCACTCATCCCTGAACTCATTTGTCCATAATCTTTGTACTTGTTTCAGGGATAATTTGGTTTTATTTTTATCGTCTGGGTGAAACATTGAAACGATTTTATCCAAATCCTCGATTATATTACCATCCTTTGGGAGGTTAAATAATAAATCTTGCGTTGTCCTAAGAGCTTTCATTTGTTTAACAAAAAGGAATTGCTCCAATTCGAATAAAAGAGAGCTCTTTTTTACTCCTATTATTACTAATCTGTTCCTTGATATTTGAGAATTGCCCCATTCTGAAACTGAATGGTTGTGAAAAACCAGGTTATAATCTGGGAATATTTCATTTTCCCATTGATTTTCTGGGATTACTTCTAGCAATTTGGGTAAATTTTCCAATAAAAATACATGAGGTTTAAAATGATGAACGCTTTCAATAAAATTTACCATTGTAGGGTCTGCCTTTTGCTCTTCGGTAGATTTAAAATCCTTTTTTCTACTGATTCTGAGTATAGATTGTCCTCCACAGGAAGGATTACCGATAATTATGTGTACTTTTTTACCTTCAAGGTAATTTTTACATCGATTTAAATCCCTGAAAAGAGGTATACCTGGGAAATTATCTACCCATTGTTCATTTTTTGGAGTAAAATACACCCCTCTAACCTCTAAATTACCCAAGATTTTGAACCTTTTGTCACCCTTAAATGGGAATAATCCTATGCCTTGACCATTGCATACTCCCAAAACTTTATATTGCTTCATATTTGATATGTTTTGTATATGAAAAATGCTATTAGTATTGCTCATACCCTGTAGAATTATGTGTTTACTATACAATATCACAATTAAAAATTAATCACATGAAAAAGAAATCTGTTAAAAAAGAGGATAAAAACATCAAATTGTTATCCAAAGATCAAGAAGTTTTAATAAAAGGCCCATCACATTGTGAACTCTGTAAGGTAATCGATGTAAATAAAAATTCTGCCCTACTTTCGAATGGGATATCAGTAAATCCCAAATATGATCGAAAGATTAAATCCTTGACTCCTTTAAATTTAAAAGGAACCCAGTTCACGATATTGGTTCATGGAAGTGAATCTAAAAGAATTTGGAAAGAATATTGCTTAGGAAATACTGCTTCTAAATTGCAGAGTGCACTAGAAAACTTTAAAAAGGGAATTTCCAATAATTCATATTCTACAGAAGAATTAGATGGCTACTCTATGAAATTGAATGAGTTATTGGAAAGTCTACAGAAGAAAACTATAAACGAATAGGTTTTGGTAAATGTTTTTAAAATTGAGAATTGATTTTTTCAGCGTAATCAAAAAAACGTAATCGTGGACTCTTATTTATGGGCCAGGTTTTTATCCCTATTTGCTTGAGAAAGTAGATAGGGATTTTTTTATTATATTACAGCGTATTTCTCTTTTGGGAATACTTTATCAATCTGGCCAATGTTATTCAATATAAACGTAGACCTATAATCTGCTGTATTAGTCTCTGCTTTAACTTGATACATAATGTAAATATTACCATTATAATTGAAAAATCCGAACTGGATTATATCCGAACTAGAAGCAACATAATTTATGTATAATGGGCCATAGCATCTATACCTTTGGCTATTCTCATCCCATACCAATAAGTATACTTTATAGCTAGTGGGATCTTGAAAAAACATGTAGTGATAATCTTTGTTATTGGTTTCATCTGTTTTTCTTAATATCCCAACCTTCGAACATAAATCTTTTTTTACTTGTGTAATGTGATCTTTTTGATCCTGAATTCTGGTTGTTAAACTCATTGTATTATTGCCTTAGTGATTAATATTATAAGATACTATCTTATAATATTAACTTTAATACATCACAGATATGTCACTCAAATCAAGAATTGAAGCCCTAATTTTACAAATCAGTAATGCAAAAACATCACTGAGATCTGCATTATCCAATAAAGGTGTAAGTGTACCAATAAGCCCAACCTGGGATCAGATTACTCAAGGGATTAATGATATCGAAATCCCAGTAATGCCAAAAGTATCATTATCATTTTCATCTGGAAGCTACTCAGCATACTTGGAGGGAAGTAATTTTAATACTTCCCAGTACACAGTTTATTATAATGGTCGGATAAAATTCAATCCAGGTACAATTCAATCCATTGTAGATTGGATGAATTCGGATTTAGTAAACAAGGTTATTGTTTGGTGTGTAGTATCCAGTCAGGTTACTGCTGGATCTCCTAAATCCTTCCTGGCTATCTCAGAATTAAATCAAGGAACAAATTGGTCTCAACTAATCAAAGCAGCTAACAATGTAGAATGGAGAGGAGGGATAATGCGTTTAACTAAAGCCACATCAGCAGCTGGAGGAACTAAATTAACCTTCCAAGGCAACCATGTACTTATATCCTATAACAATTAAAGATTAACAAAGAGAGAGTCATAAAAAATTCAAAAAAAACTTCTTTATCTTCTCTCATTATTAATCTTTTAATATTCATCATTAATTTTTAATTCCTACACATTATGCCTACATTGAAAGAAAGAATCCAATCATTAACATCATCCATCAACGAAGCAAAAACAGGTTTAAGGGATGCTCTGAGAAATAAGGGGGTAGACCCAGGATCTCAGCCATCCTTTAAAGCCCTAAGATCGGGAATCGAAAGAATCCCATCTGGAGATAAGTACAAAGAATTAATAGGAAAGGGTTCCATCTTTAGTACCAAGTTGGATACTAATGAAACCGCTAGAAAGATGGTTATGGCTCCAGATAAATTCACAGTCTCCATAAATTGCAATTGCAATTTAGACAGTATCCAATCAGCCTTAGATGAAATCAATGGAAGCTTCTATAAAGGCGATCTGGTAGTAATCGTAACATATGCTATGCCCATAGATGGCAATTATGGATTATGCATTTATAATTTATCAGAAGATTTATTTTCATACTTTTCGGGATACGGTAATTCAACCGGTATGAAAAATGGATACCCATGGGTAGAAAATGTATTATTTCTTGAAAGTGTAAATATCACTGCAGTTAATACTGGTAGATATATTTTTTCATTTACTGGGTACCCATTAAAAGTTGGAAAGAGCCCAGTAGATTAAAAAAATCCTTAGTGATTAATAATCTTAGGCCTGGGATAAAAATATCTTAGGCCTTTCTTGTAAGAGTCCCCAAAACAACAAACATAAAATGAAAAATAAAAATCCTAAGATGATAAATAATAAGAGAGATCCCAATAAAGGATAATCAATGAAAAATATAACATTAGAGTAATAATAAAAGCCCTTATCCTATGAAAAGGATAAAAGGAATCTCATTATGAAAAAAGTAGAGGTAATAAAAATCCCTTATAGGCTTTATCGAAAAATCTTATATGAATAAGAGGGGAGAAGATCTTAAGGATTTCCCTTATTAGCTTTATTGAAAGATCATAAGTAAATTTCAGAGGCACAGGGATTGTATTCTTCGAAGATTCTGGGATTTCCCTTATTAACGTTATCTGAATAAAAGAGGGATAGGGATTACATTTCTGTAAGGGATCAGTTAGGATTTCCCTTATTGGGTTTTCAGAAAAAAGTTGTGGCAATCCGAAACGGACAGGGTTGCCCATTAAAGCAAAAAAAGAGTATATTTTATAGGGGACAAAAAATATACTCTTTTTATTATTATTTATGAATTACAGCAACACCAAATATATATAAGGAATAAGAGTGCAAATATTATGCACTCTTTTATTTTTTCTTTTTTCATTTCAAATTCTTTTTTACAATTTCAAGCATTTTCTTTAAATTCTCTTTTTTTAGTTCATCCGTATTATTAGATACCAAACTTTCTATGGAGAAATCATTTATTCTATAAACTTGTTCATAGAATAATTTGAATTGTTTGCAATGATTTTCGCAAATTGTTTTATTCTTTTCTGAACGAATGATACTCCCTATAAAATTGTCCAAAAGATTACGAATTTTGCGTCTAACAGACTTTTTATCTCTATCAGTTAAGCAATCCGCATAAATGGAAGAGTTATATAAGTTCTCTTTCTTTAAACCTGAATTGGTATGCAATCCCGTTGTGTCCAATGTTTCAAGTAGTTTAGAAAAAGAAAGTTTTTCTATTTCTTTTTTTTCTACTTTTGCACTTTCTTTTTTTGTGCTCTTTTTTGCAGTTGTTTTTTGTGCTTTCTTCTTTTCAACTTTTGCAGATTCTTCTACATTGTTGTTTACTCCATTTACTAACACATTTTCATTTACATTTGCATTCATGATTTTTAAATTTTAAAAGTGAAACATTTTGTTTGTTTTTCTGTATTGCAAATATACAATGAATTTTTTAAATACAAAAATATTTTGAGAAAAAAGTTTATTGAATTTTTCTATTAAACAAATAGATTTTATTTATTAAAATATCATTGCTCACCCTCTCCATGCCTTCACCCTTACCCACCTACCTGCCTAAAAAATCAAGGCCTTAGTTGGCTGGTTTTTGAAGGCCTTTATTTAGGGCCATCAATGGAGATTATTAAGGCCTTTTGGGCTTACAGGGCCTTACGCTTGGTTAGCAGGTTTTATATAATATATCGTATAAAGATATCCTGAAAGTAGGATGGGCTCAAAGAATTAAGGCCTTAGCTAGCAGGTTTTACAAAGTAAAGATAAACACAAATAAAAAAGGTAGCCTACTTATCCCAAGCGAGCTACCTTATACAGATTTGATTAGAGTAATATTCCTATTGAGTATGATTAAGATTTGTTTTCATAAGATAATTAGTATTCGATGTATCGAACAGGCTAGTATTAAATTTCAGCTATGAATGTGATATATAATTTCGTATTACCTAATCCTATATATTGAAAAGCATTAGATAGGTCAAGGTAATCCTGGATTTCATTTAATGTTTCCTTATAGAAGGATAATGCCTTATCATAATTCTCTGATATAATTTGGTCTCTGTTATCTGTAATCGATAATTCTAAGAACCAAACTAATTTCTCAGGATCATTAGGTAAAATTCGAACCATACTAGAATCAACTTTAGAAAAGCGATTAAAAATCTTTGACCAAAGATTATAACCTCTAGGATCATCCATTCCTAAGGATTCATAAAAGAATTGTCTCAGATAAACATTTTTTACTGTTCCTTCGATGTTCTCTGTATCCTGGAATAGGATTGTGTTATTAAATAACTGATCTGATGTGTTCATAGGGCAATAATTTTTTATATGATTAATATTACAATGCAAATATAATCATTATATATTATATATAATATAATACGCATATAAAATTTGGGCTCTGATTCAAGGCTCACTTTGAAGGATTATTTAAACTTAGGGCCATCCATGGTATATAATAAGGCCTTGAATCCTTACATCGAATTAAATGGACACAATGATCTAAGGCCTTATTATATTATACTTAAAGCCTTGAGCCAAATCACATACCCTCTTGGTTAGCCCAAAAACACATCGAAAAATAAAAATATCCTTGAACACAATGTAAATAGGATAATCCTTAAATCCCTGAACACAGATGATCCCCATATATAATATATTATATAAATAATTGCTCATAAAATTACACAAAGCTCTAATATAGCCCAAAAAACAAGCTTCTATCAAAATTAATAATAATCATATATATAATAATATAATATAATAAGAGCTATGAAAAACAGATCCTACAAAAGAAAACACAAAGCTCATATAATATGATAACATATCATCGAATCAAGGATTATAATAATCCCAGAACACAGAACATAATCCTATATATTATATAATATAATAAGGGTTATAATAAAATCATTATCCCAGACTGGGATTTAATAAAAAATCTTCGAATCATTGAACCAAATTTATTAAAATCATCGGATTCAAGGCAATCATTTTATAATAATCTTCGAATTTTATCATAATCCCAGACTTTCGATTAAATATTTAATTTAACATATCTCTAGTAAATTTTACTTTAATTCTAAGTAACTAGAAAGATTACCCTCTATTATGTTCTAGATTAATAAATAAAAGACATTGTTTTTAGCTTCGATTGTGATTTTAATTTATCCATGGATAACCCTAAAATTTATCCTAAAATCTTGAAGTTGAGAGTTTGATATTTTTTTCTAAAGCCGGCTATTTTTAACTTGTACTCGAAAAAAAGTACAGTTTTGGATATGTTTTGGATATGTTTGTAAAAAATGGGTTAAAAAAGTCAAAAGTGCTAAAAGTGAGCTAAGTTGACATTTTAGGGTAAAAAAGGCCCTAAATCCTCAAATCCCAGACCTAATTTTTCGAAAAAATGTACACAACACATATGCAAATTTTAGGGCCTTAAAACTTGAAAACTCTATGGTTTAGAGATACGTATATAGTCTTCGTGCTAGTAGCTTAATTTCGCCCCCGTGTTATACTCTTGTTATATAGCTTCTATTTGATAGTATATTTGATATGTATTTCATATTTTATATATTATACCTTTATTTGATATTATTATTATTTCCTTTTTTATATGTTATTTTTTTGTATGTAGGTTATATATAGGATTCCTTTTATCATTGTTATAATGTGGATCTATGATATTTTATTTTAGGTTTGTTTTTGGTGATTATATCTGAGATAGGGATTATCCTTTTTGATCTATGATAATATCAGGGATTCTTTTCATATATATGATTTTTTATCATTGATTATGTGATATGGATTATCCTTGACTTATGATAATCTTTTTTTCTTTTTATGTGTTGTTGGTTTTGGGTTATGGGTATATAATCCTTGTGATATGGGGATTATTGAATTATTTATATCATAGAACTGGGATTTATTTATTCGATTTCTTTTTTGTTTGTGTTTTTTGGGATCCTAATGTATGTGATTATATTATCCTTATTCTAAGGATCATTGTTTTGTGATTTGGTGTAAGGGATTCTTTTATTATCCTTGAAGTATGATGAGCTTTGATTTAAATTGTGATTGTTGGCGGGAAATGTAAATCCTTTCATAGTTAAGGATAATGATTATTATTTGATTGTGATGGTAGTTAATTTCTTTGATATTAATAAGATTTGTATTATGGAAGGATTTTCTTGGCCTTCTTTTGGTTGAGCGTTTAGGTGGATATGATATTCCTTGAGTAGTGATGTGGGCTCATCATGGTCTATACATCCTTCCATCAGATATCTGATACGAGATATTACTGTGCTTGGCTCAATTTCTTGTTTGGGTTTCTCTATCAATAAGAAGGAAATAATTCCTGGTATGGGCATTACCATATCTATTGTATAGGATTCTAGTAATGCTCTTACTGTTGGGTGGAGAATGGTTCTTAGAGCTTCTAAGGTATCCAGTAATTCCTTTCCTTTTAGTTGTTCGATTCCAGACATTGAACCCTTATCAATAGCTTCCCAGAGCTCTTCTTCTTTTGTGAACTGCATTGTTTTGGTATAGAATTGGAATTTGTAATAGCTTGGTTCTGAACTATCTTTTCCAAGGTCATCTTCTAGGTAAGCTATTGCTTCCTCTAATCTAAGTTGTTTCATTAGTTCAACGAATCCCTTACTATTGGTTGCAGTTCCTAAATATTGGGTTAAGAATCCCATATATTGGACCTCTACTGATTTGATCCATTCCCAGTTTTTGATTTCTTTTGTTGTCATAGCTGTTATGCTTTTTCGTTAATAATAATCTTTGTTGCTCCGCAGATTTGAGTTGCTGTTGTTGCCATAATGATGAATGTTTTTTATTGATTTGATAATAAAACTGTTGATTGTTTGGGAAAATTTGGTAAAGGATATACGTATACCCTTACTTGAAACATACTTGGATGATTTACCATCCAAATGATTGCATCTTTCTGATATTTCTTGAAGCAAAGCTTAAGCTTCTCCATGAATTCTTCTGAAAGGTATTCCTCTATTTCAATGTGAGGAGTATATTCCATTGAAATAACATATCCCGGAGTCATAGGAGTTAATCCCGGGATTGTTTTATATGGGTTGCACCAAAGGTTTGTGTCATCAAATGAATTTTTGATAGAGACAATGTTTTTGTAAACGTTGTAAATAAGTTCTCTTGGTTCCATATTATTACATTTTTTATACGATTAATAATACACAAATATAAATATTATTTTTAATACTGCATACTATTTTATTAAATTAAAAAGGCAAGCTTGTTAGGCTTGCCCTGTTAGGAATGATTCGATTGAAGGATATTCTTTCCAATGTTGTGACCAAGTATTCCTTTCATCATAATTATTGAAGTACATTGTGATAAGGACTAAATCATTGCCCTTGTATTCGAAATGTTCTTTATCTACATTGGGAAGATGTTCAACCTGGAGATCTAAAAGATCATTCTTGTTTTCAACCTTAATAGAAATCTCCATTTTACCTATTAGGTTCTTTGTTGAGTTCTTATAACCCATGATTTTGATGTCTTCTATGATTGGTTTTACCTCTTGGAGGAATTTCACCATTTTATTTCTTTTCGGCATATGTTCGATTGTTTATATTTACCTTGTTCATAATTATATTGGTTTCTCTCTTGAAGTTCTACCTGGATTTCTACCTCTTTTGTATAATCTAATCCAGTATCTCTCATCTTTTCGATAAGTTTTTTAATTCTAGTGGCATAGATTAGATTATGTTGCAAATATTCTAGTCTTCCAGATTTAATATCGCTAGAATTTTCTCCTGAATCCTTAATTATCTGAATCTCATCCTTTAATCTTGTAATGATACTTTCAGTATGTAATTCATATGCTTTTAAAATGCCATCTTGAACTATGAGCCTCTTTTCTTCATCCGTTAGGGTTACTTCTCTTTCTGTTTTTACTTCTCCATTAGGCCAAGTGTAGTGAGCATGATTTGCATTTGGCTTAAACTCTGTTTGATAAAGAGTATAAAGGATACCAGCTCCCATTGGGGAGAGAGCCAGTACCATTAATCCTATGAAGTGTTTTACTTTCATCTGAATTCAATTATTGTGTTAACTAATGAAGTAACGAATAACTTCTTTTGATATTTATCCCTAGAATCTTTTGAAGAAACTATGGTTACTATTTGATTCTCGTAGTATACATAGGCATCCTTGAAATGCCATGAGTGTCCGGTACAATCTGTTCTTGATTCATTTGGGAATGCTCTTAATAGGATTTCTTGAGCATTTTTATCCAAAGCTTGTACTGTAACTGAATTAGAGTCCCTGTTTGATATAATCCTTAGCATGATTTGTGTAATTTTTATGAGTTAATATTCCAAATTGTTTAGCCAATACAATTAGCTGTTGAGTAAAAGCCTTCGTTCTAATGTTATTAGATTGAAGTTTGAGTACGAGTTCCTTACAATTGGTTTCCCATCTCCAATTTGATTCGCTTGTAAGTTTAGGGTCTGAATGATCTTTCCTTGTGTAGTAATAGCGAATTACTGAGATAATGTAAAGCCCATTTTCTTTAGGAAATATGCAGACTTCTTGACTGTTGAATTGATACTCAGATACCATATTTGTAATTGCATTTAAATGATTAATAAATTTTATTTTTATTCGACAATGCAAATATATACATTATATTTTAAATACAAATATATTTACATTATTAATTTGGGCTTAAAAAACAGCCCTAATAGCCACTACATCTTCAATGTATATCAAGGAGATGATTTCTTTTTGAATAGGGCAAAAAGCAAAGATTGTGTTATCTACTTCTGATACCATTGTAGTAGCTAAATAGGTATCTTTTAAGTTCTTTGCATCTAGTAAGATATCTCCGGGCCTTACTTCTCTTTGTTTAATACAAAGCCAGGTTAATCCTTGAAAGTTTAATGTGTTGTTCCCATTAGATGAAAAGAATTTTAAAGGTCTACTTACTCTGTAGATATCAACCATTGATGTAGTTAATTGATATGGATTGCATGAAAAGCTGTAACATTGAAGGATTGCTTGGGATTTCTTTGATCCAATTCTTAGTTGAGTAGCTAATTCTCTTTTTCCATTGAGTTTTACATAGACTCTATAATCTGTAGAATCTATCAGTTGCTTGAGTAATGTAATCTGTGATGAAGTCATCGTTTTTGTTTTTTAATGATTAATATTTTATTTGCAAATATACTTTATTTGTATTTAATACGCAAAATTTAAATAGGATGGTAAGAGTAGCTGGATATCTACGAAAAAGGGTAGTTTCCCAACTACCCAGTTCCAGTGTTGAATAATAAGATTATTAACGTATAAAACGAGCATCAAGATTTAGGTTAACATTACTGTTCTTGAACGCATAACATAATTACTAAAATGCTAAAACAACGAAATTTGTTTTTGTTAATGATGTATGTAAAACATTTAATTATAGTTGTCCATTTCTGGATCGTCTTCTGAATCTATGTTCATTTCTAATTCTCTTCTGATCTCATGGAAATCCACATCTTCAGGTTCTTCTCTATGTATCTTATAATTATCAGTAATCTGAATGAGTTCTGTCTTTACTGCATCCAGACCTTCTTTAGTTACATCCAATCCTTGTTGGGTTTTAGCAGATACATTGGGCAAAGCATCTAACTCATAATGTTCTTCTAAGAACTTAGCATCCTTTTCATTGAAGGATTCTTTCTGTTTAGTATGTTCTTCCTCTAAGATTTTTAGAGCATCTTCTTTAGTAACAAAGTTGTTTTGCTCCATTACTCCAGCAGAACTTTGATTGTTAATATTGAAGACATTAGTTGTACCACCCATGATATTCTTAATCATTGAAGATAATTGTGCTCCAGCTTTCATCTTCAAATCTAAAGCTTGTCTAAGTTCTGCAGATATGAAAGGTACATAGTGATCTCCCTGGGATCTTTTTAATATTTCTACTTGAGAAGCAGCTTCCATTCGATCTTCCATTGCCATACTGATAGACATACCAGTAATGGCATTTAATATCTCTTCTTGATTTTGTTTATCCCAGATTCGATTATTTAATAACCTTTCTCTTAGGACCATATTGATATCCTCAATATCGCATCCCAGATATGAAGCTAATGATGAAGGATTATGGATTACTCCACAAAGTAATCCATTATTAAGTGCCCATTGATTTACTACATGAGTAATGATGTTCTTCTTCTTAACGTCTTTTATTTCTGGACTTACTGTTTGATGATATTCTACCATCATTGCGGTTAGACCTGTTACCCTTGGTATTCTTTTCATTGTAAAAACCCTTTCTTATGTCAAATTTATCAAAATGTTGAATAAACTTGATGTCATACATCCAATATACTTTATGATGTTCATTATATATGATAAGTTGATCATTCCCTCTTATGATAAGGTTAATATGTTCATCTTGAGTAGATGATGTGAGTATGGCATCCCTGTTATCCTGGAATAGTGGATAATCTGGGCCCAAAACATGGAAATCCATTATTTCATATTGGTTACCATGAAGGTCTGTAAATATATCATTTATTTGCATAATTTTATGGGATTAATGTTATGAGATACCTATGTTCGTTTCCTATCGAAGTTTCTCTGATTAGAAGGTTTTCATGCTCTGATTTGAATCTTTGAAGTTCTTCCTTAAGATTTTCGAAATAATTAGGTTCAATGATTTCTCTGTAGTCCAATATTTTAATTATTAAACTGTTACCAGTAATCTGAACATCCATGTTTACTTCTTTATTTTCACCTATTTTAGTGAGAAGAAGCATCTTGGTAACAATGTATATCCAAGCCCAATTAATTTGTTGATCCGAAAGTTTCATATCCGTGATTTTTAGGGATTAAAAAAGCAGAGCCTTCGGGGTTAGTCTCGAGCTCTGCTGTAATTTTACTTTTTATGTTTAAATTTCTCCATTTCTGGGAAATATTTATTCCGAATAGGAATTACCTTGATTGCAAAAAAAGCATTCCATAATTCGAAGGTAAAAGCAATTCCTTTTTTCTTATTTGAGATTGCCCAGAATTTATCATTAACTTGTTTGACCAAAATCTGAAAGATTCTGTAGGGCAAATTATCCTCTGTATAATTTCTCGCCCTCTCTTGAATTCTTTCTAAGAGTTCTTTTTCTAAGTCCTTAAAGAATTCATCCTTTTCTAACTTGGATAAACTTTTGTTGTTTTTATCCAATCCATACTTTTTGATGTAATCAATTGTCTTCATATCCTAACCATCCTTTAGCTTGTTCTACAGTTTCGAATTCTTCGGTATTACAATGCCCAGTTCTGTTATCAAAGGCAATCACTTTATTGGTTTTACCATTAATGTAATACCCATAATAACATTTATACTGGGCTTTATCCCAAAGGAATTTATTATCCAGTAATACCTCTAAGATGGTATAGGCATTATTCCCTGTTACGAAAAATGTTTCTGTATTCATTTTCTTTTACGTTTTTTAGTGTTAGTATCTTTGTGATATTTTCGGCATCTCCATAATTCGTTTCGAATCAAAAGTTGAACGAATATATGTATAGGTGTATAGAAATATTCGTGAATGTTTTTCTCTGTAATGTAATGTCCATATATTATGAAGAATTTTTTTCTGGACCTTAATTTGAGAGATCTTGATAAGAGGTAATTGATAATAACTCGTTTGTGTAATTCATAAAGGTCTTTGTTTACCTTTTGAATCTCTTTTTCTGGTAATCCGATTATAAGTGCCATAATATAAACCTTTTAAATTTCGTTGTACATATTGAGAGGATATAGTAAGTATCCTCTCAATTTTGGTTTATATTATATGGCAGCGCCTTCTTTGACATTGGCAGAATAATATGCCTTGAGTTCTTTGGAAATTTTCAGATATTCCTTAGATGTTTTATCCGACATTTTGAAAAGTTGGTTCTCCATTTTATGGATTTTGTTCCTTACCTTTTGACGGAATTGTTTTCTGGCAAGGGTATCAATGCAATCATCAGGATAGATGTATTTGATCTCCCTTTTCGATACCACCTGTTCCATGAGAGCAGTATTGGTAACTGGAGTAACTTCCTTAGCTACCTTGGATTTCTTTTTCTCCAATTTGGTTGAAGGCAATTCAATCTTGGTTGCCTTTACCTTTTTAGAGGTTTTCGCTTTAGCTTCTTCTACCTTAGGATTTAAAGCCTTTGTTTTTTTGGATTCAACCTTTGTTGCTTTTACTTTCTGAGATGTTGATTTCGTTGTCATAGATGTAAATGTTTTATTAATTAATAATTGATTTTTTATTTATTGCAAATATACATATATTATTTATTCAATCCAAATAATATTCTATTAATTCTTGGATATCTTCTGGGTAGTAATCATGGGTACTTTTCTGGGATTGAATGTAATATTCGAGATCCCTTGCTTGTTCCTTAGTAAAGTTCCCATTCTCATATAATTCGAAACTATGATGAGCTTTTTTGATTACTGTTTTAGTTGGCTGGAATTTGGTTTTTGGTGAAGTATCATATCTGTATCGATGATTTTTATAATCATACCCCAAGCACCATTTCCCAGATTCTGGCTTTTCCCATTTTGGTTGCTCTTTAACCTTTTGGGGAGTAGTTCCCAGGAATAAAATCCCAAGAACTACTGATAACGATATAAAGAATGTTTTCTTACTCATCTTAATCCAGGTACATGAACTTTATAGGTTGATTTCGCAGAAGGAATAATTTCTCGATTTAAGAATTGCCCTTTAGAGGGAGCTTCTCTGAATTCTTGGTAAACCTTTGGATGAACACCCTCATAGATATAAAGAAGGCCAGGATTCTTTTTAAAGTTTACTGCTACATAAGGTATTTCCTTTTGATTTGCTTTATCATGGATGTAACCTTTACAGATTTTGTATAGATTAGAAGAATCTACTCCTTCCATATTATCGGGTTGAAACTGGATTGTCTTTGCTCCTTCTAATTCGATTGTTGTTGATGCTAATGCTTTTCCCATTGTTTTGTTTTTTATTCGATTTGACCATTAATTTGATTTTCGGGTGTTCTTTCCCTTTCTATGTAGAAGAAGATATCCCATAATTGAATAACTGCTTGTTTATTTGGATATTCTTCTTCTATTCGAAATAGGATATGCCGCATTATAGATAGGAATTGATTTGAAGTGATACCTATTAATAATGGTTCCCTTTTCATATCCTGGAAATGAGAGATTACAACCTTTGCTTCCCTTTGTACAGTTTGAATTGTAGCTTGATATTGCATTAATAATTCTTGATCCTCTTCATCAATTTGGTAATTACCTTGTTGAATATTTAAGAGAGCCTTGATCTGTACATCTGCAATATGAGAGATTAACTCTGCTACCTCTGTACTAATGTTTAATTTCATCCTACGTAATTTTGTGAAATTGGGTTTACAGATTGATGTACTTTTTCAAAGCCTTCTTTTTTAGAGATTTCCTCTTGAGCTCTTTGGATATCCCTGGATAATTGAGCAGCAAAAGAATCATAATGTCCTTTTGGTAATATCTTTTCTTTGTTCTGTTCCATTTTTATATGTTTAAAATTAATAATAAATTATACCAATGCAAATATATAAAATTTATTCTTATTATAAATACCTTTTTTATACTTTATATGGTACGAAAAAGGGTAGCAGAAGCTACCCCTTGAATGTGATATCGAGATGTTTTAGTTTTTCTTTATGTGATTCGGGTAAAAGAATATCTGGAGCCCATCTGATAAAGAATTTTGAAGGTTTCTTTTCTGGGTCTAGCATTAATTGCCTCATTTCTGTAGACCATTTTAATCTTTCTATTTCTTCCATATATGGAGGCATCTTCGCCATTTCGAATGAAGCAAATGTAATCTTAGTTTTATCCGGAATATAAGCCTTCATTCGAGATTTGAAGTCTTTATAGAGATAACCTACAAATCTGGGATTTCTTTCATTGAGATAGAATCCAAATATAATCTGAGGATCATATTTATCAGATTTAGGGTCTTTGGCCATCTTAATCCTTCTTACAAGCCATTGATAGGAATTTATATATTGGCCATTTCTGTTAGCTTCCCCAATATCCTTGGCTCTGAATTTAAAGTCAGGGAAATAATGTAAGAAATCCTCGGTTAATAGGAATACAAAGCCTAATGAACGAAGGTATTTAATTATCTCATCCTGGCTTTCAGTTTTAGTCATCTCTTCAACCTTGAGATAAATATCCTCTCTTGGAGATTCTAATTCTTTCGAAGAAGTAGAAGCAGGCCTTCCTCGGGTTCCAATAACCTTTATAGGTAGATTACCTACTAGTTGATCTAAATAAGTTTTAAGTGAATCAATATCATTTTTAGAAGTTAATACTACTTCCAGCTTAATTGGATCAGTATGCTTTACTTTAGCTCCTTGCATGAATTCAGTAGCTTGATCTACTAACCTATCCGATATACATCGAAGTTCTGAATCCAATAGGGTGATCCTCATCTTGGGTTTTATGGTGATTTTGTTTTCTTCCATGATCGTAAGTTTTTAAAAATGAAAAAGGGGAAGACCCAAATTGAGATATGGATACTTCCCCTTTTGGGTTTATATAAAAAATGGCAACCAACTTAATCGTTAGCTTTTTTCTTTTTATCCTTACCCTTTACCTTTTTATCCTTTTTTTCCTTGGTAACCTTTTTAGGTTCTACCTTCTTGGTTTCTTTGGTAGTTTCCTTCTTCGGTTTAGAAGCACCTCCCTTAGATTCTTTTCGCATTTTGATGCGATACTTTTTCTTTTCTTCTGAGGTCATTTCTCTACCATCCACTAAAGGATAATCGTATTTAGCTACCTTTCTACCATCCTTAGCAACCTTTACTGCCTTTTCAGCTTTAGGTTTTCTGTTTTTATCCTCGGATTTTTTGTGATGGATTTCTTGAGGAGTGGAATCCTTTACCTTTTTACGATTTACTTCCAAGACCTGAATCCATTTGGAGATAATGGCACCATGTTTTTTATCCTTGGTGTAATCCTTAGTGGGATCCAATTTATTTTTCTTGTAGTAGGCTTCCATTTCCTTTTTTACTTCCTTTACCTTTGCCAAAGCTTCCTGGTTTTCTGGAACTGGGATCTTTGATTTCTTTGTTTTGCTTGCTTTTTCCTTCATGTTCTTATGAATTTAATGTGTTAATGATATGTTTTTAATTAGTAGATATTTCCCTGATCTGGGTATGATATTTTTCGATTCTTAGGATTTCATAGTTTGATGAAGCAGTAAAGAATTTTCTAACTTCGAAAAGTTTCTTAATTTCATCTTCATCTAATCTTATGAATTCTTCTTCGAAAGTTTTAATTCCTTCAGAATTTTTGATAACATAGGTAACTTTCGAAATGTTTCCTTTCCCAATATTCGAAATATCTTGTACCATATCTCGGATTCTTCGGAGAAGGATATTAATCTCTTTTTGAATAAGGGCCTTCCCTTTTGGGGAAGCTTTGTAATATTCTTCTCTCCTGAGTCTTACTAATTCGATGTTATCGATGATCCTTTGTAGTTTAGTTACCATATTTTTTTATTATTTTTTCTTTATGCAAATATAAATATTATTTTTCATACTGCAATATAATTCCTTATCTTTAAAAGGTGGGTCTGGGTATTGGATGTGATGAAGGCTCTTTGGGCATAAACCTATCTAAAAGGCTCATACTTTCTTCTATGATAGATTTATAAATCTCTTTTTCTATTTCATCTTCATATTCATGGTTTTCTAGTTTACTTTGATAAATCAATATTTGATTGCTTAGTGCCATGAATATGATTGATTTTTCTTTATCTTCCATGATAAGATGTTTATATGAAAAAAGGGAACCCAGTTAAGGATCCCCTTTTCCCAAAAATTCGAATATAGGTTATTTTTACTTAATCGTTTTTCTTAGATTTCTTTGCCTTGGGAGTTTCTTCAGCTTCATCTTTCTTAGTATCAGTATCTTCTTCCTTTTCCTTCTTGGATTTTACTCCAGTGATAATACCATGTCCTTTCTTTGCCTTGATGGTAAGGTCTCCAGGAACCCAAGTTGAAGCAGTAGAGATAACGTTACCGTCTTTATCCTTTACGATTGTGGTAGTAAGAACTCCGATGTGTTTACGAGCAGCAACTACTGGGTAACCCCAAGTTTCGACTGTACCGTTATCTGTTCCGATTACATCAATCTGTTTGCTGTTGCATCTTTGACCCTCAGGACGATTTTTGATAGCTTCCAAACGAGCTTTTTTCTTTGCTGCTTTTTCTTCTGCAGACATAGCCTTCTTAGTTTCTTTAGCTTTTGCCATGATAATTTAATTTTTGATGTTAATATGTATGTTAATTTAAATGTTCGTTTTTTACAAGGTCTGGGATTACTTTTTGTTAGACGAGATAATTAGAGATGATGAATAATGTGTTCATTTTTATCTCAGACCTTGTTTTATCCTATAGTTGGGTTATTTCTTTCCCTTTTTACCTTTTGCCTTAGTTTCTTTCTTGGCTTTCGGTAAAGTGATACCCAATTCCTTGGCGATTGCCTTACGGAACTTTTCGATGTCTTCTTCTTCGTAATCGTCCGGGTCTACATCCAGGGAGTAATCATCGCAAACATCTTCCAGTTCTTCGAAGTCCATACCAGCTAATTCTTCAGGAGAAGGAGCAGCGGCTTCTTCTTCATCTTCTTCTTCATCATCTTCTTCTTCTTCATCATCATCATCATCTTCTTCTTCTTCATCTTCTTCTTCTTCATCATCATCTTCTTCTTCTTCATCATCTTCTTCTTCATCATCTTCTTCATCATCTTCTTCATCATCTTCTTCATCTTCTTCTTCTTCTTCTTCATCATCTTCTTCATCATCATCTTCTTCTTCTTCTTCTTCTTCTTCATCTTCTTCTTCTTCATCTTCATCCGCCGGAGAAACTGCAGCTACCAATTTCTCAAGTTCATCTGAAGTCAATTTGAATCGGATTTCTGAGGTACCATCTGAATAGGTTACCAATACCAATGTTTTGCTGATTGCTACTTCGTTAACTACTTCTACTTTAGCTTCTTTTTTTCTAGCCATGATTGTAATGTTTTAAATTGTTGATAAATGATAGTTATTTGTTCTCAAGTTGTTTCATTAAATAATATGGAAGTTTCTTTTTCTTAGCTTCCCTGTATAATCTTTGATTTAAGGGAGTGAAAGTTAAAACATAAGATTTTAGTTCCTCAAGAGAATTGAAGGTTTTTTCTTCTCTCTCATCTTCTAAAATCTTTTCATTAGCCCAGTTGTAGCGATAGGTTACTTCGTCTACCTTGATAGCATTCTGGGTTAATATGTTTTTTTGTAATGTTATTTTTGTTTCCATATCTTTTTATTTTTATTTTGACAATGCAAATATATATACATTAAATTTATTATGCAATATCCCAATCAATTTTTAATTGGTTCGATTGTTTCGATGAGAGATTGGGAAAATGTTCCATTTCAGGGTAGATAACTCTGGTATACCCGGATAATCCGATTTTAATAAAGTTATCCCAGAGATGAGGAAGTTCCCTCTTCCCGTTTGTCATCCTATAGTTACTCCCCATTTCGAAAGGATGGATGTAAAATTTACCCTTAACTGGGAAAGCAGTCATCACATAGCTCCTTTTAGGTTTTACATGAAATTTATCGAGTAAAACAAATCCCCTGAATAGGAGTTCTTTATGAGCCCTGTCTTCAGATAAATGTTTTCTTTCGATATCTTGAGTAGTTAACCATTCATTGTATTTATCATAGATCAATGAAACGATGTTTATTGCAAATGGTACACTCTCGGTTTGATATTCAGTTTTTAATCGATGTAAAACTTTCAAAGCAAGATTCAATTGATCCGGCAATAAATTATATTCCTTGAATTGCCTTTGTTGCTTATCTGTTAATCGATTCCACCTTAAATATGAAGCATCATGATACTTCAATAATCCTTCGAAAAATAAAGGATCTTTGAATGATGATATTTTAGGATTACTTCTCATAATGTTTGCATGTAATATGTTTTTAAGAATTGATTAATCATAGAACGTTTTCCAATCTTTAGAGTTTTATCCATGAGTCTTCTAAAGACTTTTCTCTTTCTCTTGTTATAATTCCATTCTAAAGGGATATAATACCTTCTAATCTGATGGTATTTTCCTCCTATCATTACCGAATTTTTTCCAAATTTCCAGCCTCTACTAAGGATCATCCTTCCAGTGGCAATTTTGAGATATTTATGCCAATCTTTTCCAAATTGTCCCTTTAAAGTGAGCTTTGCTTGGTAACGAGTATAGAATTTAACTGGTACTACGTTTACTCTTAAATCTTCTGTAAAATAATAAGGATAGAACTTATTTGCATAAATCCTATCCTCATTCACTTTAAAGGGCTTTGGCTTTTTTCTTTCTTTTTCCATTTCGTTTCTTTTTATTAAGTGACTCTCTGTAAGCTTCTGTTCTTTCATTAGCTTGCTTCCTTAATAATGCCCTTTCCTTCTTTCTTTCTCGAGCCCTTAATCTGGAAGCTTTAATCTGTTCTGGAGTCTTTTCCTTTTTTACTCTGGGTTTTCTTTCTTCTTTGGGTTTAGCTATATGTTTAATACCCAAAGCCTGTCTATACCAGATAATGATAGATTTTTCAGAAGCTTCTGGGAATTTCTTTAATACTCTTCGTTTGATTCTATCCAATGAATACCCTTTCTTTGCAAGTTCAAAAGTATAGGATTTTTTTGTTCCCTTGAGAAGATTATTAGAATCCCTTTCTCTGGGAGGTTTCTTTTCTTTTACCTTTTTCTCTTTAGTGGGTTTTTCCTTAGATCCTTCTCTCATTTCATCGGATACATATGATAATCTGAGAGAGGGTTTTACTAAGTAATCAGCACCTCTTTCTTTTAAGATTCCTTCTAACCAGAGATCAAATTGTAATACCAAATCTGGATTAGGTTTTTGAGCCCTTTCAGAATCGATGAATGATACCAGAGAATAGAAATCTGAAGAAACCACCTCTGGGAATGGCATCCCTCTTTCGATTGCCATTTTTTTAATGTCTCGGTATTTTAATTCTGAGTGCCAATACCGAGCTGGTTTTTGTTGTTTTTTATCTGTTGCCATATTTTTTTATTGAATTTTAAATTATGATGCAAATATACATATATTATATATTATATGCAATAATCCATATTTAAAATATTATACAAAATTAGGAAATGTACTGGTGAGTCAATTGGTTTAGAGGTATCCAATTCAGGATAGGATTCCATTACTTCTTTGAACTTTTCGAAGTTTATGTTTTTTCGATGTTCTTTTGAGATATAAGGTAATATTTGAGGTTCAAAGAATTCTCCCTTTTCTAAGGCTTTGTTAAATTGCTTTATGTACCTCTTTTCGAAACCTTTATTATACCAAGCAAATAATCCCATCGAATAATAAGAAGTTCTCTTTACTCTGATGTTAAACCATTTACAGATATATGGATGATATACTCTATCGGCTAACCAAATGAATGGAATGTACCAAAGTTTATGCCAGAATGTTTTAACTTGAGCTCCACCAAGTTTATTGTATACTGCCCTAAACCCATAAGAGAAATACCAATTATTAGCTCCCCTTTTTACCTTGATGTTGGGTTTGAAATGTTTCATCCTGTTATAAATCCTATCCCAGGGTTTAACCCTCTTTTCATTCATTGAAGGTAAAAATGTATAATAATGTAAGATTTCAGAGAGGTAGGGATTATATACCTTATGCTTGTTTACAATGATATAATCTAAGATTGATTTTAATCTGTTCTGTAAACCAAAATCTGTAAAGAACATAGGCAACATTAAGTTCCATACTTGATCTTGAGAAACAAAAGGTGAATAACAAGGATCTTCTGAAGATGTTAGTTTCAATGAATTATAAGCCATCGAATCAATATACTCAAGGTTAAATTTTTCGCCCATTAATGGATTAATATCATCCCTCACAAAAAAGCCATCATAGGTTTTGTTAGTAATAAAGGAACCCTTGAAATAATTCTTGGCAGCATATACTAACCTTGTAAAGGCAGTAGCATACATTGTACCTTTTCTATTAAGGAGGTGTTCTAATGTCAGGAGCTCAGCAAAATTAATTGTACCATCCCCAATTTCACCTAAACCGTTTACTAAGTCTACTCTGGATAAAGGAATGTAAGTTCCCGGTTTTGTAGCATCTCCCATCCATACAAAGTATTTGTAATACAAATCTCTGTAATCTTTGTACTTTTCTTCTAATGTTTTCATATGTAAAATGAGTTTTCGTTAGCTCTTTGTAATCCTTTACGTTTTTTCTTTTCTCTCTTTTCGAAATTCAGTAACTTCTGTTTATCATTATTCTGATAAGCATAATCTAATTTCTCAGCATAAAAATCTAGATTGTTTACACTGTTGTAGTTTACTGCTTTTTCGATTGTTTGACGATAATTTGGCCAGAACGCTTGACCTTTCTTTGCAGTCTTATTCCCATATTGGAATTCTACTACCAAGTAGCCATATACATCAGCCATGTCTTTATCATCAAATACATAGATATAAAGTTTAGATAGCTTCTCTAAAGTACTGTCTCGTTTTTTTACAGGTACTATCTGATACCCATCATCGAACCTATCATAATCGAATACAACAAAGTAATAACATTGTTTCTTCCTTGAATACCAATATTGATCTATGAGATTTTGAACTTGCTCAGAATCCAAGCTACAGATGTATTTGATATAAAAGATATCTCTTCGATTATTCCTTCTTTTATATGCAGATGGCTGTTGAATTTTCCTTGGAAGGATTCTCCAATTATTCCATCTATCGAATTCCATGATAAGCTTGTATGTGTCGATATCCCATGGGTCGGTAGACTCTTTTAATAGAGCCATCTGTTTTATTAGGAATTGAGTTTTAATTGGAGCCACATACATTGCAGCATCTCCAAAAGGGTCAGAAGCTTGTTTTCTTGTAACTCTTCGTTCTATACAAGCTTCTATATAATCTACAAATCTTTGATCAACACAACGAACAGGCTTAAAGATGTTATCATGAAGTTCGAAAAAATCATGAAACAATCTGAAAAGCCTTTCTGATCTTTCTTTTAATTCCAAATACTTGTAATGTACGATTCCCATTATCTCTCCAACTTCCCAGGAGGATTTACCATAGGAGATTGAAAGAGATAAGGATTGTTGTTCTTCTTTAGTAAGACAATTCCATGCTTTGTTATCTACTAATCCATCCATAATGAGTCCTCTTCTTGTGTTGTAGTTAATTTATAAGAATTGCTAATATTATCCTCGGCATGATCATAAGCTAATTTATCTGGATCATAATCCAAGTATGTACTGTAAAGAACATTCTCAAAAGGTAACCATATTTCGATTTCACCTCCATTTGGGAATAATTTTACCTTTACATTTTGTGTGTTAAGGTTTATCTCTAATACTGTTGCTTGAACACCATCAAAAGGATACCCTCTTAATACGATATAACTTCCAACTGTTAATTGGGCAATATCATATTTAGAATAAACCTTGTTTTCTTTGGAGAGCCTTTTTAATCTTCTGATTTCTTTTCTGGATACTGTTGCTACAATAGAGAAGTCATCCCAATCTTCGGCATTTTGAACCCTGGCCTTTATTTTCCTTGGGTGCATTGTCTCTGGAGACTTTACCCAAGAATGGATTCCCGGGATCGCCTTTTTTAATCGATGTAGGAATACCCTTGAGAATGCTTTTTCTTTTCTCATTCTGATAAAGCCATAAGAGAATAGCATGGGTACATCCTCATAGATATCTTTTCCTTTACTTCGTTTTTTTAATATTGAAAGTGTTGGAATGTATACTTTAATATCATCATATTTTGCTTTTTTAAGCTCAGCTTCGATTGAACCATAAAGTTTATTATCTATATGGCATATACACCATACATATTCCCTTTTTTTCATAATTTCCTTACTGCTTTATAGAATTCATTATAGGGAATCGCCGTTAAGTCGTTTGAATTGAACACCAGTAGATTCCCCAATGAACAGCTCAAAGCAATCATGTCTAAGCTTTTCTTGGATAAATCTACAATTAGCTTTCCCACTTTTACATCACATACTAAAAAATAGGTTTGCTTTGCCATCCCATTCTCTCTCATAAATAATAATGGGATTTTATTACATCGGTTAGCATCATATGAGGCTTGTTCCCAAAACCTAAGTACATCGGATTTTGTACCTTTTAGAATATCATTGAATGTTATACCCTTATAGGATTTACATTCAACACTGAAAGGGAATTTGTGGCTATGTTTCGGATCAGTACAGGTTAAATCTCCAAAAGATTCGATAGATTTAGCCCATCCTCCTGACATAGGAGTTCGAGAAAATTTATAGCCAGTCCATCTTTCCCATACCTTAGCAAGTTCCCTTTCAGCTTTGGATCCTTTATTTTTACTGTTCACTGACATTTGGTATTGAATTTTAAGTATTATGGGATTATAGTGGTAATACCATTGTCTTTTTTTACCTTAATCGTATTAGAACCTGAGATTGAAAAATTCTCTTGGTGAGTGATTATATAAATGCTTTTCCCATTACCTATATATTTCACTAAGTCCATTACGATTTCGATATTTGCCTTATCTAAGTTTTCGAAAAGTTCATCCAAGAAAAGTAAATTTATTCCCAATGATACGCTTGTGATAGAGTGTAATGCAAATGCCATAGCCACATTTACCAATTGTTGTTCACCTCCGGATAATTCTTCGTATTGAAGCAATTGGCCATCTTTATCGATTAAGGTTACAAAATCCCTTTTTGATGATTCTGTGTTTACTGTGAACTTTATATTAAATCCGATTATACTACTGTAATCATCCAAACAATCGTTCAAGGATTTTAATGAAGCATCGAAAATAAAAGTTTTCATCCCAGAATTACTTAATGGGTCATTGATTACCCAATTTAGGTTTTCTAATGCCTTTTTCTGGGTTTCACAATTTTTACGATGTTTCTCTAACTTAACCTTTAATTCCTTTCTCTGTTTTCGATACTGAGGTGAAATTATATTTATTCTCTCCAATCTTAAGTTTCCCTTTTCTTTTATCAGGTTAGTAATTTCACCCTTTAAAGTAGTAATATCATCTTTAATATCTTCTTGTTCTCTACAAAAAGATTCTACATCGTAGATTTTTGACTGGGTCTTAAATTTTTTATCCTTAATCTCTTCCGATGATTTGAAATGTGAGGATAAGGTTTTAAGGTCATTATATGCAACCTTGTATTTTCCTTTCTGTAATAAATCCATGATGGATTCAATAAATTCCAGGACCCCTTTTTTACTTGTGATTTTGGTTAGTTGTTGATTGGTATTAAGTTCTTCCTTTTTAAGTTTGGTTAACTCTCTCTTAAGATGGTCCAAATTTTTTAAGCTCTTAGTTAGCAGGTTTTCGTCGAACTTTTTCTCCAATCTAACAAGTTTCTCATGTCTCAATGTAATTTTATTTTCGATCTGATTAACCTGTTCTCTGAAGATCTTTTTATAATTCCTTTCACTATCTCGGAATTTTTCATAACTTTTTCTTGCATCTTCATATCTTTCAGTTATGGATTTAACTCGATAGTATGCTTCATCATATTTCTGTTGTGTTTCTTTTTTCATTACCATAGCAATGTTCTTTGCTACAGTAATATAACCTATTTCGAAAGCTTCTTCGAACAAAGCTTTTTTATCTGGACCAGATGATTCAGCTATACGCTGGAGTCTTTGACCAAATGTGATTGTGTTTTTGAAAAGCCTAAAGCTACTACCCAAATCTTTTTCGATAAGTTCTTGAATCTTTGGTTTGGATTTTTCTTTTACTTGGGCTCCATCGATTAGATAGAGTAATCTGTTTCCTCCTTTAGCCTCTTCTACTTTACCTTTATATTCTTGACATCGTATTATCTGATGTATTGAGCCATCTTTCTCAAAAAAGATTTTTACCATTGTACCCTTATAATCATTGGGTCTCCAGGATTCTAAGGTATTTACATCTTTTATGTTTTTTAATGTTTTACCATATAAACACCAACTGATAGCATTCAGGAAACTGGAATTATGAGTAACAATAAAGTCCCGGGTAATATATAAGCCATCTGGAGAGCCTACCTTTATACACCTAACTGGTAAATCCCCAACATAAGAGATATCGATTATCTTCTTTACTTTTCTATTTCTCCGTTTAGAGGTTAACATGTGACTGTTAAGTATGGCTTTTTTATACCCTCTCATATAAGGATTAAATGTTATATTACAATGTACTGTGTAGGTTACAGCTTTGCCCTCTGGAGTTCTATCCCGCTCCTTTATAGAAGCAACTTCACCTAAGCTTCTTAATATATAAGCAACTTGTTTAGCTAAATATGGAGATGTAGAGGAATAATTGATACAAGTTTTAGCTTTCTTCTTACTAGATGGAGTACTCCCATCAGTATCCAATAATCCAGCTAAAAGTAATTTTCTATCTTCAATCGAAGCATTTAGGTATATATCCGGAATAAATTTATTATTAGACCTACATCCTAATAATCCAAGCTCTTTTAATTGTTCACCTAAACCATGTATCCTGAAATGTTTTATGGTACCTCTTATCTCTGTACCCTCTCTTACCATATTGAGATTTGGTAAAAACTGCCTTAGCCTACCTACTACCTCTTCCCAATCTTTTGAATTGGTAGATACACGTACAGTAGGCCTACTCCCAGTTATACTCCCATCCCCCAGAATAAACCCTAAAACATAAGGGTGTATTGGTAAGTCTGAGGTTCTTCCAAAATCTATGGGCTTAGTTATTGGAATATCATACCTATATATGAAAGTTCCCGGGTTGGATGGATTCTCTCTCTTGTAAGACTTCAATAAAGTTTCAGTATCAAAAGTTCGTAAATGATGTCTAGCTTTTTTAGTATAAACAGACCATAAATGATCCCCTGCACACCTTGTATGAGTACCATCAGAAAATGAGACTCGATATGTGGGTAGAGACCCCCTATCTGTAATCATTAATATCTTTATGGGCTTTCCATCAACAGGATTTATCACTCTGTCCCTCAAAGTTAATTCTCCCATTTTTTTCCATCCCTTTTCGGTTAAAACTGGCTCTGTTAAAGGTTGTGCTTTCCCACTACCATTATTTCCTTTAACCAGATGGATTCCTTCTGTACCCAATGTTATACTAAGGTCCTGAATAGAACAGAATCCTTTTATCTCCATGTTCATGAATTTAATCATACTTCTTCCTCCTCTGCCTTTTTAAGTATTTCAATAAGAAGCTTCTTCTTTTCAGGATCTTTGATACCTTGTATTCGAAGATATCGTCTACCTGCTTTAACTTTCGAATAGTTTTTCTGTATAACCTTGCTTTCTGAGCTGAGCTCATCATTAGAGGCCTTAGGTTTGAGAACTCTATAATAATTTCCGTCCTCTTTAATTTCCTCCACACTGCCCACTGTCTTAAACTTAGGCAATCCTTTAATATGAACAAACTCAATGGACATATCAGAATAAATCTTAAGATAACCCATTTTGTTTCCTTCATCTGTGAACCTTTGTTGTAAAGGTGCTCCAACCATGTATACATGTTTATCTAATTTCTGAAATTTATGTATGTGTCCACATAATACCAAATCGAACTTTCTGAGTAATGTTCTATCGAAGTTTTCTACAGAACCAACTTCTCTACCATCTGTATCTCGGGCTCCAGCATAATCAGTATGTAGTAATAGGATATTCTTTTTACCCTTAATTACTTTTGTTTCTTTTAATGCTTGCTTTAAACCAACATTATGATCCAAATATGGTATGCCATGCAATGCAAATGTTGGCCATTCAATAGTTTTCCAATCCATACAATGGAACCAATGATACTGAAGATCAAGAGCTGTTAAGAAAGAATCCGATCTTTGATCATGAGTGTTCAAATTTGGTATTTCATGATTACCAGAGATCCCAAATACTTGAAGCTTTGGCTCATTGGAATATTTATCGAAATGCTTAGACATCTTAATATATAACTCCATATTGATTGTTTCTGGAGTATGTACCAAATCTCCACAAAAGAAAACTGGGATCTTTTGTTTTATTGCTTCTCTGAAAATTTTGTCTAAAATCAAAAAATGGGAATCTGTTCGACTCCCATTTTGATTGAACTTTGTCCAATTATTTAGATGAATATCGGAGAAAGCTAATGCTATAACTTCCTTTTTCATTTTAAAAACTTTCTAATTGCTTTCATTCGTTTATTATGATCCATCTCATTTAATTCTAAGAGTTTAATTCCATCGATTGGATCATATCCCTCCCCTGCTTCCCAGTCGGTATCATGTACAAATAAAGTACCAACCTTGTTTTTACTGAATATGTTTCTGATAAGCTGGCCAAAAGATTGATCTACCCCAATAACATTGAATACCAAAGTTTGACAAGCACTTACCATGTATTGGAAGTATCTATTAGTAATGCGTTTGCCATCGTTTTCTATCTCCCATCTTTCAAATTGATCCCTTTTGTAAGGAATGAAAATAATATGGGTTATCTCTTTTTCCTTTAACATAAGATCATAATTGATAGCATTTATCTTTTCGATAAAATCATGTGTTTCACAGGTTGGGAGTCCCAGGGAATTCTCTTGAATTTCGTAACCCGCAGTATCATACAGACTACGATCTGTAACAAAACTGCCTTCTAATTCCATATACTGATGATACCTTAGGTTTAGGATTTGGAAATTCCTTTTGTGTTTTTCATTGGTATCATACTTGGTATTTAAATCATAATGATTTTTTGGGAGATTGGGCATTAAATCATATAAACTCCCAGAAACATATTTAATTCCAAACTCCTCTGAAATAGCTCTGGCTACAGTACTCTTCCCAGTACCCGCCGGCCCACAGATTACTATCCTTCTATTCTTCATATTTGTAAGTTTTTAATTGTTTGAATGGTTTCATAAATTCTGATGACATGAAAGATTTGAGTTGGTATTTCTCAAATATCTCATTTAAGGTAATCTTATCCATTGCATGTTTTTTATCATGATATGGGATTACTTCTGGATTAACCTTTGTTAGATAATAGAACAGGTCTATCAACAGTTGGTTTCGTTTGAATATGGGTTCTAATTCTGATTTAGGGAATTTCTTATCTCCATGATCAGATTTTAAGAACTCCCTTATACTTCCATACTCTTCTAAGAATTTTAAAGCAGTTTTAGGACCTACCCCTTTTATTCCTGAAATGTTATCAGATGTGTCTCCACATAGGATTTTCATATCCACTGCTTGTTCTGGTGTATACCCATATACATCTTTACAATTTTTAGGTGTTACTAGCATATCTTTAGAGGGATTTATCAATTTGATATTTGGAAATGCTAGAAGTTGAACAAAATCTTCATCTGATGATAATAAGTATACTTGAGATAAGCAATTCTTTTGATAAAGCAATGCAAGATAATCATCACTTTCCATTTCATTGATCCTTTTGTTATCCCATACATAAACAATTCCTAAGTTCCTTAAGATACGTTTAATAATGGGAAACTGTACCTTGAAAATCTGATCCCAATCCTCTGAAATCCTTTTTCTATGGGCTTTATACTCGGAGTACATATCAGTCCTTAGTTTAGACCTATGACAGTCGAAACATACTACTACTGAAGTGATTTTAAACCTTACAATGTTTGAGTATAGGATTTTAAAGAATCCATATACTGCACCTGTTGGAATCTTACCATTTGAGAACCCTTTATTCTTCATGGAAAAGTAAGCTCTCAAAATAACATTATTCCCATCCACCAATAACAACCGGTCTTCACTTTTTATCATAATCCATATTTTTTAATATACAAAAAATGCCACCTCTTAATTGTAGCAGTAGAAGCTTCTCTGTTAAAAATATAAGAGATATCTCTATATGAAAACCCTCTCTCAAATAATTTTGGTATATAACTGATCTGTAAATCAGAAAGTTTCTTTGGTAACCCCTTTACCTTGGATACCATCCTACCCTCCAGTGATGCCTGGTTCATGTTCATTTTTTGAGTTCCCCAATATAGATTACTTGCACGATTATTTTGGGGATTGTTATCTTTATGGCAAACATTTGGATAATTATTGGGATTTGGAATGTATACCATTGCTACTAATTGATGTACTTGAAATTTCTTAGTTTTCTTTCCATTCGTAATACCTACTAATAGCCTACCTAACCGGTTAGGTTGAGGCCTTTTTAAATGCCATCGAACCCTCAGTACCCCTTTACCATTGATATCCCATCGACTATAAACTTTGCCGAGCTTGGATATATGATAACCGGGGTAGCCAGGTAGGTTATCTGGTAAAAACTTATCAGCATAGTAAGCACCAGATATACCTTTATCTATAATAATATCTCTCTTTTTCATAATATCCTTTCTTCTTTCATTGTAATTCTTGATATAAAAATATAACTCTGGGATTATTTAATGAGCCTGCAGATACTACTTGAAAGCAAGGTACCATCATCCTTTTTGGGACAATGGCTACCACTACTTTAATCTTCGAATTCTTCTTCCTCTTCATCTTCTGAATCATCAGATTGAGATTCATAATCCAAATTTCCATCTACTGGGAAGAGGTTTATACCCTTTTCTACAAGCTCATCAATTTTACTCTGGGTAACACTGATAGTGTTTATTCCACAAGCTTTAATCAATTTTCTTCTAAGCTTATCATCCTCTTCTACTACAGATTGAAATTTCTCTTCACCCCTTGCAACTGTTTTTCCCTTATACTTGTAGATACCTCCAGAGGTTTTCTCCAATACATCTTCTTCAACCAGGATATCTGCAAATCCATGATATCTATCGAAACCTACATATTCAACATATTTCTGATTAAAGTATACAGGAGCTTTGGGGATTGTATTTCTTAAAGGAGCTACTTTATTTTTAATCGGACGTATACTTACTAACTTCCCTACCTTTCTTTCTTTACCATTTACCTTTTTAGTAACTTGTTTTCCAGCATAAAATGCAGAACGAATAGAAGCATAGAATCCAAGAGCTTTCCCTCCGGTTGAAGTAGTATTATCTTGACCAAATCCCACATTTAAAGCTACCCTTAATTGATTGATGTAAATTTGAGTGATGCCCAGCTTAGAGAGAAGTTCTGTCCTAATCCTAAACATTTTATATAATGCCTTAGCTCTGCCTCCCATTTCGGCTTTACCATCAGTCATTTTTATATTAATGTTTTCTGTACAGTCCATAGCAGCTATAGAATCCACTACGATAAGAATTGGCTCATTATGAGTTAACTTGCTTCTCCATAGAATGGATAAATCTGCGATGGCATCTGAAATTGTTTCGATTTCTGTAGAGTTAATTAGGGTAACTTTGTCCAATTCTATCCCATTTTGTTCTGCCCATGAGTTATCCCAGGATTGCTCAGCATCAACCCAAATAACATGACCCCCCAATTGTTGAGTACAATATGCAAAGTCATAAGCTATCAAGGATTTTCCGCTTGAGGATTGGCCCATGACTTCTAGTATCTTACCAAAAGGAATTCCTCCACCATACTGATAATTTAAAGCTAAGAATCTTGATGGTAACCATAATTTTGGCATCTCTTGTGTACTGGGATTGATTAATAAATTCCCATACCTTCTATTAAGCTCGCTGGATGTTGGGACCTTTATCCCTATCTTTACTTTCTTTGCCATAGTGTATGATGATTTGTTTTAGATTAAAAAAGGGAGCAACCCAATTGAAGGCATACTCCCTTTTAACTTTATTACGAGTGATATGGATTTTTTAAATATCAAAGCCTTTAGCTTTTTTCTTTTTCTTCTTATCCTTGTCCTTTAAGGATTTCTTTTTCTTTTTTGGAGTATCATCTTCATCATCATCATCGTCATCAACCCCACCACAAAGAAATTCGTTTAATTTATCCTCTAGTTCATCATAAGGAAGGATATGTTTTCTTACCATTTCCTCAAGATTCACTGGCTTAGCATATTTCTTATCCAGAGGTTTTTTCTGACATGGTGAAATGGTATAAGTGGTATCCATTTGACCTTTACCAGAACGGGTTAATTTCAAATCGTATCCATTTTTGATGGAAGTCATATCTCCCCATTCATCCTCATCCAAATAAAGATCAATGATATCCTGGTAAGCTTGTTTGGGGATTAACATTGGTTTATCAATGTTCTGTTCATCGACTTCTTTTCCCTTTTCATCTTTATATGCAACTACTGCGATTACATATTTTCTTTTTGGAACCAGTTTCTTTGCAAGAAGTTTATCATCTTCATCCTTACTTTCCTTTAGTTCCAGGTATTTCTCCATGAATGGGCAATCTTCGTTGAAGGTAGCTGGAGAGATTACTCCACCTAATTTTGGCCCTAAGTAGAACTGAATAATTTCGATAGCTAGTTCGCAATCTTCTCCTGGATCCTTTATTCTGAAGCGAATGGTTCCCTCTTTGGGATAAATCATTCCACCACCGGATCCTTTCTTCTCCAGCTCTTTTTTTCTAGCCAAAAGTTTTTCCCTCATGGAAAGACCTTTCTTTTCTGTTTTTACTTTCTTCATGATATATCAAAATATTAATTATTGTTTTGTTCTATATAGATAACCTCTTCAATTGAGAGTACCACAAATTTAACAGATTCTAAAGAATATCCATTATCGAAAGAAATATCCTTTCCAGCGTAATTCCCATAAGTAACGATTTGACCAATTTCTAAATGTTTATTGATCTTTCTGTCCTGCTCCATTAATCCCATTTTTACGATTACCCCTTTTCTGGGATAATCCTCGGGTTTACCAGGGATGATTAAACCACTGGCAGTCCTTGCATCATCTTTGGGTACTGCTAAA
>OBKR01000213.1_pt1 | contig 76413 bp, 106 predicted proteins | sample 1518991 | NCBI WGS metagenome assembly OBKR01 (sample SAMEA2452117, study PRJEB22498) | human gut metagenome | biome: human feces; feature: human gut; material: feces | place: Australia | collected 2012
GATAATGGGTTTAATCCTTAGCGGAGCGATACTGCTTTTCTTATATATTCTCAAATTGATTTTTCCGTCATTTGTTATTGAAACCGCCCAAAACGAACAAATTTGTAAAATCGGGCGTTATATAGATACGCATAAGTGGGCGTGGTACTTGGCAAGTTCGATATTGTCGTTTACGCTGTACTATTTGTCTTGTTGTGCGTGTTGCAGGAAGAAAAGATTATCCACAAAAGAAATGCTGATAATCTGTGCGGCTATTCTGTTTGGTTACGCGATAAAAGAAATTCTTCCTCAATATTATGTGGCAATCAATAACATTTTAATGATTTTGTTGCCGTGTATAATGAAAGCCGAATTATTTCCGACAACAGTCGTGTATTCTTCGGTTAATTTATTACAAGTTTTTACTCTTGAGGTACGCAATATCAAAAGTATGATAGCGGATTACAATTTCGCAACGCTTCTGATATTGATGATAGATGTGTATATATTTGAAGCATTGTTATACTTCGCTTTCAATTATAGAAAAAATAACGATAAGGAGTAAGAAAAATGGGAATTTTAGGTTTGCCGCTTTACGGCACAGACTTAGGCACTGCAATTGAAGCCACTGAAAAATTGCTTGCAAAAATCAAATCGGGTAAGTACGATAAGGAAACCTTAATCGAACTTGCAAAAGCAAATACCGAGATTATCTCTTATGCAGTTCAGCACGAAGATTAAACTAAAGAATACGGTAATAGCGATAATCTTTGCGGTTATCGCTATTATTATACCTGCATATATCTTAAATAAGTGGTTTGAGGCGGTTTTCTTTTTCATATGTCATTGGATTATTCGCAATCAATTTAAGTATCAATACCACTGTCCGACACACGCTCAATGCCGAATAGTGACGACGGTGATATTTGTTGTGGGTATGGCAATTATTATTCCGGTACGGTTCAGTTTGCTTTCGATTATATTTCTTTGTTACACAATCGCATATGTCGGACAATTACAAAAACAATATAATACGAGTGTAGCAAAATTGGAACGGCTGACTGAGCCGAAACTGTTTGATTGCGAAACGTGTAGCGAATCCGAACTGATAGAGCGTTGCGACGAATTGCATTTAAGTAAAGACAATAAGCAACTCGCAATCGATTTCTTTATACATAAGACAAAGCAAAGCGTTATTGCCGATCAATTGTGTATTAATGAAAAGTCGGTTCAGATACGAAAGAAGCGACTAAAAGAAAAATTAAATGCAAAATAATAGGTTTGTATCCCTTTTGTAGGTGTACAGACCTATTTTTTTGTGCTAAATTATAGTCGAAAATAAAATGAAAGGAGCGAATGTGCAATGTATTACGGAAACAACTTCGGCAATCCTATGCCGGGAATGCAACCGACGCAAGTACCTAACTACAATCCTTATAATTTTTATAACAATTATCAGCAACTGCAACAGCAACCTCAACAGCCGAAAATAAATACCAATAAGATATTTGTAAGCGGCATAGAGGACGTAAAAATGCGTATGCTCGATCCGAACAGCGATTATATATTCTTTGATAACGACAAATCTATGATATATCGCAAAGTGGTTGACGGAACGGGACATTTCGATGTAAAGGCTTATGACGTAATCGAGCATAAAGAAGCCGAGAAAACGCCCGCAGAAGCGCAAAGCATAAATCCGCGAGATTTCGTTCGCAAAGAAGAATTTGAGGCTCTACAAGCGAAATTAAACACGCTAATGAATAAAATCGAACAACAGTCGGAGGTGAAACCAAATGACGGCGTTGGATTATAATATGGAAATGCAGAAAATAAAAGACCTTAAACTTAAGATTACGGATTTGAACGAGCAAATTGATAAGTTGGAACAAGAAAATGCCAAGTTAAAATGCTCGTTAGAGTTGTTTAAGCAATTTGTGAACGGAGATAAATAATATGAATATTTTAAACAGCGGAATGCCGCAAATGAATATGTCGAATTTGCCCCCGCAACTTATGCAAAGCATACAGCAGTTAAAGCAAATGCAGGCAATGTGCAACGGGGACATAAATACACTCGTTCAGCGGGTTGTGGCTAAAAATCCACAAATGGCACAAGCAATGCAAATGGTTCAGGGACAGAATCCTGAAGCACTCGTAAAGCAAATGTGCAAACAAAAAGGAATAGATTTTAACGCTTTAATGCAAGCGTTAAAAGGTTAATCGGGTTTCAAAATCAAGACGCGCGGTGATTTTTGAAATAATATATAATAAGGAGAAAATCAAAACTATGGATGGTTCTTCCGGAATTACTCCCGTAATGCCCTTAGGCGGTAACTACGGTTTCGGCGGTTCAGATTCGGGCTTATGGTTGTTCGCTCTTCTCATATTGTTTGGCATGGGCGGCTTCGGCGGCTTTGGAGCAAACAGAGGTGCTTATGACGGCTTTATGACCGACAGACCTGCTACGGCAAACGACGTAACTCAGGCATCGAACTTCGCCGCATTGGAAAGACAAAACAATGAAGGTGTGGCGGCAACTCGTCAGGTCGGATATGATCTGCAGACGGCAATCAAAGACGCAAACTACAACACGCTTGGCGAACTTCGCGATTTGGAAGCGGCGGTCGCAGCAAATAGCGCGCAGACTCAGCAATGTTGTTGCACTACGCTCAGATCGATCGATAACCTGTCGTATCAGGGTGCTATTAATACCTCGGCAATCAACGCGAACACTACGGCGGGGATTCAAAAAGTTCTCGACGCAATCTCGCAGGACAGAATCGCTCAGATGCAGAGCAAAATTAACCAACTTGAACTTCAGCAGGCAGTTGCAGGTGTCGTAAGATACCCTATGACTTATACGTACAGTGCCGGTCCCTCTCCGTTCTGTGGAACAGGTTGCGGCTGTAGCGGAGCAAGTTACTAATATCGGCTGAATTGAGCCACTAACGTCTAAATAAAGGGTAAGTGGCTTGTAATAAGTTGCTTACCCTTTATCAATAAAAGGAGATAAATTTATGAGCAGAAAATCTTATGTAAAAACCGTAAATGCCAACGCAACTTCAGTTTTAGCAAACAGTATAGTGCCTATCGGTGCGACTTTAACCACAGGCTATAACCGTTGCAATATCGAACGCGTAGGCAACAGTGTAGTGATTTATGATCGTTGTCCGAACGGATATAAAATTACTGCGAACGTTACACTTACCGCGCCCGTTGCCGGCGTTGCTCAACTTTTAATGCAGCAAAACGGCGCAACAATAACCGGCGCAACCGCTTCGACTACGATTACTACTGCGACAACTGAAGTGAGAACTCTTTCGTTCAGTACGATAATAAAAGCAACGAGCGGCTGTACGAATGATGTAATCACGCTTATAACGGGACCGCTTGCAATCACTACGAGCAACGTCGAATTTGACGTAGAAAGTCTGTAAGGTGACGATATGAATTTTGGAGAGCAACTGTCATTTATAGATATAGTGTCGATTTTATCGTTTTTTATCGGACTTGAAAATCTTAATCTGAATAAAGTTCAGGTGAACGACATAATGCAGGAATTGCAAAGCAACCAAAACGGAATGCTCTCCAAAATCATAGAGCAGAACGAGCAGATTATTCAAATGTTAAAGGAGATGCGCAATGATTGAAGTATTTAACGAAATAAGCAACAGAATGGTAAAAAGTATGATGTTTTACAGCGAAATGGCTGACGCTTTTGACTTTTTGTCCTTACACGGCTTAAAGCGGGTAATGGAAACTATGCACATAGAAACCGCCTGCGCTCGCAGAGGCTTACATCGTTACGCTTTAAACCATTTAAACAGACTAATCGACGAGGGAAACATAACGACAGAACATTACATCGATCCGTCGTGGTTCGGTCACGTTCGCGTTGATGTAGATCCGACTACCCGGAAAAATTATCTTATAAGCGCAATGTCGAAATGGGTTGCGTGGGAAACCGAAACGAAACGTTATTATGAAGAGCGTTTTAAAAAGTTGACCGACAATTCAAAAATTGCGGAAGCGGATAAGATAAACGAACTTATTCTCTGTATTGATAAGGAATTGAAATATTCCACAAGAAAAATGCTTGACTATAAGGGCGTGAATTACGACGCATATTACGTAATGTACGATCAAAAAGATTTGCACGAGGAATATGAAAAGCGTTTAAAAGACGGATTCAAAATCGAAATGTGCTAAAATAATTCGCGAAAAGTCTTGACAACTCAACTCAAATGATATATAATTTGGTTGAGGTGATACTATGACTGAATTTGAAACGTCCCCGAAATTTGTAACTCCCGATGATTTTTTTAATTATACGGGCAGAGATTTACGGGCGATATTAAAACCTAACGATAATATATCGAACAGCGCGGAACTGTTTTTGAAAAACATAGAGGACGATCTGATGTTTCGTGTGGATAAACTGTCATTTAGGCTTTATCCGTGGGATAATTTGTGTCAGTATCAATTAGACTGTATGAAACGCGCCGTTATAAAACAAGCGGAATACGTCTTAAGAAACAGCGACATTATGACCGATTCGGGTTACGATATAGAAAAAGGCAGGATAATTTCCCGCGCCGAACTCGAAGAGATTGCATTGTGTCCCGCCACGATAGACGCTCTCAATGCGTGTGGACTTTTGAACCACGTTATTCGCAACCATCCGAGGTTTCCTCGCACGATTTAAAAAAAATAAAATATTTTTAAAATATTGTCAACAAACGCTTGACAATATTTTTTTTATGTGTTAAAATCCAATCACAAGGTAGGTGAAAAGGAATGTTGAACATTAGAAAACTCAGAGGGAAAACCGGAATGTCACAACAAGAAGTGGCTGACATACTCGGGGTTTCGCGATCCTCGGTAATGTTTTGGGAAAGTCCGATATGTAAAAATTTATCGGCAAGTGTACAAAGCAAACTGTGTAAATTGTTTAAATGCACAGCGATAGACTTGTACGGTATGGATAATCTGAAAGTTCAGCCGACCTCGAACGAAGAAAGGCAGAGAATGATAGATTATATCCTTGCGACAATGGAGAATAACGATGGCGACAGTAAAGAATGAAATTAAAGAAATTAAAGCAATTTTAAAGGAACTCGACCAAAACTCCGCGCATAAAGCGAAACTGTACGAGAAGTTAAAGGAACAGATAGGGACTATAAAGATGGGCGTGTCGAAAGTCAATGTGTTCTTTGACTCGGCAAACGGAAACTTTGGTGTAAAAGTCGAGTATACAGTTCCGGCAGAAACAGTTTACGTAACGAACGAGGGCGAAGTGCTTGCAAGTGGCAGATTTAAAAATATTAATGCGCTCGATATGATTTCATTTACGGATATGGAAAAGATACAGTCGGCGATTAATACGGCATTAAAAAAGACAAACAATAAATAAAGTGTGGAAATAGAATATGCTGTCAAAAAATTTTAAAGGAGAAATTTATGACGGCGAAAAGTAAATTCGGAGAGGAGTTTAAGAGGCTCGTTATCGAAAAGGGGTTAACGCTTAAGGAATTATCGGAGCGTTCGGGATTGTCTGTGGCGCAGTTATCGAATCTGCAGTCGGGACAATGCGAACCTACGGTGCAGACGATATATAAATTGTCCGAAGCATTAAATTCCGATTACGATAAATTATTCGATGCCTCGACAGAAAAAAGATGATCGATAAAAATTTAACGAAAGAGAATTACAGATATAACCATTATTATCTGTCCTATTCTCGATTTTCAAAGTTTTTGGAATGTGAGGCGGCGGCGTTTTCGGATTATCAAACCGAGGCTTCAATTGCGTTCCTCGTAGGCTCGTATGTGGACGCTTATTTTAGCGGAGAGGCTGAGCAGTTTGAGCAGGACCATCCCGAAATGTTTAACAGTAGAACGGGAGAACTGAAAAAGGATTTTTCCCGGGCAAACGATATAATTTATAGAATAGCGCAAGATTCTACGCTTATGCACTTTATGAGCGGCGAAAAGCAGGTTATAATGTCGGGTGAAATTTGCGGGGTGCCTTTTAAAATCAAAATGGACTCGTATCTCAAAGACGAGGCGATAGTCGATTTGAAGATTATGAAAGACTTCGGGAAAGTTTGGTCGGACGCGTATAGAGCGTATATAAATTTTGTAGAGGCATACGACTACGATATCGAACTTGCGATATTTCAAGAAATCGTCAGACAGAATACGGGCAAAACGTTGCCTTGTTGTTTGGTCTGCGCGACAAAAGAAACACCGCCCGATATAGGCTTGTTTGAAATCCCACAAGAGAAGTTAGACAAGGCTTTAGAAGCGGTAAAAAATAATTTGCCGAGATATTTACAGATACGGCAAGGGAAAGTCGCGCCGCATCGTTGCGAAAAATGCGCGTATTGCAGAGCGACGAAAAAGGCGAGATTGATAAGTTACGAATATGCCGGAATGAGCGGTGATGAACTTCGCGAAGAGGGTATAGAATGTAACGACGAAAAGGTTAAACCCGAAGAATATTCGGATAACAAATAATAGGGAGGGCAGAATTTATGCACTGGAAAAATTTAGCAAACTATGATTATCTTGGAGCGTATTCGCTCGAGGGTAAAGCAGACGAAGTTGTTCTTACGATTAAGGACATCAAGCGTCAACTCGTAACAGCCGAGGGCGGGAAAAGCGAAAATTGCATTGTAGCAAGTTTTGAGGAAACGAACGTAGACGGCGTAGAAGTAAAACCTATGGTTTTGAATAAAACAAATTGCAAGACCATAGAAAAGATTTACAAGACGGGCGAAATTGAGAATTGGATCGGTAAAAAAATTAAAGTTTTTGCGACCACGACGAAATTTGCTCGCGACATCGTACCTTGCTTAAGAATTAAAGCAGAAGTCCCTGCGGCAGAAGTGTACGCTTGCGAAGTATGCGGAACAGTTATGGATAAAAAGACCTATCTCGCAACGAAGAAAGCATACGGCGCGGGCGTATGTTCGGCTGACTGCAAGGCGAAATTTTTAAGCGAAAAAAGCAACGAAACAAATAAAGAAACAAAAGGAGAATAATCAAATATGTTGCATTTTGACGGAAAAGTAGAAAACAAAGAATACGAACTTATCACAGACGGCGATTACGAGGTAACACTTGAAGCGGAATGGTCTAAAACGAAAGGCGGCGATCAATATATAAACTGCAAGTTTACGATTCGTAAAGACGTAGACCAAAAATTCGGCGGTAGAATTATTTTCGACGGTATTTACAAAAATAAAACCACAGGCGAATATAATTCCTCGAAGATAAACGGAATACTTAATGCAATTCCCGCGGCAAAGCAAGACTTTGAAGATTACGACGATCTTATTCAGTACATTAACGGACAAAATATGATTATATCGATCGTAACGCAAGAGGCGCAAGGCGATTACCCGGCAAAGAGTGTTGTGGATTATCTTTCTTACAGAATGTCCGAAAACATTCCGCAGGGACCGAAAGACGCAACTTCCGAAGAAGTCGACGTAGATTCTCTTCCGTTTTAATTATGGAAGAGGTATGGTTAGATATTCCCGATTACGAGGGGATATATCAGGCAAGCAATTTAGGAAGAATTAGGACCGCGCCTAATAAAACCACCTATACCGAATTAAGAGGTGTACGCCATTGGAAAACTCGAATATTAAAATATAGAGGACAAAATTATAAAACGGGATTTAGAGTTTCTTTATGGAAAGATGGTAAACCAAAAGATTGGTTAGTCGCTCGATTGGTGGCTATAACATTTTTGGGGATGCCGACCGAAAAGAAAAACACTGTAAATCATATAGACGGGAATCGCTTTAATAATAAAATCGAAAATTTAGAATGGTTAAGTTTGGCGGATAATATTAGACACGCCTTTGATTCAGGGTTGATGCCATATCCCAAAATTAGATTATATAATGCTAATACTGATAAAACTTTTCGTTCAAAAACTTCAGCCTGTGAATTTTTAGGCAAAAGTCATAAATATATTTATAATTGTTTACGATATTCCCGTCCTATAATGAATAAATATGGAGAACAATTTTTTGTTGAAGTATTAGACAATTAAAAACAATCAAGCCCATGACAAATGGTTGTGGGCTTTTATAGGCGGCGAGAGAGGGTTTCCACAACACACAGCATATTCCCCTCGGCTCAATACGGTTCAATTCCGTAGCCGCCTTCCAATAAAAATTTGGTGGGCGAATTATGGACTTATTTGCATTACAAGAAAAATATAAAAGCGTTCCGAATGAACTAAAAACACTTAAGCGTTGGATTTGTTTTAAAGTTGAGGGGAGAGAGGACGGAAAGACAACAAAACGCCCGTATAATGCGTTAAACGGTAAGTTTGCAAGGGTTAATGACGATTTGACATGGAGCAACTTTAACATAGCGTTAAACGGTTGTATTAAATATCATTGCGACGGATTAGGTTTTGTCCTTGGTAACGGTATATTTGGCATCGATCTCGATAATCACGCGGATAAAGACGGAAACATTGCAATGAACGACGAAGAGTTTAAAACCTTTTCCGAGCAGTTTATTTCCGCGCTCGATTCGTATACCGAGTATTCACAGAGCGGGAAAGGTGTACATATAATCTGCTCGGGGACATTGCCTGAGGGTAGCCGTAGAAAAGGTTGCGTCGAAATGTACGATTCGGGACGGTTTTTCGCTTTTACGGGTAACGTTATCCGAAATACCACAATTAACGACCGAACCGAGCAAGTAAAGCCTTTGTGGGAAAAGTTTGTACAATCAGAATATCAGGCAAATCGTCCTGCGATACAGCCTCGTCAGCCGAACCCAAACGCTTTAATGTTATCCGACGACGAAATAATCAAAGCCGCATATGCGAGTAAAGGCGGAGAAAAGTTTTACGCTTATTATCACGACGGCGATATTTCCATGGACAACAACGATCAAAGCGCGGCGGATATGTCGTTCTGCAATCTCTTAGCGTGGTGGTGCAACTCCGATAAGGCTCAAATGGATAGAATATTCCGTAGTTCGGCTTTAATGCGCGATAAGTGGGACCAATACAGAGGAAGTCAGACTTACGGCGAAATAACGCTTACAAAGGCGATTGCGGATTGTGTCGGCGGGTATGCTTGCGAAAGATCATTTGCAAACGGTGACACTAACGGATTAACACCGCAAAGGAATTATACGATACGAAATGAGGTTTCGTCTGCGACTAAAGATAACGGAATGAATCTTAATGCGGATGGAGAGCCTATATTCAGAATAAAAAAGATTTTCAGGCATTACACATTAACCGATACGGGAAACGCCGAAAGATTTTATGATTATTTCGGAGATTGCTTTAAATACAACACGACCGACGAATGCTTTATGTTTTGGACGGGCAAAACATGGATAAAAGACAACGGAGATATTATTATTCGTAAGTATGCGGATAAAATGATTTCGATATTACAGTCGGAAGAGGACGAAGTAGCCGGGCAGATAGAAGAAGCCAAAAGACAAGGCGAAAACGAGAAAGCGGCGCAGTATACCGTATTGCTTTCCGAAATGATAAAAAACAAAAAGAAAATCTCGAATAAATCCGGGAAAGATTCAATGCTTTCCGAATTACGCCACATAAAGAAAATGGCTGTAGAAAACTCAATCTTCGACCAAGACCTTTATTTGCTTAATACGGATTCGGGGGTTGTGGATTTGCGGACAGGCGAAATAAAGCCGTTCGATAAAGAGTTTTACATGTCGAAAAATACGAATACGGAAGTTTCGTTTGAAGAGCCGACGGAATGGCTTAAATTCATTCGTAGCGTATTTGATTGTAGCAATATCGTCGAAACCGAAGAAATCGTAGATTCTATTCAGACGTTTTTGGGATATTCTCTGTCGGGTTCCACAAAAGAGCAAGTAATGTTTATGCTTTACGGCGACGGCTCAAACGGTAAATCGACTTTAACAGAGCAAATCGCAAGGATTTTAGGCGATTATGCGACAAGTATTCCGAGTAGCGTTTTAATGTCGCAAAAGAACGGGAATTCGGTTGCGGTTGAGTATTCTTTGGCAAGACTTCGCGGCGTAAGATTTGTTGCTACCGGCGAAACGGACGAGGGCGCAAAGTTTGCAGAATCGCAAGTCAAGATCATAACGGGTAGCGATAAGATACAGGCTCAATTTAAATACGGTCAGCCGTTCACTTATTATCCACACTATAAGATATGGATGTCGACGAATAACTTGCCGAATATAAAAGGTACGGATAACGGTATTTGGCGTAGATTGGAAACTGTTCCGTTTTTGCGGACTTTTACCGATAAAGAAAAGGATAAGTTTCTGCCTGAAAAACTCGAAAAAGAAAGCGCGAAGATTCTCGGCTGGTGCATACAAGGCTTTATGAAGTATTGGCAATTAGGCAACTTTATTCGTTGTCCGAGATTGCAGGAACTGAAAGACAGATATAAATATAAAATGGATATGGTCGAGCAGTTTCTTGTCAATGAATGTACGTATGCAACAAACGCAAAAGTCGAGTGCAGAGAATTATATTCGCATTTCAAGTCGTGGTTTAAGAATAACACAGAATACGAAATGCGCGAAAGTATGTTCCGTGACAGACTTACTAAAAAAGGCATTAAGATTCAATCGATGTCGAACGGCGTTCGTATGTACGTCGGCATAAGACTTAACGGCGCAAACATAGGGGGACACGACATATGGTAAAATCAAAACAATTACAAGTCGGTAACGCAACTGAGGAACGGCTTGCCCGATATTTTCAGAGTATGGGCTTTTGGGTTTATATTCTTCCAAAGAAAATCGGCGGGCAACCGTTCGACATCATTGCAGGACGAAACAGAGAGGCGTGGTTTGTCGACGCAAAGCACTTAGAAGCGAGCGAGGCATCGTTTGATTTTAAACGTATTGAACCGAATCAGATAACTTCTATGAAAATGGCTACAGAATTCGCAAACTTAGCCAACGTCGGATTTTTTATTTATTGGGAAAGAAAGCCCGACGGATTCTTTTTTATGCCGTACAGGCTTTATAAAGCCTTAGAAAAAATCGGCAGAAAATCAGTGGGGCTGGAGGAACTTGTATGGAAACCAATATCGGAAGTGAAATAGAAATAATAGATCCAACGCAAGAGATTTTGGATTGGGCAGAGAAATGGCTTACGCTGACAAATCCCGAATATACTCAGTTGAAACTCTTGGGGAAAGACAATCTCATAAAATGGCGCAGAGTCCCCGAAAAACTTTGCTTATACGCAAAACGCGGAAACAAATTAATATTGCCGTTCGGATTGCTAAAGGCTGTGTGGAAATTCTTTTACAGAAACGCTTTTAACGCAACGTTCAACAATGCCGGCGAAATCAGCATTGCAGACTGCAAGCCGACATTATCGTTATACGATTATCAGGAAAAGGCTGTAAACGCAATGTTAAAGGCAAAAGGCGGTGTTTTAGTGGCTCCCTGTGGATCCGGAAAGAGTCTGATGGGTATAGAAATCATTCGTCGCATAGGCAAAAAAGCGTTATGGTTGTGTTCTACAGGCGATTTGTTGCGACAAGCAAAAGCGGATATGGAAGAACTTTATCCGTCGATTAAGATAGGATTAACCACAGAGGGAAAACTTGAAATCGGCGAGGATGTAACGATTTCGACCGTTCAGACTTTGAGCAAGATCGATCCGTCGTATTATAAAAACGAGTTTGACGTTATTATCTGCGACGAGTGCGCTCACGTCTTTTCTGTTCCGTCGAAACTACAAATGTTTGGAAAGGTTCTGACAAGTATTCCCGCGCGATTCAAATTCGGATTGACTGCGACACCGACAAGAAGCGGGGGAGCGGATCTTATCCGAGCAATGTACGCATATTTGGGTTGCGATAACAACGGCGAGTTTGCTCCCGCATATAAAGTCCCGAAAGAAGAAGTAAAGACGATTACGGCAATACAAGAGAAGATCGAATTGTATAACGGTTATGACGAAGTATCTCAAATGATGCAGATTTACGACACTTCGGGAATGATTGTCTATAACGACCTTATTAACGCTCTGTCGGAAGATAACGGCAGAACCGATAAGATTATCGAGAACATAATAAAATGCGACGCAGAGGGCAGAAAACAGGTCGTATTAACACTTCGAGTTGAACATTGTAAAATCATTGCAGAGAAACTGCTCGAACGCGGAATAAATGCGGTTATTTGTACCGGCACAGTTACAGCGAAAAAAAGAAAAGAGATTCTGACGTGCAAAACGGATTGGAAAGTTTTGGTTGCGACTTATTCGTTACTGAAAGAGGGTGTTTCGATAAAGACTCTCGATACTCTGCATCTTGCAACGCCGATAAAAGAAAAGGCTATGATCGTTCAGTCTGTGGGACGAATCGAAAGATATATGGATAATAAAAAACAACCTATCGTATATGATTATGTGGATATAGATATTCCGTATTGCGTAAGAGCATACGACGTAAGACGCAGAGCGTTAAAATCAAGATTTTAAAGGACGGTTTTATGGATAAAGTATATAAAATCAAAGACACAGTAGACAACAATTTATTCGGCGAAATCGGCTATGACCTTATTCCAACGTTGGATTTGACGGTCGTAAAAGTCGTTCCGTTCGATTATGAACACGAACTTGTTCAGTATAAAATCAAACAGTTTTACAATAACCCTGAATGGCGGGATAAGTTTTATAAGCCAAACAAAAAGATATTTAAGGAACGTTTCGATTTAAGATATTCGAGGGACGGGCAGTTAAACCCCACGCCGACTTTTATTGAAATGATTACGAATTGGCAGTTGCTTATTGAATTGAAAGGCGACAGGTGGTTAGGATTTTCGACACTCGATACAAGCGATTCTTCGGTGTACTATAATAAGGATTTGCTCGATAAGTATTTCCCCGAAGAAATAGAAGAGTTAAAGAAACGCGATGTTTTAGAAGAAGTCGAGGTGACTTCGGATGCGGGATGATATATTTATACTTGATGAAAGAGGTAATAAACAATTATCACTTTCAAAACTAATCGGCGGCGGATATACAGATGCGTGGTTTACGAATTGCAGAGTGCGTTACAGATTATTTTGTGGCGCACGTTCTACAAAGAAATCCTATAATATAATAGGTTGCGAGCCAATTATAAAGATATTATCGGATCCGCGCAGAAATATTCTTATCGCGCGTCAGAACGATAGCGATAACAGACAGTCGACTTTTGAAAATATCACCGGGCGTATTATTGATCTCGGTTTGGAAAACAGTTTTAAGATTTCTAAAAACCCGCTTACAATCGAATACACCGCGACAGGTCAGCAGATAATCTTTCGTGGACTTAACAATCCGACATCTCTGAACGGTATCACTTTCGCTCACGGATATTTTACCGACGCGTATATCGACGAAGCGTTTGAAATTCCGACGTTCGAGGATTTTCGTAAACTCGACGGTTCAATCCGTGGTAAATTGCCCGGCGATTTATTTTTCCAAATCACAATGTGTTTTAACGCATGGGACGGCGAATCTTGGCTTAATGAAGAATTTTTCAAAGGCAGACTCGACGACGACTACGAAATGTTAGACCGTCCTGAAGTTCAATATCTCGATTACTTTAATCAAGACTTTATCGGACCTTATGGCAGGGGTTTGTATCTCCATAAGTCAACTTACAAGGTAAACGAGTTTCGCGCCGCAGATTACGATTTATCGGCTCAGGAAATGAAACGCAAGTCCCCGAAGATTTATCAGGTTGAATTCCTTGGAATGTTTGGTAATACAGGCTCAAGTGTTTACGACGAATTTAACGATTCTTTGATTCTTCCGTTATCGGCTTTTATCGGCTCGGATAATATGGGCAGACCTGCAATGCAATTCTATGACTTTGCAATCGGTATAGATATAGGCTTATCCGACGGTGAGGGTAAGAAAATCAAAGTCGGGAAAAATGAGGACGCGACAAAGAAAGTTCGCGCGGCAACAACTATGTCGCTTTGCGCGGTTACGTCTGACCTCGAAAAAATGGTTGTTATCGACGAATACTACCACAGCAACAACGCAGCAGATAACGCTTGCAACACCGACGATCGCGAAAACTTAGGACTACCTGCTCAAGCCGATCGAATTATGCAGTATATTGCGAAATGGTTCGAGCAATACGGCGGCGGTTCAACAATCCTTATGAACGGTCAAGTCAACGTTTACGTCGATTCGGCAGACGTAGGAGCGCGAGCCGTACTTGAAATGAAAGCGCGTGAATGGGGCTTCTATAACCTACATTTCTTTGGCTCGACAAAAATCAGTATTCAATCCCGTATCGACTTTTGGCGGTTAATGATGGCTTACTCGTCATTCCTTGTCTGCGATAAATGTAAAAACCTTATCAGAGAGATAAAAAACGCCCGTAGAGGCAAAAAAGGCGAAGCCCGAGCCGATGTTGACGACCATATTTTAACTGCCACAGAATACGGATTTCAGCCGATTATCGGGCAACTGAAACGCTGGCGTTCGTTCAAAATACACTAAACACTTGCAGAACCATAAAAAGTGTGCTATACTTTTTGCATATGAAAAAGTTTTTCAAAAAGATTTGGGGATATATTCTCAAACCCTTTAAATGGATTGCTCGAAATTGCAAAGATTGGCGCACTTTTGTCATATTTGCGATTGTCTACATAGTATTGAGTTCAGAAGTGTGGGTTCCGTATATAATTGCTTTATGTGTTGGACTATCCACACCTGCCGGCATTGCATTGTCTGGTTTTGCGACGGCTTGCTTTATTTTTTGGCAACTCCCGGGAACGCCGTTTTTGCTTATTTGTTTGGGCGCAACGGCGGGAATTAAGACACTATGGGATAAACACCGAAAGAAAAAATTAAAATAATTTTAAAATATTGTCAAAAAGTAGTTGACAATATTTTTTTATTGTGATAAGATATAGATACAAAAGCAGAAAGGAGAATGAAATGAATAGAGAAGAGCAGATACAAGAAATGAGCAAAATTATCTGTGGTGCTTGCGAAATGGCACTCGGTAGCGACGGTGACGACTGCGCAGAAAGTTCAGATTACAGAAAGTGCGGAGTTTGTCGCGAAGTCGCTGAGAAGTTGTACGATAAGTATTTATATCGCAAGGCATTTGCATATAATAACGAATCGCCTGAACAAACGGCGTTTAAACGCGGGTATACCCAAGGATATTCCGACGGTAAAGAAACTGTCAGTAAAGAATTACACAGAATTTTACAAGAAACGATAAAAGGAGTAAAATAACATGAAAGGTTACAAGGCTTTTGAAAAAGGTTTGATTTGCCGCGGCAAGCAATACGCCGAGAACACAGTATTTGAAGAAGACAAGGCGGTTGTTTGCGAAAAGGGAATGCACTTTTGCAAAGATCCTTTAGCGGTTCTCGATTATTATCCGCTTGTAGACGATAACGGCAATATATCGGAGTTTGCCAAGGTTGAGGCATTGGATGAGCCGGTTACCGATGATAATCAGAAGTATTGCTCGAAAAAATTAAAGATAGGGGAAAAAATCAATTTTGCGCAGTTGGTTCAAGCGAGCGTTAAGTTTGATTATAAAAAGACCGGCGAAACAAAGGTTAAAACAACGAAGAAAGATTTCGCAAAGATAGGCTCTTCGGGCGATTTCGCAAAGATAGGCTCTTCGGGCTACTCCGCACAGATAGTCTCTTCGGGTAATTACGCAAAGATAGGTTCTTCGGGCGACTCCGCACAGATAGGCTCTTCGGGTGACTCCGCACAGATAGGCTCTTCGGGCGACTCCGCAAAGATAGGTTCTTCGGGCGACTACGCAAAGATAGGTTCTTCGGGCTACTCCGCACAGATAGGCTCTTCGGGCGACTCCGCACAGATAGGCTCTTCGGGTAATTCCGCAAAGATAGGCTCTTTGGGTAATTTCGCACAGATAGGCTCTTCGGGCGACTCCGCAAAGATAGGTTCTTCGGGCAAATATTCCGTTATTTGTTGTGCCGGGAATGGTTCAATTGCGAAAGGTAAGGTTGGCTCATGGATAACGCTTTCCGAGTGGAAGTGGAACGACGAAGAACAAGCCTATATTCCTATTTGTGTAAGAACGGAAAAGATAGACGGCGTTAAGATAAAAGCCGATACGTTTTATAAACTTCAAAACGGCGAATTTGTGGAGGTAAAATAATATGGGATTTATTGATATTGATGCATTAAATGAAGAGTATAAAGACAAAGGAATGAAGTGTTTAAATCATGAAGTATGTGAAGATGGAACAGTAAAGACAATAGTTCAATTTAAAGAAAATAAATTTTATTTAGAAGTAGGGATATATCCAAATGGCAACCTTCGGCACATAGAAGTTATTGTAAATGACGGTGAATTAACCTATATAACAAGATATAGCAACGGAGAATATCATTGTTCTGCCCCCGAAATTTCACAAACATGGGGAGCAAATAAAATATTCAATAATTTTGAGTATTATAAAGGAATATTCGATTTGGTAAAAGATATAGTTAAACATTTTGAAAATAAATTCGCTCCTTTCAAATTTCCGTCGTGGTTTGAAAAAATGTTGTGGGACGCGGCTATGGAATTCAATGAGAGAGATATGAAGAAATATGAGGAGGACAAGAAGAAATAATGCGAACCGTTCAACTTTCAAATGCACAGATTTTAACAATTATGATTGCGCTGAAAAGATCCGAAGAACAACATAAAATGTCGGCACACCAAGAAGAACTTTTAAATATTCGAGATTATTGCTACGCAAGGGCAAAAGCCGAATCGGACTTATACGACTTATTTAGGGAACTCGAAGCCTCATCGCCCGAAAAAAAATCCGCAAGGCAGTTTGCAATAAAACTCGAATCGCGGTTTGCTTATGACGACGATAAAGACACGATAACAAAGAAAGAATTGCTTGATATCGTCAAAGATATATTAAAGGAGTGGTAATGAAATGCTAAATATTAAACGCGAACGATATGTAATTATCCGTGACGATTCGGATATATTTTGTGGACTTGCAAGGAATTATCAGTTTAAGAAAATAGGCGATATTGGCAACACTTCAATAAAAACTTATACAACAAAAGAAAAAGCAAAACAAGCGTTTTTAGCAAGTTGGTGGTATGGAGAAGAATTGATTGCACAAGGAAGAATTAAAATAGTTAGAGTTTTGGAAGGAATTGAGGAAATCTAATGAATATCCGCAAAATTAAGAAAATTGAAAAAGACGGCACAATTAAAGAAATAACAGTCGATTGGGATAAATTGCCCTGTGCAAAGTGCGACAGAAGATACCATTTCTGTTGCCCGAAGCCCGATTGCTGGAACAAAAAAGCACAATACTGTATTTATTTAAAAGGAGAAAAACGAATATGAAATGTCCGGTATGTAACGGAGAAACAAAAGTAATTTGCTCGAGAGCAACAAACAACTCGGTAATCAGGTGGAGAAAATGCGTTGACTGCAAACAGTCTATTTATACCGAAGAATTACAAACCACACACAATGCTTTCAAAAAAGCACAGAACAATTATGCGACGGGATTAAGAAAGTTAAAAGAGGGTAAGGAATAAAATGGCAAACGATGCAGTAAATCATCCGTCGCACTATACGGACGGAAAAATAGAAGTAATAACCTATATCGACGATAAAAATTTCAATTATTGTCGCGGCAATGCAATTAAATACATTTCGAGAGCCGGCAAGAAAAATCCCGAAAAGGAAATCGAGGACTTAGAGAAAGCCGAATGGTAAAATCAAAAGAACAAAAGTATAACGAATGTATCAAAAATGTACCGGCTGAAAGTTGGTTTGAGGAAGATATCGCAAATGAAATTTCTCCGCTCAGTTTTGATATTTTGGATATTCAAGACAACGGTAAAGGCACTGCGGTAGTAACAATAAAAACGAAATCAGATTATAAAGATAGATATTTTTATCTGTGGTACGAAGTAAAACAAGATAAGTTACTTAAATCTTTCTGGAAACTAAAAAGAATTAGTTGGACTTTGTGAGGGATATATGAAAACATATTTTATCGTTTCGCACGTAAATGACTACGGTCATGATATAGACGTTGCAATTTGCGAAACGTTTGACGAAGCAAAAGAAGTTATCAAAACAACTTCGGATTGGTATTCAAATACTGGCTCCGGAAACGTTAGAGAAGTTGAGAAAAATTGCAAAATTATTCAGTATTGGAAATTTAAAAACAACCAAATAATAGATCACGTGAGGTGGAATTAAAATGAGCGAAAGAAGTTTTGGTGATTTCGGGAAGTTTACCGAAGAGGTTTGTTATGAAATCACAAACAAAGTGCTATTCGCAAGCGGACGGATAGAGGATATAAAAACTATAGTTGTTTGCGACGGTAAATACGAAGCAATGAGATATGCTCGAGAATGGATTTTGTCGGGGAAAGTGTTTTTCAATGTAAAAGAAATCCTGAAACAGTATGGAGTGATAGAACATACCGCGTTAGTATCAAAGGAGATAAAATGAACAAAGAAAAGGAAATTAAAGACATATGCAAAGTAATATGTGCTACCTGTGCGCAATTTGACGGTTGCGCTATAAATTGCAAAGCACATAGAGATACAGCCGAAGCACTTTACAATACAGGCTATCGGAAATCCTCCGAAGATAGCGTTGTGCTTTCAAGGGAAGAACACGAAATACTTGTAAAAACGGCACAAGACAAAATTGGTAATATGAAAGCAACTGACTTCTTAAAGGCTTGTATATCAAGCGGCATTATGGTAGAAGCAGTAAGCACGAAAGAACAAGATAAGCAAGCCGTCAAAGAATTTGCGGAAAAGTTGAAAAATGTAATACACGAAAGAGATTATGTCCAAGGATATGCAGAAATAGGTTTAATTGAAGAAATCGACGAACTTTTAAAGGAGTATAAGAAATGACTGATTTATATTTAGAAAGAATTGGGCTTGCAAGACCAACAATAGTTAAACGCAATAACAATGGAGAAATCGAACGACTTGAGTCAATCGGTCTCGATATAGCAAGTTTAGTCGCTTTTTGGAGGAGGTGCTTTGATTTGAACGGGCTTCTTTTTGAGAAAATCACTCTTCATTGCAAATCGAAAGATTTTAATGCAATGGGGCAGCGAACGCTGGCGACGTGCCGTAGCGTAAGAGAATTGCTCGCAGAACAAGGCGTTGAGTGTGTGATAGACGACGAGTGGTTTGAAAATCGTGAAGTTAAAAGCGAACAATTCGAGCGGAATATGAAAAACGTACAATTCGAGCGGAATATGAAAAACGTACTCGAAATTGAAAAGAAAAATGCAGTAGAAGAGTTTGCACAAAGGTTAAAAGCGAATGAACTTCTAATGATCGTAAACGCATTTGATTTAAGCGAACTTATAAATATGACATTAAAGGAGTATGAGCAATGATTTATTTGGGGAATTTATCAATAGAACAAATCGAAAGGGAATATGAAGTTATATTTTCCGAAGAAGATAGGAAATGGCTATCGGAACACCACCAAGACAAAGCCGACAACATCGGGAAAGACAAGTGGCATTTTTTCGATATGCCAAGAATTATAGTTGTAGGCAGTGACGAGTTTAGGAAAGAAATCTATGACAGACTCATCAAGTATTCATTCAAAGGGCAATTTGGAATAGGAATTGATAAAGCACAATTATCTGACGACGAGTGGCTCGATTTATACACGTTCATAGATTGGCAAAACGACGATTGTGTTTCTACTTTAAAAGCGAACGGCTTGGAAATTTTGACAGGCGAGGTGGATAGGAAATGACCGACACTCAAGCAGTATTCCTTATTATATTTATTGTTGCGTCGTTTGAGTCTGCGTTATTTTCAATAATCGCGGCAAGACTTGAAAAGCGTATTCAAAAATTAGAAAAAGAATTTGAAGTCAAACAGAAATTATCTGTAGCCGAAAAAGTTTCTGCGCCTAAAGAACAAATCGATGACGGTTTTGAAAATTATGATAAACTGAAATCTCAAATTGCGTTTTTTAAAGAAGAAACGGAAAGAGCAAAATTATCTTTAAATAAGAAAATAGAAGAATATAATCAATTAAGTTTTAGATTTTGTCAGCAGTCTTACGAAAAGTATAAACTTCTTAGTAATTTTGCGGAGAAGTTGAAAGATAAATTTAAAGAATTTGATAGCAGGTGGATAGTTTATAGCAAAATAGATGAACTATTAAAGGAGTACAAAAATGATAATTGATTATATCGGACAGGAACTGATTTGGAATTTAACCGCGACGCACCCATACAAGAAAAATCGCGGGAATTACAGTATAATGATTAATTGCAAAACCCCGAAACAGAACAAAGACGCTTTCCGCTTTTTAAAGTCGCATCTTAGCAATAAACTTTTAACCGTAGAAACTAAAAAATGCCTCGACGAAAACACGGGGCTGGAATGCGTCCTCGTTAGCAAAATATCCGTTCCCGACGTGTTTGGCGGGTTTGGAGAAGTGATCTTTTTCAACGAGTTCGCAAAGGAGATTAAATGATGATAACAGAAAATATAAAACTTTGTGATTTTGTAGAGCGATTTGTCGGACATAATTCTACGGTGTATCTCTATAAAGAACATTACGAAATCGAAAACAAAAGCCGCGTCAGGCACGATGAACTACTTTGGTTTGGAAGGGACTGGCAGATTTCGTTCGCTTATGACGATTTGGACTACTTTAAAACACATCCTGAAGTTCTGCCTTGTCCGTATCGTGACGCAATCGTCGAGAAAGTAGTAACACCACAGAGCATTATCCCCGCAATCGGTGACGTGGGGATTGTTATAAAAGAAGCGGATAAATTATGATTTACAGCAAGGAAGAAGGCAGATGGTTAAAAGACTGGGAAATAAAAGGCACAAGACGACCTTTTCCATCCCTATATGAAGCAGTACGTGCTTATGGTGAAAGAATCTACTACGACTGTCCTAATTATGTAGAGCCTAAACATTGTAAATGGTGCGGTAAGCCTTTAACGGGAAGAAGAACCAGTTTTTGTTGCGATGAATGTAGCAGATGGTTTGCTAATTGTACCGTTTGGCATAGAGGCAGAGAGCCTTATTCATTAAGAATTCTTTACAGAGATAATTTTACCTGTCAGCATTGCGGAGAGTTCCATGCAATGAAAAATGAAAATGGAATTTATATCCCTATTGATGATGGTAAGTTAAACGTCCATCATATCAAACCTGTATCGCAAGGCGGTGGAGATGAACCCGAAAATCTAATTACTTTATGTGTTGAATGCCACAAAGAAATTCATAGAGAAATAAAAGGATAAAACAAAATGGTTATTGATTTGTATCTTGAAAAAATCGGTTTAAATAATCCTACGGTTGTTAAACGAATTAACAAAAACGGAGAAATCGAACGTCTTGAATCGCGTCGGCTTAGAATTTGTGAAACAGTAAAATTTTGGAAATGTTGCTTTGACATAATTGGGGGCGAGAAAATAATTCTACATTGTTCTACAAAAGATTATAAAGCAATGAGCCAAAAAGCATTACCAACTTGCTCAAGTGTTATGGAATTATTCGAGCAAGCAGGCGTAACGTGTGTGGAAGATAAATATTTTAAAGAAACTCCGGCAACTTTAAACACAGCGCAAAGCATAGTTTTTGACTTAAAAAATTATATTAAACTATACGGTTTTGTTTCAAAATATGACGTAGAAATGCTTATGCACAAATATGGATTGATAAACCTATATAAAGCAGAAGAAAATTAAAAAATTTTAAAATAGTCTTGTTATTTAGTTGACAAGGCTATTTTTATATGCTATAATTAAGCCATAAAACGCAGGAGGGAATGTAACAAAAATGAAAGATTATTTTACAACAAAGGACAGAGCAAGACATTTCTTTGTCGTCGGGATTACTCAGATTATAAAGGATTTGGCGAACTCGGACGCTCTTAGCCCATTTGAAGCCAAAAACTTAAAGACGGCGGCAACTTGCTTGGATAAAGCAAATGATTCGATTTTCGAGCGGTTAGGGACTGCATATCGCAAAAAAGTTCTCGCAATGAATCGCGATAATAAAATCGATTTGGTAAGTCGGTACGGTTCGGGCGGGGTTACGATATCGAACGTTGCAAGCGAGGACATTGAACCCACACTCGAAGATTTGCGGTTGTGGAAATGTACGAGTTGCGATAGCCCGGATAAATTCAAGGACTGCGCCGTATATAATATGTGTGTTGCATGCGATTGTAGAGTCAATGACTACAAGAGCGAAACTTGTCCGTTTAAAGCGAACTACAAAGATAATTTGGATATCGACGAGGATCTGTGAAATGGTTCGGAAGAAAATAAGTATTTTTGAGCCGATAAAAGGCAAAACATCAGTCGATAGTAAAATCAGACACATGCGAAAAGACGCGACAATGCGGGTACAATGCGAGATAAGATTGTGTTGTAATTGTACGGAAGAGTATTGCAGCGGAAAGCCTTGCAATAAACTAAAAGAAGCGTATAAACAAGTAAAGGTGGAATGGGATAATGAAAAAAAGGAAAGGAGGAAGCAGAAATGAAAGTTCTGTATCAATGTTTTGAAACGAGTTATCTTAACGATATCGAATGCAGATACCACGGATGGCTACTCGATAATCCGCAAATGCGTTACGGCGAACTTCCCGCAAATCATACGATAACATACACCACAGAAGATAAGTCGTTACTGCATTTGTTGGAAGCGGGGTATTTCGATTGGATTTGGATTACCGAACCGATTTTCAAAGGCAAAAGAAAAATGGATAAGTTGACCGATTGGGAACTTAGATACGTGCCGAGAAGTTCAGAATACGGCAAGCGAATGAAATGGACTGATTTTAACTCGATTACAAAGGTCTACGATTATCGCGAAATAAAGAATTCCGAGAAATTTACTCTTGCTCAGCTTATGCGGGAACTTCAGGCAAACGAATTTATAGAATTTTGTAAGGATAGGGGATTAGGAGTAATTCCTGTGGAGATAAAATAATGGCAATAAAATTACTTATCGGCGGAAGTCCATGTACGTTTTGGAGCATAGCCCAAAAAAATAATCGTGAAACAACTGCAGAGGGTTTAGGTTGGGAATTGTTTAAAAACTATTTAATTGCAAAAGAAAAATTTAAACCCGATTATTTTCTTTACGAAAATAACAAATCTGCGGCACAAGCAATTAAAGATCAAATAAAAAAAGAATTAAATGTTTGGGACGGTTCTTTGCTTATGGAAGATACCGGGACAAGATATATCGAAATAAATTCTGCTCTTGTTTCAGCGCAAAATCGCCAACGTTTTTATGTCCATAATTGTGGTGACGTTGAACAGCCCAAAGATAGAGGAATATTATTAAAAGATATTCTTGAATCGGGCGAAAGCCTATCAAGCAATAAAAAAAGTTATTGTTTAACTGCCTCATATAATGGAGCGTGTGCGTGGAACACATTAGAGCGTTGTCAGAGGGAAATGGTTGCCGAACCTATAAATGTTTGTAAAGGCGAAAAATCTCACGCAATTAAGGCTCAATACTTTAAGAATGGAATTGCAAATTTTATTACGAATGGCGGACACGCGGCAACGGCTGTTGCTGAGCCGATTCGAGTTGGAGCATTGCCTCGCCCTAACGGCGAACTTTCGACAAGTCAAGCAATGCGTATATATAGCATTAACGGGAAATCTGTAACACAATCCGCTTGTGGTGGTGGAATGGGCGGTAAAACAGGACTATATGCCGTTCCTTACGATAATGTAGGCGAGAACAAAACAATTCAAAAGGCTATATTGAAATTAGTCGATAAATACGGATATGTTCCCGAACAGTTTAATGCTTATAATGTTACCGAATTAACCACAAAATCACCTACCTTATCTTGTGGAAGTATGGCTACAAGCAGTTGCGCAACGACAAGATTTGAAAAGGCTGACAAAACTCAAATCAATAAAGTTTACGAAGTTAAAGATAGTAAAATCACAATTCAAGGTAAACAATATCCTATAAAATTACCCGACGGGTATTACATTATCCGAAAATTAACTGTAACGGAATGTGAAAGATTGCAAACGCTTCCCGATGGATATACGCAAAAAGATCCGACAGTTTCGGCAAGTCAAGCATATAAAGGTATTGGCAACGGGTGGACGGCGGAAGTGATAATCCACATTCTCTCTAACGCCTTGAAAAACATTCCGAAAGACGAGGAAATTATAGTTTTATCAATGTATGACGGCATAGGAACAGGACGTTATTGTCTTGATAAAATGGGTTTTACAAACGTTAAGTATTTTGCTTACGAAATCGATAAGTATGCAAAAAAAATTGCATTAAGTAATTATCCCGACATAATTCAAATGGGCGATGCCTTTCAATTAAGAAATTTTGACTGGGCTTTAAAAATTTAAGGAGTAAAAATAATGAGAAAACTTTTAATAGCAATTTTATCCGTCTGTGTTTTAATCTGCGCAAGCGGTTGTTCAGAAGCCGAAAGAGTTAATCACAACATATCAAGGCAAGCGGAATATTTCGAGTGCGAACGGCGCGTTACGGTTTACAACGCCCGAACCGACAAGGTGATAATGCTTATAGAGGGCTATATCAATATCGAAACCGATACAGAAAATAAAGAGTTAGTCGTAACGGCAAAAGTCGGTCCGAGTACATACAAAAAGAATTATGTGTACCTCACCGATTATACGCTCTATGTAGTTGACGATATAAGCGGAACACATACAGATCCATGGCATTACAAAATTTACTTTGATTTTAAATTACCGGATATAGAGGTGAAATAATGGGCGGGAAATATGAGATACGCGGTTGGGACGACAAAGAAGTCGGATTAAGTTTTTGCGAATTTACGGACAGTTGGTTCAAAATGAAAAAATTGCTTTGGCGAGCCAAAAAGGAATGCCATAGCGTACTTTTAATCGTAAGGGAAAAGGTAAAAGGATTTTAGAGAGGTGAGAAATGGTAAACGCACAAGCAATTATTGATATGGAAGAATATCAGAAACTGAAACAGTCCGATATTACTTTAAATAAAATTTGGGAAATTTTGTCAAAGAATGGATTTGAGAAAAATGTAGTAACAGGGGATTTTTATCAAACAATCTCGCAAGATAACCTTTGTAAAATTTATTTTCTTGGACGAGAGTGGGCGGACAATTACTTAAAAAAAGGATAAAGTTATGACAAATCGTGAATGGTTAAATAGCCTGTCAAACGAAGATTTCGTAACATGGCTCGTAGGACCGATCGAGTGGGATAGCGAAACGGAAGAATATAAAGAGCCGCATCCGAGGTTGGAGTATTTGAAACGTACAAACACGAATTTTTTCAGTTCGTTTCAAGAATGGCTAAAAAAGGAAAGAAAGTAAATAAAAGTCAAATTTAATAATAGGAAGGAATTGGAATAAAGATTATGAAAGTAGATATTTTTAATACAGACAAAAAATACGATATTATATACGCAGATCCGCCTTGGGCTTATAACGATAAGAACTGCTCAGGTGCGGCGGCGGCTCAATATGAAACAATGAGTTTAGCAGATATTCAAGCCCTACCTATAAACAAACTCGCAAGCAATAATGCAGTTTTATTTATGTGGGCAACATACCCTAAAATGGACGAGGCATTGCAAGTCATTAAGGCTTGGGGATTTACGTTTAAGTCCATTGCGTTCCAATGGATAAAACTTAATAAATCGGCAGACATAAACTCGATGCGTAAAGCGATAAATGAAAGCAATTCTATAGACGAAGTAATGAAAAAGTGTTGCTTCTTCGGACTCGGACGCTGGACGCGAGGCAATTCAGAGCCTTGTCTTATCGCTGTAAAAGGTAAACCGTCACGCATTTCTCCGAGTGTCGGACAACTCGTCTTTGAGCCTTTGACAAGACATTCTGCAAAGCCTACTATTGTAAGAGATAAAATTACCACACTTATAGGCGATAAGCCTCGCATCGAACTCTTTGCTCGTCAGTACGCCGACGGATGGGACTGTTGGGGAAATGAAGTTTAATAAAATAGCATAAATTAGTTGACAACGCTATATAATAAGCGTATAATATAATCAAAGGAGATAGCCATGTCAAAGTTAAGAAAGGTTCAGAAAAATCCGTTGATAAATGCAATCATTCATTTTGAAAGCATTGACGGCAATATTAAATGCAAGTTTGCCGGAAGTAAATTGTCCGTTCTCGCGGGCGTCGAAACAATAACGTGCGATTTCGCAAAGAAAACGCAAACACCGCTGTTGAAGGTTTTGGAAATCGTGAGTTCGGCAATTAACTACGAAGCAGAGCAAGAAAAAAGAAAAGAGGAGGCAAAGGCTCCGTTCGGGGCTGAATTTGAGTAATATGATAAAAATTATAAAAGACGGTGTAAAAACGTTTACGGCAACTTGCCCGAATTGCGGGTGTGAGTTCACTTATGAGAATGAGGACATAAATATCTCTATGGTAATTTGTCCTTGTTGTAATAAGCCGATATATCATAAACAGAAACAACAATTCCCCAATGTCGACAATTACGTCCTTTTAAAAAAACTTTCAAACGGAGCAGAAATTCGTCAAAGAATATTTTCTCCGGATGAAAATCCTTGTGATAGTTGCCCGAATAATCCGAAATATCTTAAAACACCTTACATCGGAGATAGTCCTTGTCAGTGGTGTCAGAAAAATCCTAACAAGGTAACTTGCACAAGTAACGCAAGTAAGGGTGAAAAAAAATGATAAAAATGGAATATTTTTGCACTTGTCCGATTTGCAAAAAACAAATTGTCGGAAAAAATACGTATAAAAATCACCTCGCCGCTGAAGTCGAGGAAACAATCAATAAACTAAATGAGGCAGTATCGGATTTAAAAGAGTACGGAATGTATATTACTATGCAGAAATCTTGTGTTTCGGAACTTAATTATTTGGTTTTACAAAAACATCAATGGGAGAAAAATAACAATGAAAACTAATCAGCAAATTCACATAACCACCGACGGCAAGACTACTTATGCCGTTTTAAAACAAGACGGAAAAGTCTTGAGCCGTTCTGAAGCAAAATGTCACCCCGACGATAAGTTCGATTTTACAACGGGCGCGAAAATTGCTCTTGATAGGCTTGAAATAAAAAAGGAAGTAAAACAACCTGAAAATCCTTTTAAACCCGGAGATATTGTTGAATTTATTTCTGATGAAGTCAGCAAAATTGATGCAAAATATTTTCCACCTAAAGGGACTCGCGGAGAAATATTGGAACTTGACGATCATAGATCCGACTCTGTAGATTACTGTGTGCGTGTTCGTTGGGAAAAGGGAACAACTGACGGAAAGGGAGAATGGTGGTGCAGAGTAAAAAGACTAAAGAAAGTTGATAAATTCCCTAAATATTCTTTCAAGGTCGGCGACCGCGTAAGGTTTCGTTCTTGGGACGATATGAAACGTGAGTTTGGAATAGATCCCCGTTGCCCTGCTGATATTTGCATTAAGAAAGACAGTATGTATTTTCCTTGCTTTTTGTCACCACTCTGCGGCACTTTCGCAACTATAAAAAAAATATACACTTTCGAACGTGGACTAACAAGAGTGGAATTAACAAATTTCTCTTCCGATTCTGAAATATTAAAATACGCTTGCTTTACCACAGATATGCTTGAACCGGTATCGACTAAGGGGTATAAATCATGAATAAAATTCCCAAATGGCTTATGTTTGTATTGGCTTTGCTTTTGACCGTCGAAATCACCGCTCTCGGTTTCAATATTTCGTCTTGTATGCTCAAGAGTTGCGGCTCTTCCGAAGATCGTAAGACAAAGGACGAGTGGATTACCGAAGTCGCAAACGCCGAAATTGAAAAGAATATATACTTCGGTTTCACTAAGACCGCTTATCCGATTTCTTCTTCTATCGTTCAAAAGACTGACGATGTGTATGCGTTTATTCAGATTCGCGCCATCAACGAATACACTACAATCGCGCTCTGTTGCGTATATCTCAAAGTCGTCGTTTCCGATAATCTGTCCGATTCTAAAAAAATCAAACAGCCGCAAATCTTAATCCAGCCAATCGATACCAAAATAAAAGTATTTTATAACTAAAGGTTTTTCCAATGAATATCAATTATCCTTACAATCTCATTTTAAAACTGTTCGGTAAGTCCATCGACGGAATCGATACCGAGAACTTTACCGCTAACTTCCACAAAGCCGCAACTGTCGCAGGCGTTTCTCCACGCGATATCGATATCGTTCTGCTTCACGAACGCGACGGCTGGTCTTACGCTATGATAAGTAAGAAATATTCCTGTTCGCGTCAAGCCGCTCAGGTTTGGCTTCATAAGGCAATAAACACTATCGGCAAAGTCGAGTTCAAGCGTTTCTTTTATTTGCCTTGTGACGCCGAAAACCCACTCACAGAGCCTGCTTATAATTCTATCGCGCCGGATAACCCGCTTAACGATCAAATATCCGAACACTGCTTTCCTTACCGATATATATGCGCGCTCGAAAAAGCCGGGTATACGTATATCTCGGATATCGCCAAACTTAGTCGCTCCAAACTGCGTAAAATAAAAGGCATAGGTTCGACCGGGGCTGTCTTAATCGAAGCCGTTCTCAAGGATATGCAAATCCCGCGTACTTCCCACGAGGTTCTCTACGCGATAACCGAACTCGCTAAGAAATATAAAATTTCGTATCTTAACGTCGAGTATACCGCAAAGTATCTTCGGACGCTCGAATCGTATGCGAATAAACCGGAGGATGAATACTGATATGTTTTTACGCTTCGTAACAAAAAAAGATTACGCCGCTATGCTCTACACCGTTTTGTCGCATCAGGCGTATATGTGGTACCCCGGGAAAAGTTCTGCTCTCGATATGAAAGCAAACTCCACACTAAAAAAACTGCTCTGCAAAAAGAAGTATCTTTTCAGCGACGATTCACCGCTTAAAGAACAGCCCACTCGTCGCGGGTTTCAACTTTTGCTCGATTTCGGGTTTGTTTTACCGAAATATCGCAAAGAATTCAAACTGCTCAAAAACGGCGAAAAGATTCCGCTACTCGGCGAAGATTCTATCTACTATGTCTGACTTTCTGCAATTAACCGGCGACGATTTCGTTTCCGGTTCTTTTGCTTTTTACCAAAAAAGAAAAACTACTTTACCAAAAAAGGAAATATATTATGGCATTAGCAAAAAACAATACGACCGGCGTGACCGGCGTTACCTTTGAAAACTATTCGCACAAGTATCGCGCATACGTTCATTTGGGCGGCGAAAAAATCTCGCTTGGGTATTTCGATACGTTATCGGAAGCCGCAAAAGCCCGTTCCGACGCTCAACAGTTTTACAAGACGCCGCTCGTCAGCAGACTTCGGCTTGTGGACTTTCTTTCAAAGAAACACGGATTGACTACCGACTATACGCTTTCGGGCGTTTTAGACGCTCTCAAGGCTTATAAGTTCGGCAACGAAAGTTTCCCGACGTTTGCTATCAATTATTTCAAAAATGCGGGTACGTTTTATTCCGAGCCTGTCTATCCGGAAATGCCCACACTACTACAGTGGATGAACGGAATGAGTATGACTCGGATATCCAAAACGACCGGGCAAACGCCTACCGAAGTAAAGCAAACGATCCTTACGTCGATCTCTCAATTAAGGGGACCTCGGGTATGCTGATATTATTAATATTTATAATCGGCGGACTGCTCGAAATCGGACTCATCGCGTCGATTTTCATACCGTATTTTCGTCACAAAGCATACAAAGATATCGAGCAAAAAACTTTGCTGAGCAAAAACGAGCAGAAAATCTCTTCTCAAAATTCCCAAAAATCCGCCAAATCCGACGACGAAAATTCTACCTCAAAAAAAACCCACAATATATAGTAGAAATTTTTTTCTGACAAGTTTTGATTTTTGATTTTTGATTTTAATTTTCGGGCGACGACTTACGATTTTCAGCAATATTTCAAACTAATTTTAATAATTTTCGGCATAATCTGCGTGGGATTTTCCTATGCAGATTTTTCTTTTTGCTTTGATTTTAGGCTTCCGAACAGTTCTTTTTGTTTTGATTTTAGGGTTCAATTCGTTTCTTTTTTTTGTTTTGCGTTTGGCTTCGGGCTTTCATATTATATAAAGCGCACACGCACATATACGCACGCGCGCGCGTAGGGAAACACCTTTTTACATATCTTTTTTATAAGGCTTTTCGCCCTCTTTTGCCTTTCGCTTGTCAACGCCTGTCAATTTGTGAGTTGTCTATATCTTGCTACGCTTTTTCTTGCTCTGAAATGATGTCGGGAAATCACTTACATACCACCCCTTGATTTTTTAGTCAGTTATATATAAAAGAGTTGGAAACTGACCTGTAAGAAACTGCCTAAATTAAAATAAAACTGCCTAAAATGCCACTTTTTGACCTTTTTTTGAAGTTTATGTGCCTATTTGTTTTCGCAAAAATCGTAGATATTTTCTAATGAAACGCTCGCTCTCACGCGCAATATTATGTATAATTTTATATTAATCTATATGCGTATACATACATGTAAGGAAGATAATGTGCGTGAATACATAATTTTTCGTGATTTATGGGGAAAAAAGAAAGAAAATTAAAGATAAATACAAAAGATTTTGGAAAAATTAAAAATTGCACTTAAAATTGAATTGGCTTGAAAAATTAAAATTATGTCAGTCGGAAGTTTGCAATATTTTAAAAAATTCGGGGCTGTCAATCAAAAAACGGCGAAATTTGCGATTTTTTCGCTTTGGCTCGCTTTCGGTTGCGTATCATGCGTATGAGTGCGTTCGTTCTGCGCTCAGCGGCCGGTGTGTGGTCCTTTCCTCGCCACTCCCAAAAAAAATTTCGGAAATTTGCAAAAAACTCTTGACTTTCTCGTTTCGGTGTGCTATACTCGAGGCGAATAACGGGTTCGGGCGTTTCGCTCTGCACTCGTTACTTCGTAAAATTTTTACTTCCCCTCGGAGGCTTTCCCCCTATGCAATCTTCCGATAACTTCGACGCCGCTGTAGTTTCTCAATTCTTAGCCGATTGTGGGTTTTCCGTTTCGGACTCTTTGGGTTCTTCGGACTCTTTAACTGCTCCAGCGTCTTGTGTTCGCTCTCAGCCCGCTTTCTTTCCTTCGATAGCCTATCGCCATCGTCTGCGTTGCTTTACCCTCTACTTTCAGGGACCGCATCGCTGCGGGCTTCAACGCTTCAATTTCTCCGAAACCGACTTTTTGTCCGCTTTCGAGAACTCTAAATTCCTCAGATTCCTTTCATCCTCTTTCGACGACGAATCCCGGCTCCCTTTCGACAAGTCCGATTTCTTCGACGATTCCGCTCTTGCCGTTTACCCTAAACTCGTTTTTAAGTTCTTTTCCGTTACCCCAACCGTTCTTAACCTCGCTAATCGACTCGATAAAAAACGGAAACGGAAAATCTTTCTCCAACCTAAACTCGCCGCTGTCCATAAGGCCCTCGGCGTCTATTCCTACTCGGACGCTTCTATTGCTTATCGCGCTAAACATCCTCGCAATTCGCAATCTCAGATCCCTTCCGATTCGGTCTATTCCCAAATTCAGTCACCTTCGCCTAATATGCTCACCATCGTTCGCAAAGCCGCCGAATCTCACGACCTTAACTGGTTCCATTTGTATTTCGACGAGTTTCTTGATATGATTGGCAGAAAGGCGGTTACAAGGCGAATTCGCAACGAGGTCGAGAAAGACTTCAAGAAAAGAGTAAACGAGGCTCAGAGGGCGTAAAGAGGCGTTCAGAGAGGTCGGTTATTCAATCGCTTTTTGACACTCGACTGCTTATCTGCTCTTTGTCGACGCCGATCTGATTTTTTTACTTAACTTCTCAGGAGTGTGGTTCTTCCCTATGCCAAAATCACCTTACGTTAAAAATTCCCTCGAGGAAGATATGAATAACGTCGATATCTCCGACGAGGATATCTCCGCCGCTTCCGTCGGGTTGCCCGGCTCAGATGTCAATTATAAGCCCGAACTTCAGCCCACTTCTTACCTCGATTTGCTTCGGCATTCTCGCAAAAATTATAAGCCCGAAGGCTTCGATTTCGACGTCGCTATGTTCGAGAACCTTTGCTCCGTTTGGGTGCCTAAAAATAACTTCCCTCTCCTCTTGCATTGCTCCGCTTCCGCTCTCGACGCATTTTGCAGAAAAGTCTATAACATGGACTTCCCCTCCGCTTACGATATCTTGACCGGCGTTGCCGACGCCTTCGCTCGTCGTTCTATTAATAACCTCGCGCTTAAAGGCAATAACACCGCCCTCGCTTGCGTTATTAAACACTTCATGAAACTTGAGTCCGAAGCCGCTCCGCAACCTTCCGTTACCATCATTAACGACCTCGGTCCCTCCTCAAAACAAGGCTCCGATCCGGTCTGCGATGACCTGACACAAAAGCCATAATTATGCCCATTTTTACTCTTTTTATAAGGATTTTTATATTATGATTGATAGTTTGGGACTGAGGGTACTCGCCGAGCAGAAGGGGCATACAAGGGGTTCGCGGGCGTTGATAAGATTAGATTCAAAACCATTAGAAATTGGCGATTCTCCGACCACAAATGAGTTGGTAAAATCGACCGATTTTTTTTATTTAGTGAGGTTTAAACCGACTAACGCATCAGGGTTTCAGGACAGACCGTTTCTGATAAGAGCGGATGTTTTGCCGGGAGAGAAAATCCGATTTCGTAATATAATGGGATTGGAGAAAATCGCGCAAGAGAATAAAGCAGTTCGATGGTTAATGAAGTGGACGAACCTTTCCGCAGATATATTGCGACTTGCATTATATAATAGTTTTACAGATATAGGATTAAGGTTTGACGCTAAAAAGTATTCAGAATATATAATGAGTCAGTTACCTGAAGATACCCCGAAATATTACGGAGTATTTCTTCCGAAAGATGAAGCGATAATAGAAATAAAGAAAAAAGAAATATATTGGTCGGCTAAAAAGGCGAAACAAGAACAAGAACAAGAAAAGGAGAAGAAAGATGACGATTAAGGAATGGTTTCAGAAGAAGTTGTTCGGACGGAGCGGGATCGCGAAAGAGAACGGAAAGCCCGATCCGGAGCGACTGACGTTTATAAATAATAATGACGCGCTCACACATACACGTATACGCGAATATAATATATGGTACGGCGGGGATGGCGACGAACTGCTGAATTACTATACCCACGCGAATATGTACGAAGTAAACTACGAGCCGTTTTATGCGAGGAACAAAAGGAGTTACTTCTGGGCGATATCGTCGTCAGAAACGGATATCAAGCGAACGCATAGCGGACAGCCCCGAAACATAGTCGATACGCTTGTGGGAATATGCCGGTTTCCGACGATAAGTTCCAAAGTGACCGGGGACGGACAGAATATAGTCGACGCGAATCTGAGAAAGATAATCGAAGAGGGACGGCTGAAAGATGTGTACAGACAGGAACAGTTGCCGCTGACGTTAGTCGAAGGGTGGGGCTGTTATAAAATATGTTGGGATAAAGACATATCGGATTATCCGTTCGCGACATATTACAGAGCAGAGAACGTCGACTTTATATATAAAAGCAATCGGATAGTGAGTGTGGTTTTTAAAGATTACTACACCGCAGAAGATGGGAAGCAGTATATGCTCGCCGAAACGCGAAGCATAAAATACGATAAAGACGCAGATAACCGTTATCTTGCGATCGAATACGAATTGTTCAGACTGTCGGGCAGCGACGATGACATAGCCGCCGCCGAAAAAATAGACTTGAAAAGCATAGAGAAGTTCGCAGAGTTGCAGGACATGAAAGTATCGAACTGTAATTTATTGCTTGCAGTGCCTTGTATCTTATTTGCGAATACGTCGAAAGTCGGCGGGTACGGCAGATCGATATTCACAGGCAAAATCGATTTGTTCGATGATTTGGATCAATGTTTATCTCAGGCATCGAACAGTGTGAGAAAATCCACACCTGTCGAATACTTCAATGCAGATTATCTCGAAAGGGATCCGAAAACGGGCATGCCGATTCAGCCGCATGCGTATGACCGAAAGTATACGGTAATAAACGGACAGCGAAATGCGGACGGAACGAGTACGGGCGAAGCCGTGCAGACGACGCAGCCGAATATCGATTTCGGGCAGTACAGTGAGCAAGCCGTGCAGATACTCTTACAAATTATAAACGGAGTAATGTCGCCGGCGACGTTGGGAATCGACATAGCAAAGAAAGATAATGCCGAGGCTCAGCGCGAGAAAGAAAAAGTAACGATATTCACGCGAAACGGAATAATCGATAGCGAAACGCTGATCCTAAAATCGCTGTGTTCGCAATTGCTGTGCGCGAAAGAGTTAATGGATAGCGAGAAGATAACCGTTCGGGATTACGACATATCGGTGAAGTTCAGCGAGTTTGCAGACGATTCTTACGAGAATAAACTCGAAAAACTCGGAGCGGCTTTGGACGCGCAGTGCATTTCCGAAGAAATGTATATGGTAAAACTGTACGGCGATACACTTCCGGCAGACGAATTCGAGCGCGAAAAACGGTGGTTAATCGAACATCACACGCGCCCACGTGACGAGGGAATGCTCGGAATCGCAGGCGGCGGGGATAATTTACCCGGGATGAACGGCGAACCGACACCCGAAAACGAGGCAAACGGCGAGATCGGCGCAGAAGAAAACGCATAAATTAGTGTGGCGGACGAGAGAAAATTAGTCTTTCGTCCGTTTTTATTAAGTAAGACCGTGCTAATCAGGTGAAATTCTAATGAAAGTTAAGCAAAATCCACTGACAATTTTAGACTATAAGCGACTGACGGACGAGGCGTTCAAGGCAATAGTAGACGGAATAGAGCGAAAAACGAGCATATCGGAGTTTGAAAAGTCCTATAGCCGTGCGTTAAAAATGTATAATTATGCAAAGAAAAGTGAATATTATGCAATTTTAGACGCTGTTATGCAAGTCTACCGTGCTACTAAAAGAGCAACCGAGAGCGGAAAATGGACGGATATTCTGGCTCAGACTGCGACGTTCAATCGGATATTTTATGCCTGTAAGAGAGCCTCGGAAAGTACGCGAATCGAGGTCAAAAAGGACGCCGTTCGCCGTGCTATGGATAGAGGATTTATATTCTTTATCTGCACAACGCACCCGAATTCGGCGAGCGATCACCGCGACTTACAAGGCAAAATTTACGTCGATAAAAATTGGCGTTCGCGAGTAAAGCCTGAACTATATCTTGCCGTGCTATCGTATATCGAACTGCGGCATATTATGACGGTTCAGGAAGTTATGGGGAAACCGTATTGGCTGACTACGCGTCCGTACTGCGGGCATCGCCTTATTCCGATTCCTATCCGTGCCGTGCTTGATACCCCGCAAAATTTACTCGTTCAGACATACGCGGAAATCAAGCCAAAGCGTATTACAAGCGAGCAGGACTACTACAATTTTCGCCGGGAAGTGTATCAGAAACTGTACGACCGAGTACCCGTGCAAGCCTTCGACCGAAAGCGGCGCACAAAATAGAAAACTTCAGAATTTATGCGGGATTTTGCGGGATGATGTATCTATTTTGTAGGGGTATTCCCGGGCGTTCCTATGTAGAAAATTACATAACCGATATATTGCGGACGTGATACCTCGAGCCGTGCAAGTCAATAAAGGACGGCGGGGAATCCGTCCTTTTCTGTTACTCTCAGAACATCTCGTTCTCGACCTTTTGAATAACCTCTAATAATGCGCTTTGGCTCGCTTTAAACGATTCGTAAGCGTTATCACCCGCCGCCGCGAACTTGCTTTCGTTGTTCGCGTTATCCGTGTATATTGCCTTTAACTGCCTGAGCGAGAGCGTTCCGAATGCGTACATTCTGCGGTATAATCCGTAATACAATTCGCGTTGCTTTTCGTCCATTATATCACCCCCCTTTATAGATTGCCGTTTATGAGCATACCGAGGGCGAAAAAGCCCGCGATAAATACCCATAACGCTAAGTTTATTAATATTCCTTTTATGCTCGGAAATGGTTGCTTGTTGCCATAATCTAAGAATTTGCGATCCATTGTGTTTGCTCCTTTTATGTATATTTATGCAATCGTACAACTGCCGGATTCTAATAATCTGTAATTGTACTTATAAATTCCGTCGCTAAAATAACCTTGTACGCCGTCCGCCCATCTTTTTTCGAGCATTATCTCATCGCCTTTGTTTTTGCCGTTCCTGAGGTCAACCGGGGTTTTCCACCATATCTTTGTCCCCTTTGCGGCTTTGCGATAACTGAACGCGTTTTTCTTTTCTGCCTGTTGTTTATGGTATTCATAACACTTTTCGCGCCATTCATTCGCAAGTTTGTTTTCCGTCGGACTTAACAGTTTTAGAATCGCTTTCGGACAATTATAGTTGTATGGTCCGACTGTTTCGTCCATGTCTTTATAAAAGAATTCCCCGTTCTGCGTTTGAGTCAGGACTATTGCCGCCCATGTTTCTTTTGTGGATTCGTCCTGAACTGCTGCGAAATACGTCGAGCCGACCATCTGCGACTTCAAAATCTTCTGATTGCGCGAAAACATTTCGTTTAATTCCGCTTTTTTATCGATTTTGCCGTTTTTGTAATGCGTTGCAAAGTAACCTGTCCATCCCATAATATATAAACCTTCCTTTTGTGAGGGCTTTCCGCCTTCAACTATTTACATTATACCATATATAGATAGCGTTGTCAACTGTTTAACCGAAATATTTTAAAATATTTTTCTTCTGAAATATCCGCCCGGGAACGGCTATCGATTAGCACGGACTGCCTCGGGCTGCTCGAGAAGAAGTGATTCTACTGTGGATATTCTTCGGAAAGGCTATGCGCCGTAATGCGGATTCGGGGGTGCGGGGTGATGGTTTGCACGGGTTATATAAGAGCAAAGAAAAACGGAACGATTTCCGCTCCGTTTATTTTTGTTATTTGCCTTGTATGCCTTGTAAAAAGTCTTTAACCATTGCCACACAACTATCTGCCGTTACGCAGATTTTAAACGAGTCATTTTCGCAAGTGACGTGTAAATATTCTTCGTTACCGTCAAAGATATAATCGCAATCATTAAAGCCTGCTTGCCTTGCTAATGGCTTTATAATATCGACCGTAAAGCGTCTTTTGCCCATGTAATTTTCGCCGTATAATGCTTTTCTCATCTTCTGTTCACCTCCGCGTTCCATTTGTTCGCTTGCTCGTTTAATATTGAGCGGTATTCTCTTTCGCCATCGTCCGTTCCGCGATTTTCGTTTTCTTTGTCATAAACGGCGCATAAGCCTAACATGGTCAACTCTGAATTGTTAAGTCCAAAACTTTCTTTTAACCATTCCGAAACGGCTATATCGCCATCTTCTTCGGTTTTTTGCTTTATGATTTCATTAAATAGCCATAACCTGAAATCATCAATCATGTTGTACGTTTTCTTTTCGTCCATATATAAATCTCCTCTGCAATGGCTTTCCGTCCACTTGCAAGTAAATTATACCATATATAGATAGCGTTGTCAAGTATTTAAACAAACTTTTTTAAAATATTTTTATTCTAAAACGTTCGCAACCCGCCGCCCGGATATTAGCACGGACTATATAGAAAAAAGACGGAACGTAATGTCCCGCCCTTTTCCTTGATTGAGATTTATATATATGTTATGTGTGAGCGTAAATATTAAGGTAAAAATCGTTTTTAGTGGATCGCGTTGTCTTTATTGCTTTATTAAAATAATCTATCGCGAATTGTTTATCTTCGGTGTACATCATACCATAGGCAACCGCCTTCGTTTGCCGTTCGACGCCATAAAGTCCACAATCATATTTTACAAGGCATATCGAGCCTTTTCTCGCCAATATAATCATCGTTTATTCTCCCTTTGCTTGTTGTTCGAGCATTGTATATTTTAAATCGTATAACTTCGTCAATTTAGCCGTTATTCTATCTTGTTCGACCTGATTGCCGTCCGCCTCTCTTCGGGCGATTAAAAGCCGCCCTATGGCTTCTCGTAACGCTTCTATCGTCATAATAAATTCCCCATAATCCATTCGATCGCCTGTTTTTCGGTATGTCCCGGATGTTCTTTCGACCATTGCTCGAGCCTTAACTCTTTTATCTTTCTATCAATTGAGCCGGCGGGAGTGTCCGCTATGGCGATCTCAAAGCCGTTTAACGCTCTTTTCATTTTGCCATCTTCGAGTTCTTCGTATGGTATTAAACCGTAATATGTGTTATTATTTTCCGTTCTGTTATGGTATTTCGGATTCGTATCGGTTATCAATACAAACTCGCGATCCATTATGTTTATATTCTTTGTTAAAACTTTCATATTATTCACCATCCCTTTCAACTTCAAATTTTGCCTCGAAAATCAGTAAATATAATTTCTTATATTTCTCTGCTTCTTTGAGATAAAATTGTGTTAAGCCGGGAATTTCGGCTTCTTCTGCGTACTTTTTAGCGCGTTCGATCATAGAATCCAATGCTGCCAAAATTTCGCCCGTCTGAGTGCAATCAAATTTTACTACTTTTACCAACCTTTCCATATTATATAAATCTCCTTGGGTTTTCGCCCTTCAACTGTCTATATTGTACCATATATAAATAGCAATGTCAACTATTTTCGCAACTTTTTAAAAATATTTTTATTTTTTCTTCGCCTGGAAAACGGCTCGCAATTTTGCACGGCTACCGGGATAAAAGAAAAGCGAGGATTTCTCCCCGCTTTCGGTTAGTCGCATAAATACGACCATGATTCTATTTTGCTAAGTCCGTAACGCTTTAAATACGTTTGTAAGCGTTTTTCAAAGCGTTCTTTGCATTTCTTCAATGCGACTATATAACCCGCTCTATCGTTGGCAGAAATGACTTTGTGCGGCTTATCCCCGTAATACATCGAGTGTTTATACTCAGACATAAAACCGACCGTATAAAAGCCATCTAAGCCCGTCCCGAACAGATAGCCGTTTCTCGTTTCGTCCTCGGCTTCCTTTATTTGAACGTCGATCTGTTTCAGGTTTTCCGAAATGAAAAACTTTTCAGACTTTCTCGCCCGTTCCGCAAGATCCGATGCCTCGTTTATTTGCTCCTGACTCGAAACACCGCAGAATCCATAACCAAAACAAAACGTTGTGTTTATTTTCGGCTTTTCAATTTCTACGATCTCGCCCGTTGTCAATTCCGTCAGGCTATCAAGATATGTATTTTGTAACCATTTAACATGCTTGCGGCTGTTTTCGTCGTCGCCGTATTCCTTAATATAACTATTTTCAAGTGTTGCGTACAAGTCCTTAACTTCTTTCATATATATAACCTCTCTTTTTGTGAACGTTTCCTCGCTCACTTTCTGATTGTATTATACCATATATAGATAGCGTTGTCAAGTACTTTTTGAAACTTTTTTAATTTTTTTTAAATTATTTTTGACTTGTTCTGCACCCCGGGGATTTGCACGGCTTGCATCTGTTCTGCTCTGACGTAATCCTCACAAGAAAAACTGCGGGAGGTGTTCTGTGGTTCTTCCGTTCGGCTTGTTCTCTCGCCGGAGATTTTGCACGGCTTACGGAAGGCAAAAAGAAAACCGCCCTTTCGAGCGGCTTTCGATTTTATCCGATTGCTATTATGTTCGATATTTTAATGTCAAAACAAGCCGTTTGGCTGCTTTTTCTATCGCTGACGAGTTTCTGTTCGACGAGTTCCGCTTTTGTCGTTTTCTCGCCGTTTATCGTCCATTCAGAACGCGTTACTGTATGCGTTGTATAAACTCGCAACATATATTCGCCCGTCTTTTCCGACTGTAAAATATAATTAACGTCGCCGTCTTTCCATACTTTACCATTAAGCCCGCCCGTTTCCTTGTTTATATTCACTTTCAGGTGCGAGTAGTTTATTCCTAAGCGGTAAACACCTTTACACTTTTTAACAATGTTTTTATCTCTACCCGCTGCCAGCGTATAGGGGTTTGCGTAATACTCTATGCAAACGAACGCGCCTTTCTTTTTGTCTTTTGCCTTTTTAATAACTTCCTGTAATTCCATAACATAAACCTCTCTTTTGCCTTTCGGCTTTATCTGTATATAGTATACTATATTTAGTTCACTTTGTCAACTATTTTTCGCAAGTTTTTAAAAATATTTTTTATTATCTGATACCCGGATATTTAGCACGGCTATCCGAAGATAAAAAGAAAACGCCCTTTTCGGGCGTTCGCTTTTAATGTAATTTAAAGTAAACCGCTTGCCCCTCTTTCAGGCTCCAACAACTTTTGCAAGATTTGCAAGAGCCTTGACAAGGGATCGCAAACTCGGGGATGTTGTTTTCGGCGGGATCTTTTAACTCTACATATGCAACCGGGAAATTATACGGATTATCGATTTTAAACGATTTTCCCCATCCACTGAAAACAATGTGTAAATTGTCGGGAATGTTTCCGCCGTTTGCGATAAACTCGTTGACAATTTCAAATTTTTTAGTAAACGCTAAAAATTTTGTATCGGGGGAATTTTTCGCGATATTAACCATCATTTCAAAAAACTTTTTATTGACGATATCGCCCGAAGAAAACCAACGGAAGAAACGATAAACAATATCGCCGTTATTAATCCATTCGGTAATATTTTTTTCGAGTTTTTCGGGGTTGTTTATAAACTCGTTCAGGTTGTTTTTTAAAGACTGTTGAACGTTGCCATACATCCAGTTACCTTTACAAGCATAGCAATTTTTTTTACAAGGCGCATCACATCTACAAGTTACGATCGCGGGAAGATTAAACGACGGGATTTTATCCCCGAGTTTACTATTACTTAAAGAAATATGCATCTCAATCACCATTGCAAGCCGTTCGCATCGGCTCGCCCTTTCTTTTTTCTGATTATATTATACTATATATTGATAACATTGTCAAGCATTTTTAACAACTTTTTAAAAATATTTTTATTTTTTGTCGCGTACTCGCCCGGGTGTACGCGCATATAGGCACGGTAACATATATCTTGCATGAACGCTCCGCCCCGCCCCTCGCCGAAGTTCCACAAGCAAAGCCGGGTAGGGGTGGTGGGCGAAAGGTCTTTTGCAGGAGCGGGTTGAGTGAATCATCCCCCTCCCGCCGAACTCAGCCTTAGGCAGTTTTTGAAATAACCCAAGCCAAACTTAGGCAGTTTTTGTCAAACCGGCCCAACCCGACTAATTTTTTTTGTAAATGGAGTTATATAACAAAACAAACAAATTTAAAACGAGCCGAAAAGAATTGTGATAGTAAGGTGAATAAACTAATTTTAAGTGCAGTTTTTAAAATCTAAAAAATTCGCTGTAATTATCTAATATTTTGGTGTGGATTTACCCTCTTTTGGCATATTATTATGTATTTTTCTATATTATATACGTGAAAACGGGAAAAGAAATATATATAAAGGAATAGGAAAATATACACTATTTTACGCAAAAACAAGCAAACAAAGCAAAGAAAGTCAAGGAATTATCGAAGATTTTGAAAGAAACAAAAATTGCACTTAAATTTAAAACGCGACATTGAATTATGACAAATCGGTGAAAATGCAACCAAAAACACCGAAAAGTGACAAAACGCAAAGTCTTGAGCCTAAAAACCACAAAACGAACAAAGCAATCAAACGCTTACTCAAATTTCAGTGTGGATATTCCTTTCCGCTTTTCGCGATATGAAAACGGGGTAAAAGGGGAAAACAAAAATTATTTGAAATTTTTCGTAAAAACTCTTTACAAAAAGAAAAATGTGTGGTATTATGTAGACGAAAAGGCATACCGATTGCCATAAGTCGGGCATATTAACTCAAGGAGAGAGGTAAAATTCCGAATGCAGAATGAAATCAAAGAAGAGGTAAAGAAACCCGAATCCGAAGCGGACAAAGAACTTAGCGATTTGTTTGTGAAAGACGAGGAGGTAGCCGCTACCGAAAACGATGCAGATACCCTTACTGCTGGGCAGGAAACCGACGGAACGAAAGAGGACACCGAAGTCAAAACCGAAGAGCCGTCCGTCGATATGTCGGCTGAAGAAAAAAGCGGCGCAGAAAATTCCGAAAAACCCGAAAGTGAAAATTCGCAGGACACAGCGCAAACAGACGCGCCGGAAGTCGAAAAAGCGATATTCACGCAGTCGCAAGTCAATAAATTGGCAGGCAAAGCAAGAGAAGAAGGCAGAGCGTCGGCTTTGAAAGAGTTGTTTGCGAGATACGGCGTGGCTGACGAGAACGAGTTGAACGGAATATTCGGCAAAGGACAAACGTATGACGACCTGAACGAAGAATATGCCGCGCAGGGCAATTCGGTCAGAGAAGTCAGAGCCGAAAACGCTTTACTCAGAACAAACATAGTTCCCGAACGTTGGGACGACGTTAAAGCGATTCTTGGCACGAAAGGTCTTGAGGTTTCTCAGGAAAACATTACCGCAGAATTGGCGACGCATCCGGAATGGCGAGGAGCGAGTGTGGCAGTTGAATCGGAAAAGAAACCGTTCAGCCCGGAACTGGGCGAGCAACTGAAGAACACGCCGACGCAGAAACCGGACGCGACGGAAAGCAAAATGTCGCCGCTCAGACGGTTAGGCACTGAAAACGGCGAAAACGAATCGCCCGAAGTTGCCGAAGAGAAGAAAATTCTCTCGATGTTCGGGCTGTAAATTTTTCTGTGGATTATCCAAAAGGAGAAAAGTGAATTATGACTATCGATGAGGCTAAGAAAGCATTTGACGAAATGAGAGCGCAGGGCGCGGACGATAATGCGATACTCGGAACGTTGTACAGAATGTTCCAAGACGACAAAATCGACGTAGAGCAACTCGGCGCGCTTGTAAACGTACTCGGATATGAACTTACGGACGAATTCAAGAAGATGACTCCGGAAGATCAAAAGACGAAAGGTTGGGAAGCCGACGACGAAAGCGAAAAAGCGGAAGGCGTGACCGACGAAGAAGTCGAAAAAGCGAAAGAGTACGGCGACGATCCTGACGAAAGGAGCGGTAACGCATCCGATGAAAAATCGGACGCATCCGATGAAAAATCGGACGAAACGGACGCCGAATCCGATAAAAAGGATGAGGAAGAATCCGACGAGGAAGCGACTAAAAAGGCGAGGAAAATATTCGGTTTGGACTAAAAAATTTATTTTTTTAGGAGAAAACCTATATGCCCGGTAACAATATAGAACTTATTACCAAGTATAGCACCAAAGCGTTCGACGAAGTTTATAAACAGGAATCGGTTACGGCGGCTTTGGACGTCCCCAACGCGTTTATGGAATTTACGGGTGCAAAGACCGTTAAAATCAGAAAATTCCAGACGGGCGGACTTAACAGTTATTCGAGAAACAACAACGCGGGCGGTTACGGAGATTTAAGAATCGACGAACCCTCGGGCAATTATTACGGATCGGCGGGATTCGGATATAAGCAGACGAGCGCGAAAGTCGAATGGGAAGAAAGAACCCTTAAGATGGACAGAGCGGCGGCTATTCCGATCGAGTATTTCGATAACGAGGAAGCGGGCGGCGACGTAGTATCGCTTACGGCATCCGAATTTATGAGAACCGTTATGGTTCCCGAAAACGACGCGTACACGCTTTCGACGATTGCGGCAAATGCGGGTAAAGTTGTAAGCGAAGCGATTGCGGACAATAAAGCCCTTGCGGCATTGAACAGCGCGTTCCTGTATTTCGAGGAAAACGAAGTTCCTGCAAACGATCAGATTATCTTTGCATCTCCGGCGTTTATGAAGAAACTTCGTGAAACGACCGAAATGACGAGATTCCTCGGCGAGGATGTAAAAGACAGAAAAGTCAATTACAAAATCACGAATTACGAAGGTAGAGATATTATCACGGTATCTCCGCAGAGGCTTCATACGGGCTTCAAAGCATACGAAGGCGGTTACGGCTGGGGAAACGGTTCTGCAGCGATCAACTTCCTTGCAGTAGCGAAATCCGCAGTCGTACACATTAAGAAATTCGAGCAGTTGAAAATCGTAAGCGGCGACATGAACCTTGCCGGCAACGGATTCGATGGTTACACGATTTATGCACGTATGTATTACGACGTATTCGTACTCGATAACAAGAAATACGGTATTTACGCAAGCATTTCTTCGACTCCTGAAACCGCAGAAGTTCCTATGGTAAAACTTGAGATCGAAGTAGATAAGACTTCGCACAATATAACCAAGATTACTACAACTCCTCCGAACGCGCTTTGCTTCGTAGCGTCGGGAACGAAATCGGGTGAAACGTTGACTTCTCCCGTACTTGCGAAAGTCGGCGACAACGTTAAGTCCGGAACTAAGTTCTATGCTATAACTTCCGACAAGAAGATTATCAGCAACGAAGTTGTTCCGTACACTGCTTAATTCAGTCGAAGCAACAATTTAACACAAAGAGGCTATCATTCCGAAAAGGTTTGGTAGCCTTTTTTTTGAAATATTTTTTAAAATCTTTTTAGAAAACACTTGACAAGATTTTATGGTTGTGATAATATATGCTTAGGAAATGGATTTTCGCATATTTTCCGTTTCCCATTCCCCCTTACTCGCGCCGTCGCGTTCTTGATTACTGACGCAAGTTTTTTGCCCTTTTGCTTAAATTTTTCTTGCGTACTCGTTCGTTTAAACCTTTCTGACGCGGCGGCGTGACGATATGCTGTATATGCTCGGAGCAACGAGCGATACGGCACCGACAGGCAGTTAAAGGGTTCTGCCTTTATTCGGGTTCAAATTGCGTAGGGGAACTCGGAAAACAAAACCCTTTTCCCGGAAGATTACTCAATGATGGCAAAGAGGTCAGTTTGCGTTAACGACTTAATAACTCAAAGAAAGTGTAATATAAACACTAATAAAAAAGGAACAATTACAGAATTACAAGTGATGCTTGCGGCTATTCAATTTGGTTGTGTTGTATCAATCCCTTATGGGAATAATGATAAATACGACCAATTATGAGACATAAACGGTAACTTTTTAAGAGTTCAAGTAAAAACCGCGAGAGAGAAGAAGGCTTCTGGGATTGGCTTTATGTTTAATTGTTTTTCTGTTTCAAACGGAAAAAAGAGCAAATATTCTAAAGAAAATATTGATTATTTTGCGACATATTGGAATAATTGTTGTTATCTTATACCCGTTGAGGAATGCTCTACTGAAAAAATTTTATGGATAGAACTTTCTTCAAATAATTTTTCCAATGTTTGTTTGGCTCAAAATTATACTCTTGAAAAAGTTTTAAGCAATGTTAAAGCAAACTGATAGGTCCTTGTAAAGGGATGAATAAGATCGACACCTATATCTTCCGCCAAGGGTGTGTAGTTCCACCTATTGGCTACTGATGTTACTCGGCTAAAATCGGGTACGGTACGGCTTTGGCTGTTCGTCTTGCTCCGTTAAGGCAGACAAAACGGGTTTTGAAAAGTTTTCCTCGGAAGAGCAGAGCGTAATGCCGACTTGCGGCGCGCAATAAAACAGAAATGCAAGTTGTCATTGGTTGGCTATTATTGGTGTGGAGTAATTTCCCACACAAACGATCGTGAATCCTCGGTTAAGGGTTGCAACCGAAAAACTTTTCAACAGAACTTCACACGCCTCTTTACAATGCGTACCACGTGAAGTCTTTATAGCGGAATAGAGAAACCCGGAATCTCGCATGGCTCATAACCATGAAATTGCTGGTTCAAATCCGGCTTCCGCAACCATTCGCAGTATCTTTGGCATACAATTTTGACTCCGACATCAGGCAGGAAATCTCGTTGTGAAACGGGATTTTTTGCTTTTGTAAAAAATTTTCCTAAAAACGCTTGCAAAACTCATAATTTTGTTGTATTATGATAATGAATAAAAATATTATTTAGGCGGTGTGGATATGGCAGACACGAAAAAGCCGAACGTCGGCGAGGCTATATTAGGTAAAAATAAACAAGCGATCGGATCGTATCAGGAAGCCCCGGGCGGAGGAACGCCTTTGAAAGCGGGCGAGAAAGCACCGTCTAAAGAATGGGTAGCGGCGAATCGCAAAATGCAGCCTCGAGATGATGATGGAAAGTTTACGTACAACGCGGCGAACGCGAAGCCTTTGGAGTACGGACCGTCAAGAGGTTGGACTGTCCCGCCTTTTTTACGTGGTGTTAAACTGACGTATGTAAAAAAATCCGATGTAATCATGATCGAAGAGGGTAAAAGAGTTCTTGCGGGTATCGATATGACTCGCGAGCAACTTATAAATAATTTTAAAGAGTATTCGGAACAAGAAGGCGGGTTTAAAAATCTTTCGAGCGAAACACAGAGTAAGACCGGCGCATTTTCAAAGAAAGAGAAAGTCGCAAAGGAAATGGGTTATGAGGGATTATTGAAAAATCTTACCATTCAAGATCTTACCGATGGTTATAAAGAAAATAAAGAATCGGGCAAATTAAAAGGCAAATTCAAAGATGTCAAGAAATTAAGCGAAAAGCCTCAATCGAATCCCGAGCCGAAGAAAGAGGTTGCACCCGAAGCCCCGAAATCTGACGTTACGAGCGAAGAAAAAGAACTTGCGAGTACGGATCCTGTTAAACTTTTTGCCATAAGCGAGAACGCAAAGGCATTGAGAAAGAAAGCGGAAGAAAAGGGTTTAAATTTATCCGGTAAGGCGGTAGCGAAAGCGATTGCCGATGGGTATACGTGGGGAGATTTAAATAAAGTTGTTGACGAGGCGTAATTATGGTTACGAAGTCAGATAACACGAAAGGTAATCCTTATCACGATAAAGAAGGTAAATTCACCAAAAAAGAGGGTGCGTCTGCCGGCGGTGGAATAAATACCGAAAACGAGGGCGTTGGCTCACCGAAGAAATTATCGTTGTCGGATATAATAATTACGCCGCAGGAAGTCGGGAAATTAAATCTTTTTGATTCTGAAGATGACAACGCTGATTTTTGGGATAAGGTAGATACATATTCCGAAGCAAAAACTGATTCTGCGAAAGAGGATTTGAAAACTACCGATGGAACAGAGCAGGTAACGATCTCTACAAATCCCGATGTCGTAACGGTTATTAATGGTCTTGATTCTAAGACTATTTATGATACTGTATTAAAAGATCCGACATTGGATCCCGATAAAATTAAGAATGCGTCGGAATCTGAATTGAAAGAACTTTTGCAAGCGCAGTCGGTTCTTGCTGAAAAGAAAAACGATAAAACGCTTGAAGAAGTAAATAATAAATACTTTTATAATTTATGGCAATATCCTGTAAAGCCGTCAGATTATCTGGATAAAAAGGATAAAATTCAGGCTAAAAAGGATTATTTCCTTTTCGATTATAAAGGTTCTGATAAACAAGAAAAACTTGCCTCTCTTGATTCTTTTGTGGAATCGGGAGAAAAATACGCAAAAGCAAAAGAGATATACGATTCCAAATACAAATCTGCGATTGAGATTGTAGATAAATTCGGAAACGGAATATATAGTTTTGAGCGTAAAGAGTCTGCAATATACATTGGTGCAAAGAATTATCCTGTTTTTAACGAGATAGCCGAAAGTAAGAAGATTTTCGGACCGAATTCCGAAACGGTGATAACCGCGTTACAAAATTCAAATCCTACCGCATTAAACGCAGTGATTGGATATACGGGCAGTTATGCAAGCATCAACGAGCCTTTAAGAGGTGAAACTTATCTCGGCAGTAAAACAAGCAAAGAAGAGTTTGTTAAAAACGTTGAGGGAATGACAGATGCTATAGAATTATCCACATACGATTTTGATTATTGGGTTCAGCGCGGGACGCATGGCGTAGTTGATGAAGAAAATGGGGTTGATATAAACCCGAGTATGACAACTGCGGAGTTAAACAATTTGGTCGGTAAGCAATTTGTACAGCGTTCGTTTTTCTCGGCAGGCGCGGCTAAAAACACGGGTATGCCAACGCGTCCGATAATACTGAACGTTTATTGTCCGAAAGGCACAAAAGGTTTATATGTAGAATCGATCTCGCAATTTGCGGGCGAAAATGAGATGATTCTTCAAAGAGGATATACGTATAGGATAACAAAAACCGAAAAGAATTCAAACGGTAGAATTTTTGTTGATTGCGAAGTCGTATTAGGCTCTGATAAAGATAAATACACCCACGAACAACTTGTGGACGTAGCAAATAAATACATAATGGAGTAAGGGAATGAATAAAGACCAAGATATTATGCACGTAGGTTTTACAAGCAAAAACCTTGTTTGTAAGAAATGCCGGTATGGGGCAATTACCGATCCTGAGAATTCGTTTTGCGCGTTTTACGATGTGAAACCGTATGAAATTCGTTGTCAAGGTAAAGACTGTCCGCATTTTGAATCGTTTGAAAAATATGCAAAACAAAAATAACTAAATACAAAGGGGAATATAAAATATGTTAGGTGCAGTAATAGGCGACGTTGTTGGCTCGCGTTATGAGTTTAACAACATTAAAACTAAAGTTTTTGAATTGTTTGGAAAGGGTTGTTATGCAACGGACGATACGGTTATGACGTGTGCCGTTGCTGAAGTTCTGATAAATAAAAAGCAAAACGACAAAGATTATATCATCGATACTTTAAAAAAGTGGGGCAAAAGATATCCACAGGCGGGATATGGCGGTCACTTTGGATGCTGGGTATTGGGTAACGAACGCGAGCCATACAACAGTTACGGAAACGGCGCGGCTATGCGAGTTTCGGCAGTTGGTTGGATTGCCGAGTCTGAAGAAGAAGTTAAGGACTTATCGCGGAGAGTTACGGAAGTTACTCATAATCATCCCGAGGGAATAAAGGGTGCTGAAGTCGTTGCGATGTGCATTTATTACGCAAAGCAAGGTAAAGACAAAGCGTTCATAAAAGAATATGTCGAAAAATATTATAATCTTGATTTTGATTATAATGATTTAAGAAAGACATATATTCACGCAGAAGAAATTTGTCAAAACACCGTTCCGCAAGCGATTTTTTGTTTTTTGATATCGGATAGTTTTGAAGATTGTTTAAGGACTACTATTTCAATCGGTGGTGATTGTGATACTACAGCCGCTATCAGTTGTGCGATTGCCGAAGCCTATTATGGTGGTTGCGGATGTTGCGAAAAAGAAGTTCTTGATTATTTGACTTCCGATATGAAGAATATATTAAAAAAAGTAAAAACGAGGTAACTTATGGACGGCGGAAACAATATAGAATTAACCACAAAACAAATCACGGGCAAGAAGAAAATTGATAAAGTTTTCAAGAAAAAGCCTGTTGTAAAAGAATTAAGCCAAACCGAAATCAATAAAATGTTTGGAATTAAGGAGAAATAATTATGAAAAAGCAGGAAATGTTGGACTATATCGATAAACTTATCGCGGATGAAATCGAAGCGATTGACGGGTATCATAAAGGCATTGAAAAAATGCAGGATTCACCTCGTGTGGTTGATTTATTCGGCAGAATTTATAACGACGAAACAAGACATTTAACCGACTTGCAGGACCTTAAGAAAGCCGTTGAACAGCATGAAGAAGTTATGGAGTCTATCGAAATGCAGAGAATGTTCGGACTCCAAGATTGCGGACCTGTTTGCATGTATGGACCGCAGGGCGACGGAATAGTTATTACTGACGAAGATAAAGAAAAGAAGGAATAAGATATGGCGTTTATCAATAACAAGAAATTTGCAGAGATACGTAACGCGGCAAAAAACGGCGACGAAAAGGCATTGAAAGTGTTACAAGCAATGCGTAAAATGCAACCGCAAGCCGATATCGACAGACTTGTCGAAGATTATTATGCTATACCTGCTCCCACCGTTGAAGAAACGCCCGAAACGCCCGCTGTAACCGACGATTTAAGCCTTGACGATGCAAGTGTTGTCGATTCGGTGATTTCGTCCGATATAGCCGATTCTGACGGTGACGTCACGACTATTGCGTATAATCTCGACGATATCACAAAAGATATGGACGGGCTTGTCGATGAGGATGAAGTCGAAGATATGTCGTTTTCGGATTTTCTTGCGGATAAGAAAAGAAATATGATGCGGGCGAGAAAGAACGCGGATTATTTCAAAATGTATGATAACGACAGCAGAAGCAAGTACGCGGCGGACGCGGTTGCGAAATATAAAGCGAAGTTCGGTGATCTTGAGCGTGATATCGACAGACGCAATAAAGACACGATGACTGCTTTGGGAATGTATGAGCAGAGTGTGGGCGATGAACTCGACGATGAAGTCGAACTCAGTGCGGACAATGCCGACAAAGCATATTCGGATCTGATAGACAATTCGGGCGCGATGCACTCGTTTGGCAGATATTGGGACGAAGAGGACAAAGCGAACGTTGTTACGGAACTTAAGGCACTTATCGGTAAATACGGGAAAAAGAACGTACTTGCGGCAATAAATACTTTGAAAAGCGATAACGAGAATTACAAGAGTTATATGCACAACAAGATAGACACCGAGGTTGGAAAATACTCTAAAAATCTCGAAAATTTGCTTGGCAAGTAATTTTTTTGAAAGGCAAGGGAAAACTTTGCCTTTTTTTATTGATTTTTTCTAAAAATGTGATATAATAAAATTAAGGTGTGTTATGATACAAAAATTATTGATAGAAGTGGACGCGCCGATGCCGCTTCAGAGTTACGGAGAGGGACACGTTATTATGTATAATGCGCAAAGAGGAAGATATTATGTAACCACACGCGAGAACTTCCTTGCGGTTCAGAATGCAAAAATATCCGAACTTGAAAAAACGATTCTCGACACCGAGAAGCGTATAAAGACAACTCAGACCGAAATAAGTAAAACCGTAGGGGATTTAATACAGTCTTTTGCGGATTTTCAGACCAAATCGAGGGAAGAACAGGCTAAGTTTTATGAAACTTACAAAGAAACGAACGCTAAAATTCTTGACCTTGTAAAAAAATCTTGCGTTTCAGGAGATTAATTTATGAAAAAACGTAGTTTGTTTTTTGCTTCAATGGCGATGTTATTCGCTTTAGTCGGGAACTGCATATTCTTAACCGGTTCTCCGAAAGTTGCACACGCGGAAGAAAACGTTCCGCCGGCAGAAGAAAGCATAATCGAATTCGAATCTACCGGCGAACCGGAAAGTATTGCCGAATCCGAGAGCGAAGTTGTGGAACTTCCTTGCAAGGTAGTAGTCGCTGCCACTCAGTACGGAGATGTTATAGTCGATAAAGAATCGGGTAACGTCGGCGATATTATAACCGTTTACGCGAAACCGTATTCGTTATTTAAGTTAAAGAGTATAACAGTCAACGGTACATTACTCGTTGCGAATGCCGACGGAATTTATACGTTTGCAATGATAGAGGGCGAAAACAAGGTTTCTGCCGAATTCGAGATAAGTCAATCCGAAGTTTCCTATATTTTGGGGCTTATCGAGAACGCTAAGAACGGCAACTTTGAAGATATATTCTCTCTGAAAAATTTATTAACGCTTATAAGTTGGGCGATTTCGTTGTTTATGGGTAGCGGGTTCTGCATTACGTTGCTGAAATCCAAAAAGATAAAAGCACAGACCGCGCAGGAGATTTCCGAAGCAGTCGACGCGGCTACCAAGAGCGAAGTTGCGAAAGGCATATCCGCGTTCCTTAGCGAGCAGTTCGGACCGTCGTTTGACGCGCTCAGTACGAGTATAAACGATATTTCCGAAACATGTCAGTCAATGGCTCGTTGTATGGTTTTAGGGCAGGAAAATACGCCTGAAGCCCGTCTTGCTATTATACAGGAACTTTCGTCTAAGTCTAAAAAGGCAGAGAGTTTGGCAGATGAAGTAAAGAAGATCGTCCATGCGGAAATGGCTGACGCAGAAAAAGCAAAGCAAGATAAATTAGATTTAATTGAAGAACTTGAAGCAAAGAATCAGGCAATCGGGACGGACACTTCGGCAGAAGAAAAACCGGACGATAAGCACGATTTGGAAGGAAGATATTAAGAGGATAAAACAGTATGGGTGGAATTGAGAAGAACGACGGAAAAAATCAAGGCACAGTGTTTGTCGGCAAGAAAAAGAAGTTCATCGATAAACTAAGAGATAACATACAGAAATTACTGATAATCGCGGTATCTGCCGTGTATATTTTCCAAGGTTTTTTCTCTTTGTCAAAAAGAGATACAACGGTTTTGGAAATTCTCGGCAGTATCGGATTATCGATAATTATCGGTGTTGTGATATCTACGAGCATGAACTCAATGGGCATAAAGGACGGGCGCAGAAGCGAGTTGTTTGAAGCGTCTATGAAAGCCTACGGAGAAGCAAAATCCAAATCCACAAAATACTTCGATAAACTTCAGGCTTGGTGCGAGTACAAAAACTCTATCGATCTTGAAGCGAAGAAAAAAGATATCGTATTGACGGCAGGATTGTCGTGGAAAGGCTTTAAATTCGGGTATTATGACGAACACCCGGAAAGACTATCGGAAGAACAGAAAAAGCAGTTAGAACGCGCGAAATCGGCTAAAATAGAAAAGTTGTATTCGAGCGATCTTCTGAGCGATAGCAATAAAGATAAGTCGCTATTCGGAAAGCCGTTTGGCAGATTCGGGAAATCGGAAAAAGACTATTCGTTAATTGTGAACACGTCCGATATGGTTTACAAGGTAGCAATCGGAATAGTCTGTGGTTTATATATGCTGAAGCCGATATTTTCCGAGCAGATTCTTGCGAATATGATATGGAATACGTTGCAGATATTGTTGTGGTTGGCGTTCGGATCTATGAAGTACGCAAACGCGAAATACTTTATGGAGTATGAATACAGACAATCGCACGTCATTCAGAAAACAGAATGTATAAACGAATTCTTTATAACAATGGAGAACCGTCCCGAAGTTATCGAGCAGTTCGATGATGAAGCCGAAATCGATAAATACATTTTGGAATTCATAAACGAAAAGGAGAGAGTGAAGAAAAATGCCGAACAACCAGCAGACACCGCCGGCAGTGGTGACGACGGAAACGCCGAATCAGAACACACTTCAAACCCCGAGCCAGCCGTCGAAAATGACGGTTAAGGAGTTTATTTTCAGACTCTGCTTATATATATTTATCGGCGGCGTTTTACCGTTTATATTCCTTGTATGGCGGTTTGATTTATTTAATCCGAACGCAAACAAACCCGTAGCAATAGGCGGGTGGGGAATCGTTGCAATATTGTTTATTACGATATTCTTCCTTAAGACGTTAAAAGCAATTCGGAAAGGAATGATTTTTTCCGTATGGACTCGGGCTATAGACGCGATTACGAAAGTGTTTATTCCTTTGCTCATTGCAATTGTTATAGTAAACTTTGTCGGAAGTATTCAGAAAGAATTGTTTCAGTTTTTAGTTGTAGTATTTTTGCTTGAGATACCCGCAACTGCGATAAATCCGATTCCGAGATGGACTTACGAGAATAAAATTGAAGAAATATCGTTTGGGATTGGTAAATTTGCAAAGAATATCAAAGAACATTTAGAGAAGTCTAAAGGGGAAAAATAATGCTTGACCTTTGGAACAGCAGAAGAGATATGTTTATAGAATGCGAATGGTGGTCTGTGGATAAAAGAGAAATAATCCCCGCAGACCAAATTTGCTATAAACGAACTCCGAACGGAACGTTTTTTGCTAAGGAAGTCAATTCGTACACAAGCGACAATCAGATAGTCGAAAGCGCGTTTATGGCTACGCAGAAAACTATTACGTTAGTTACGGGCGATAATCTGAGAACTCCGGTTGCGATAAAGCAAAACGATATCGTAAGAATCGGCGACGATATATATCGTGTAGACGGGATTCAGGAATCGCCGGTAAAAAAGCAAAATCAATATATGAATTATGGGAGCAGTCGCACAACTTACTTGAGTTTACGCGGCTGATAGGCTATGAACGAGATTGATTGGGATAAAGAAAAACTTAAACTCGCGCGGATTATCGTAAAGAATCTAAAAGCAGAGTTTTCCGTTGTTCGTTTGTCCGGAAACCTCGCAAACACAATATCCATAACGAAATACAATAGCGAATTTCAGAGCGGGTACGATATAAATATTCCCGCAGAAATATACGACATTTCGCTATATCGGCGTAAAGGCGTAGTTGTTCATACAGGAAACGGCAGTTACGCAAACGAAGTTGATTTGAGCGGCGGATTCAGCGGACGGCATAAGAATTATGTAGATCGGTGTATTCAGGAATCTATTCAGGAATGGCTCAGTTTATCGAGAATAAAGGCAAAGGTTGAATAAAAATGGCAGGTTTGGATTATAATGCGCTTGTAGAAATGATACGTAACAATATTGCGAACGTAATGACCGATCCGTTTTATGACGGTTACGATATCGAAGTTACGAACGAAATGCAGTTCCTCGAAAAGAAAGAGGGCTATAGAAATCGCATTTATATTGTTGTGAAGTTCGCGCCGGCGACAACGTTTTTCGGGCAGACTGTATTGAGTTTCACTGTTACTGCGATTTCCGAGCATAACCACTGCTTTGTTTGCCAAAAATTGTTGTCGGATTACGCACAGAAATACAACTTAGAGCAAGTAGATTATATTCAGCAGATATACGAAACGCCCTCGGTTATATTGAACTTCAACGAAATATACGAAGGCTTTGCTGCCGTTATGGCGATGAGCGGCACGTTCGTTATTGCTAAAGACATAGCAAGGATAAGTTTCGAGTATATATACACAGACAAAGATGGCAATGAACAACCGCCCGAAACAGTAAACGCAATAACAAATTACTGTCAGTTTAATAACGACGTTGACAGTCAGGCGTTTTACGGAACGCACGACATTGCGGATTCTATAGCAAGAATAGGCTCATTTTCTTGCGGGTTATCGACGTATCTTTTCAACAACAGTCAACTTATTAAAGACTGTTTAAAACTTGTACAACTTGCTCAAAAGGACGCTACTCCGCTTGCAAATATAGATAAAAAATTTAAGATTGTAGTACATTTCGGTAATATGCTTGCAATGACTGTAGATATGAAACTTATATCTTTTAACTCCGAGGCTTCGTTAGGCGATTTGCCGATAGTGTCTATATCTTTTGCAAAATAAGGCGGTGAATTATGGCGGCTCAATCAAGTAAACGTGTTGTAACGATCCGAATCGTCGGCGGTGGCGGGAGCGGCGATAGTAGCGGAAAAGAAACCAAGCAAAAATCAGTCGAGTTCGATCCGAGAAAGATTTTATCGAAAACATTGGACGAGGCGTTCCCGACTTTAGCGAAAGTAAAAAACAGCGAGTTGGCTCAATTTACTATCAAAAAAGCGGGCGCGGTACTGAATTCGTCCGTATCTTATGCGACAAACAGATATTTTTCGCTTAAAGAAGATTATTTATCCGAAAACGTATACAACAATATTAAATCGGGCGTAACAAAAGGCTTAGGAATGGCAAGTAGTTTAATATCCGGTGCGGCGGCAGGAGCAAAAACCGGAAGCGTTTTCGGACCTGTAGGAACGGCGGTCGGCGCGGTTCTTGGAGCATCGGTCGGCGGGTTCGAATATGGACTGAATCAATATGTTCAGTATCAGCAGAAAATGAGCGGATATTATCAGCAATTAAACGCCACAAACGCTCAAACTCAGTTCCAAGCAAAACGTTTAGGATTATCTAACGAGGGACAAAACACTCTGAATTAAAAGGGGCAATTATGAATTTAAGAGCAACAATAAACGGCAAACAATACGATATATTACAAGGGGCTACTTTCGCAGAAGAATTCAATGAAACTCTCGATAGTGGCTCTATTGTTATAAGCGGAGTGGAAAAGATAAACGATTTATTGCCTTACGACGACGTTTATATTTATTCTTTTAAGGATCCAAATTATGAGTTTAAGGGCTATCCGTTTGATACAAACAATCCGCAACCGAAGTTTTATAAGCATCTTCTTGTGGACCAATTCACCGAAGAAGTTTTAAGGCTCGGCGACGAACTCGGAGCAGGTACTTATAAATACAAAATCGAGTTGATGAGCGAAACGAAAAAACTCGAAACGATTCAGTTGCCGAACATTTCGATAACTCAGCCGATAAAGGGAACAAAAACTTCTGTGTGGGAATATGCAAACAGATTCGTAAATTTGTATTCTCCGACATATAAAAAGAAACTTATCGAAAATACTTGGAGTAATGTAAAAAAATACACTCTTGATTCAGATTTGCAGAATATTTTCGGGAATACCTATGCTCCCGATTTTGTATTAAATGCTCCGTCCTTAAGGGCTTTATTATCAAAACTTTTTCTTGTAAAAGATATTATTCCGTATGTAAAAGACGATGTTATCTACGGTATGGATATCTCGAAACGGAACGGAAAATTTGACGCTAACGATAAATATGTAAATATTATTACGGGTACGCGTACAAGCGACAACCATTGCGACAATTTAAGACGTAACTATTCCGATGCGTTGGTTCAAGACAGAACTTGCCGTTCTGTGGAGTATGTAGGATTCAGAAATAGCGACAATTCATTGATGACTATCTCGAATATGCGTCTTGAACTCGGTATGCCCATTTATAAGATTCGCAAGGTGTATCTTTGCTATTATAAAGATATAAAGGTAAATTATAGTAATGCAACAGATGAAACTAAAAGAAGTTGGGGCAATCAAGATGCTGTATTGCTCTGCAAGCAAGATATTACAAAACTTGTAAAATTAAATACTGAACGTAATTTATTGTGGCAAGATTGGGAAGATTTACATGTAGATGAACCGCCCAAAACAGCCGACGATATGGCACAATATAAATATTGTACGGTCGGATATGATATAGGCTCAAGATTTATTACCGGGTGGGGAGATATGTATACTTACCCCACATTTTGGAATGACAATAAATTTACTTCGGTACAAAATATTGTTTCCAAAATGGATTATTTTTATCCATACGGGATTTATAGCCAGCAATATGTTGCGAAACAGTTTGGTGAGGGGTGTGAGGTTTATCCTGTGTTAGACGCCTCGTTTTGGGCAAAACTTATAAGCGATAGTTTTGAAGGCAATTCTAATGGCACTGTTAATACATTTTTTGATGCAGTGGAAAGTTCGTTTACAAACCCAAGTCTTAAATTAAAAGGGTTGTTCTTTATGGTGGATTATGAAGGTTTTTATAACGGAGCAATAGTTCATTCTAAGAAGAACCACAGGGATGACATTACAATAAACGATAACGCCTCAGAATCGTTGACTTTAGTCGAACAAGACGCTATATTTCAAAATGAAAAAGTAAACAGATTCGGGAATAAAGCCTTGCAGATAAACGCGAGATATGATTCATTTTACGATTCAAACGACAACGAGTTGTTGCAACCTTTAGCAAGTGTTTACAATTCAAGTTATGAGGACGATGTGGTAATATACCATAGGGAATATTCGATTTACAATAATTGCGTTCAGTGTATTTATTACGGCATAAAAAATTATATTTTAAAGAATTGGTTCACATCCGTTTATGCAAAATACAGAACGTGGAATCTAATGTCGTATAATGAGAGTGTAAAGCGCGCCGAAAACGAAAAAGAGTATATTTATTGGTCGGACAACGAAGTATATTATGAAAATAAAGTGGGCTTATTTTCACAGTATTCAAGCGACAATACGGTTTTAAATGACATAATTAGTTGTTTTTCGAGTTTAACCGAAAGCGATATTGTTGGCACATATGTATTTTCGTCAGATAAAAATATAAATTACGCCTGTGTTGGATTAAACTATAGCACGTTTTACTCTTCGGATTTAAACGCGTTCGTTGCGAATAACTCGATGTGTTTTAATCTTAAAATGATCGATAACTTTTCGCAAGGCGTATATATTTCAAAAGCCGAGCCGTTTATAGGGGATGATCCTAAAACATCTATTGCAAGATATAATAACGGAGAAGAAATAACACGAGATAATTGGAAAAGCAAGGGGTGGGTGGATTTCTTTATAGAACCTGCAAATTCCGATTATTCAGGAAGCAGACAAGATTATTACTCTCTTGTTGATGTGGTTGGACAGGCAGATGTTATGCTGTTTTATGTTGCTCATATACCTAACGATACATTGGATATATGGCAAAGTTCTCATCCTAAAATAGATGAAAACAATCCCGAAGTGACAAAGAAAGATCTTTCAGTAGTTGTTACGAATTACTATAATAACAAAATATTTAAGATCCCCAAACCTATTAATGATGTTCCTTTGAATTTAATGTCGCAAAAAATCGGAGTGGGAAAATTTTTTTATAAAGATAATAAATCTTTTATTGACATGACTTTGCAGATCGAAAATTTAACAATGTCTACCGATATTATTTTATCGCCATGGGTGATGAAACTTTCGGATTTGTTAAATGATTATCCTAAATTTGATAGGACAATAGAAGAACTCAAAACTCCGGTAAACGGCAACGCACAGTGCATAATTTCTGAATTTTCGGCTTTAGATGTTAGTACTACTTCTGTTGTTAAATATAACAGAAGTCCTATAATAACTTTCCAATTTACATCGGATCTTATAGAAAATGTTATTGAACTTGAAGAATATGAATGTTTAACTACATTAAATTTTGCTGTACTCCCTAACATTGAAACGCATTTCCCTACAGATTTTGGTTATCAGCAAGTCATGCTTAAAAGTTTTGATTGCCAAAAAATTCGATTTAAAAACGGTAAACAAAATTTAGAACTATGCGGAAAATTATCAATGTGGTATAAATGGGGTACTGACTCTAATGAGTATACTCTTATATCAGATATACCCTTTATTTTTGTTCTGCCGAGAATGGGGAATAAAGGTTCTCTTGTTAGTTCTATAATGCCAAATTCCAACCAAACGCAGTCAAATTACGGTCAGACTTTAAATAATTCAATCGTTTATTATTCAAGTTTAATTAATAAGGAAAGATTTATTTGGAATCAAGCCTATGACTCAGGCTCCGGACAGTTATTGAGTGCTGGTTATTCAAGAATACCCGGAGATATTGCGGGAGGATATCAAACCGACGAGAACTACACAGCGGATCTTTATTTTAAAGAGGGAAATTTTAAATTTAAATATAATAACAAAGATGTGTCATTCCCGTTAGATTCAGGATATCTTTTATCTTCTTATATAAGAACAGAATTAAATCAAGGCGATTATGTAAATGCTAAAAACCCTATTTCGTGGACAGGTAAAAATATTAAATCTTTGCACAATCTTGTTTTTAATAGCGAGATTAAAAGTCAAAACACTTCTTATGCAACATATCATAAAAATATGTTTTTGCATTACGATACTGAAAATTACCTTGATTCGCGAGGATTGAAAGATTCGTATAAATACAACGAAATAAAAGATTCAAAAGATTTTAACTTTAAAAGTCCTGTTTCTCGTTATTTTGTTTCTCGATTAAACAATGCTAACACACCATATATAGAGATTATGTCTTTGTTTAGCGTAGTGTTTCAAGATGGCAAAATTCCGTCAACAATATGGAGAGATTGTAAAAAATCAGCGGCTGATATTGAATTGGGAGAACATACTACAGAAACTCTACCTAAAGGCAATACGGTTACTTATTATTATATAGATAAAACCAACGTGTATTTGGAAAGCCCAAATGATATAAGTGAAACGGGCGAGATAAAAAGTACGGGAATAATTATCTCTACAGATGGAAAATGTTACTGGGTTGACTCTTATCTAAACGATAAATTTAAAGTTATTAAGGATAATCGGTTTATTGCTACAAAACTAAAAGCACTGTCTTTTTGGTTTTTGGACGATTCTCAAAACGGATATACTATTAAAACAGATTCTATGGGATATCTTTTGGATTTTAAATACGATCCTTCCGGTTGTTATTGCCATTTCGTATTCGGCGTAAATATAGACGATAATTTCTCGAGAAAAATATATCTGTCTATGCTCAAGAAAAAAGATTTGCGAGTATTCGACGAATATCATAAAGTAATAGGTGAATCAAGGAATTATCTCAAGTCTGACGGAACAATAGATACAGATGAAAACACAGGTTATGGCACATCACAACAATTTACTGAAAAAAAATAATCAAAACTCTTGTCCTTTTATAAAATTTGTGCTACAATAAAAACGAGGTAACGCTATATGTTTTTATATTTCGATAAAAATCTTACACTGAAAACTAAAATAGACCACGGGGAAAGACCAAGACAAGGCAGTGATTTGAATATCACTGTCTGTCTTGACGCTGATTTTTGGACCAATCCCGACAATATCAAAATATGGGGTGTAAACGGTGCTGATTTGTGGATTATTAAATTAGTCCTTACGGTTCCGGATAAAACTCAATCGGTCGACTATTTTACTTCCGATAAGGGCGAACTTCGCGTTTTTAAAAAGTTATACGAAAGCGAAATTGTTTATGACCTCGTGCCGGGAACGTCGTATTATATGTACGATTTCCACTTTTCAGCAAAAGAAGCAACACAGCGATTTGGAAAACTTACTGCAAATTTGTATTTTGTAAGAGATATAACCACCGATGACTATGTTAAATTAGCCTCTGCCAATCAGTGGGAAAATAATTATCCGAGCGTCGTTCTTGAGGATGGCGAAGTCGGAATATCTTATGGTTCGGAATATAAGAAATTTGTCGGCGACGGGTATTCTACTGCAAATACTCTCGCAAAAGAACCTATTGAAAGCGGATTAAATGCACCTACAACGACCACGAGTGCTTCCGGATATTATTACGAAATAAATCAGCAATCCTTGTGGATTTTTAAAGAAAAGGATTCGCAGTGGGTTCGCGCGTTACAATTTTTACCCGATGATAACGTTTTAGGGAATTTTGATGAAACTAAGGCTTTTGGCTCTGCCGAAATAACCGTAGAAAAGACCGTCGGATATGCTCAGAAAGTTATCGATCAACTCATTTCGATAAGGTATGAGGATATAATGCGTGAATTTACGAAAGTTTACGCGGCGATAAACATTGCGGGAACGCGTCCTGATTGGGCTGAACCAAACAACACTTCTCCCGCGTTTATTTTGAATAAGCCCGACCTCGAAAAAATGCATGCGGAACTTGAGGCGAAGTTAAACGACAACTTAATTCAAGCCGCGTTGATTTCGCCTGAGAACACATACATTGTATGGAAAGGCGAAAGTTTTCCCGGGGCGGGCGTTTCGGGCTTTAAGGCTCAGGCGGGATTTAAAATTGATTTTGGCGACGGAAATGATTTTACCGGTGTAAGTGAAAATATTATAACGCATAATTATACCGACGGCATAGATTATCACTTAATAAGTGTAAATACACTTTATGAGGATATGTTCAAAGATTGCAGTTCGGTTGTTAGCGTTATAATCGGTAGTAATGTTACAAAAATTCTTGCCGAAACATTTTATAATTGCTCGACTTTAAAAAAGGTAATAATTCCCGATTCCGCAACTCAAATCTATCCCCACGCTTTTGATGGCTGTATAGCGTTAGAAGAGATTACATTCGGTAAAAATGTATCTCAAATAGGCAATCAGGCGTTTGCATCTTGTCACGCTTTATCTGAAATAAAACTTGGCTCACAAGTTACGCACATAAGTGATAGCGCGTTTGCTGATAATCGCGTTTTAAAAACTGTTTATATTGAAGCAACTACTCCGTCAACAATCGGAACAAATATATTCCCCGCCAACATTGAAAAGATTTTTGTTCCCGAGAGTGCATACGAAGCCTATAAACCGGCTTGGTCGGCATATGCGGACAAGATTGTCTACAAAGTCGATAATTCGCATTTAACGAGCAAAGTCAACAAACTCGATTCTGATAGCACCGATTTGACCGATAATTCCGATGTTAAAGTTTACGCTCAGATTACAGACGAAAACAACGAGAATAAAGAGGGTTATGCAAACGCTTCCGAATCCAATAAAGCGTATACTATCGTAAAACGCGGTGCAAACAAAGAAATCAAAATCGGCGACGCAATGCAAGCCGACGAAGCCACTTCGTTAGGGCAGTTGAATACTGCGAAAGACGGTTTGAACAACAATATTGCGATAGATCCGAACAAAACGTATGTATTGTTTGTCGGTAAGACAATTAATATTTTTTGTGGTAGCAGTTTCTCGAACTATCAGATCGATATGGGCGACGGAACAGTTTATCCGAAAGATACGACTGTAGACGGAACGCCGATTGAGCATATTTACGCAAAAGACAGGGCGCATTTGATTGCTATCAGCGGAACTGCTCCGAATGATACGTTTGATTTGGCGTTTTCGGGAACGGGCAATCTGTACAGAGTAATTCAGTTTGCCGACGGAATCAAGAAAATCGGAAACGTTATCGGCGATAATGCTGTAAGAGTTTGCGTTTTGCCTGAAACGCTTGAAGAGATTACCGTAGAAAACACTTTCGCAAAAGCAAAAGTTGTTTATTGCTCTGCGGCTAACCCGCCTACGATTGCTACGGGTGTATTTGCAGATTCTGAGAAGATTTTTGTAAAAACGAGTGCTAATACTCAATATATTGAGGCTTGGCAGAGTTTATCTGAAAAAATTGTAAGCGAGGTCGACAGTTCCGATCTTGAAGATTTAAAAGGTATCGGTACTCGGCTGATTCAGCACATATCGAATATAAATAATCCACACAAAGTTACGAAAGAGCAAGTCGGATTAGACAAAGTGGATAACACGTCCGACTTAGATAAACCGATTTCTAAGGCAACTCAAGCCGCTCTCGACCAAAAAATAGGTGCGGGTGGCGGTGCGATTGTCGGAGATATGACGATTCAGGGCAATTTTACCGTTCAGGGAACTGCAACATATGAAAACGTACAGTCTTTGAATGTAAAAGACGCTATAATCGTTACGAATATCGACGGTGAACCACTCAACGCGGCATTGTTAGGTCTTGCTATTAAGAAAAATTCATCCAAAGTATATGGATTAATGTACGATCCGACGGACGATACCGTAAAATTCGGCGAAGGTGTTCTCGACGCGGAAAACAAACATTTCACATTCTCTGAATACGAGGGCAAGCCGATTGCTACGAGAGCCGACAGTAAAGATTTGGTCGAAGCGCATATAATCAAGTGGGACTCGTATCTTAACACTTTTGTAGATAGCGGTGTGAAAGTTTCGGATCTCGCTAAATCATCTGTATTTGATTTAAAACATTCCAAGATTCAAAACACCGATTTAAATGGCAATAAAGAAGATAGTTGGGGAACGGAAGAAGCAGACACAGACCTGACTATTTATTCCAAATCGTTCTATCTTAAAGACGGCGTACAGACCGAAAAATATACAGGCGTAACGGTCGGTGACGGATATGTGAATGTGGTACATTCGGGTAGCGCGGGCAACTCAAAGTTTGCAATGCTCGAAAACGAATTCTTGATTACTTCGTCCGACGCTAACGGAAAGACCGTAACTGTAGAGATTACTCCCGACGGTGCGACAATCGATAATTACGACGTTATGACGAGCAAAGGCGGTACGTTTATCGCTCGCCCGAAAGTTCAGGAAAACGGCGAAGCGGTGTCCGTCGCGCTTATAAAAGATATCGCGAACTTCCTTGCAAAACAGAGCGTCGGCGATAATTATTCGTGTGTTATCACGAACGAAAACGGGGCGTTCAAAATCGAAATAACGAAGAGCGGCGAACAGTCCGCAACGCATAGTTTCGGTGTCAGCAAGGACGGCGTAACGGTAGATAACGAGAATATCCCGACTGCGGGTAAACTCAATAAACTTCTCGCTCAAATCGACGAAAATATTATTATCAATCCCGATAAAACGTATTTGTTGTTCGGCGGTACGACCTTTGCCGCTCCGCAAGTCACATACGATATCGATTTCGGCGACGGAACGATTTACGACAAGCAGAGCGCGATAAACCACACCTACACAGACGGCTTTGATTATCATATCATAACGATTTCGACGGGTTCGGCTACAACGTTCAGCCTTGGAGCGAATTCGACTACTTTGGGTTCGGACGCTTCGTTCAGAGTTGTGCATTTTGCCGAGGGCTTAACGAATATTCAAACGTTTGGCGAAAACGTAAAAACCGAAGTCGCGATATTCCCGTCAACCGTAACGGCTATCGGCTCGAATGTTCTTAACAAAGTCGACCTTGTTTATATCAATGCGGATTTACCCCCGACGAGAGGCTCTGCAAGCATTGAGGAAGCAAAGAAAATCTTTGTTAAGAGAACTGCGAACACGATATACAAAAACGCTCAGGATTGGCTATTATTGGCTAATAATATCGTCCACGAAATCGATAGTTCGGATATTATCGGAGCAGGACTGTCCGACGAAGATATCGCTCGTTCGGTTACGTTATCGAATCCGTCGACTGCAACAAACGGAACTTTAACCGAATTGGAACTTTCGACGTTGCTCGCAAGCAATCTGAATTTCATTATTTTTAATAACGAGATTTATTATCTTGCCGACAAAGGTCACACCGAGGGGATTGTAAGTTACACACACAACGGTTGGAACGGTGCGGCGATTCAGAACAAGAGCATAAATATAACACTGTCAACTCGTGCGTGGACTTTGGTAACGGGTTCGACCGATATCAAAGCGTTTATCCACAATATCTACATAAAAGGTACGGACGATGGCGGAAATACTGTTTGCGAAATTCGGCTTAAACGGTTGTCGGCGGGAGCAACGAAAATTACGAGTATTGCGGGCTTGGCTTCATTGATTGATAATAATCAGGTTGTCGAGGCTTCGGGATATAAACTTGTAAACGGAAATTATTTATCAGTTCCGTGGATTAAAAACAACAGTCTGTATGCCGTGCCGGCAACGTCTGCTGTCGGAAATCCTGCTTGGTATAATTTTACGTCGATGACTTGCGAGGTCGAAGATACGGTCGATATGTTTAATTTCGCAAAATAATATTTATTAATCTGTTGATTTTTAGATATTTTTGTTGTACAATAGATATAGGAGAAGTTCTATGCATCCTTATAGAAAATTATTGATAAAAGCAAGTTTGGTCGAGGCTGTCGGAATCGGCGACCTCGTCCTGTCTTGCAAAGACGGTATAGTTACGCTGAATCCGAACGGACGCGGCTTTAAAATCTCGGTATCGAACGGAATCGTTACGTTGTTGACTTAACGGGGTGAGTTTATGAGCGGAAAGAATTTAAAAATCGACGGAAAAGTCTGCCCGAATGTGACCGTTATAAAAGCACTCGACACCGACCAAAATAAATTGGTTGAGTTTGTGGACACTTCGGACGCAAACGCGACTTCGAGTGACATTATAACGGGCAAAACGGCATATGTCGACGGAAAGAAAGTTATCGGCGAGGCGACTGCGGGTATAGATACTTCGGACGCTACAGCAATCGCCGCCGATATCCGTTTGGGAAAGACTGCATACGCGAAAGACGCGAAACTCACGGGAACGATAGAAGATTACGACGGTGCGGCGAGTCAGGGTTCAGGAAATTATACGGTAAAAGTAATTGACTATGACGGTACTGTATTAATGGAGAAAAAGGGTAATACGGGCGATATAATCGAATTACCCGAAGCCCCGACACACGATAGACTTGTTTTTCAGAAATGGAGTGCAAGCCGAACAGTGACCGATAACAAAGTTACAATCGGCAACGATAACGTAATGGTCGGAGCGACTTATACGACTGCAAGCGGACAAAACGAGTTTGATATAACGGTTACAAAAGCAACGGGCTTAACTGTTACGTTTAACGCAAGCGGCGTAAAAGATTGGGGCGACGGAACAAGCGATAGCGAAACTTCTCATACTTATACCGCCTACGGCGATTATATAATAAAATGTGCGGGGAGTAGTGTCCCGAGTAACCTATTCGGTAGCGATATAACATATTTTTTAACTCGTGCAAGATTAACGGGAGTAACGAGTATCGGTGAATACGTGTTTAGCAAATGTTATTCTTTAACAAGTATAGTACTACCTGATAGTGTAACGAGTATCGGTAGATACGCGTTTGCGATATGTTGTTCTTTAACAAGTATAGTAATACCTGATAGTGTAACGAGGTTTGAAAACGGTATATTTTATTATTGTTATTCTTTAACAAGTATAGTAATACCTGACAGTGTAACGGGTATCAGTTGCAATATATTTGAACAATGTTATTCTTTAACAAGTATAGTAATACCTGATAGTGTAACGAGTATCAATTACAATACGTTTCAAAACTGCTTCTCTCTAACAAGTATAGTGCTACCTAATAATGTAACGCGGTTTTACGAAGAGATATTTGGAGGCTGTTATTCTTTAACAAGTATAGTAATACCTAATAATTTAAGATTTATTGAGCGAGAAGTATTTTTTTATTGTTATTCTATGCTAAAATACGACTTTTCGCAAGCAACAAGAGTGCCTATTTTAGACAATGTTAGTGCTTTTTCGGGAATAAACAAAATATGCAAAATAGTAGTTCCCGACAATTTATACGACCAATGGATAGCGGCTACAAATTGGTCTACATATGCCGATTACATTTATAAAGCGAGTGAGGTGGTTAGCGAATGATAGTAGAAGAAGTATTTTTGGGAAATCACATTCGGAGATATAGCGATAAAAACGTAAAAATTCAGAACTCGAAAGACGGAATGAATTACGATATCGCCGAGGATTGGAGCGACGAATGGTTTATCGAACACAATTTAACGCCGCCGACTTATACCGAAACAGAAATCCCTATTGAAAAAGAGGTGGAAAATGCCGATAATATTAAAGAATAAAGACGGGGTACTTTTAAAAACGGCAGGCAAATATTGCCCCGAAGATATTACGGTAGTTCCGCAATTACAGGAAAAGACAGTCACACCGTCCGAAACGCAACAAACGGCAACGCCTGACGCGAATTATGCGGGACTGAGTAAAGTTATTATCGGAGCAGTTCAGACGAAAGAAGTGACCGTAACACCCGCACAAGGTCAGCAAGTTTTGGAAGTCACCGATAATAAGTATTACAAAAAGGTGACAGTCGAGGCAATTCCCCCTGACTACGTAATTCCGAGCGGGACTATTCAGATAACTGAGAACGGCGTTGTCGACGTTTCGGGCAAGGCAAATGCGAACGTAAACGTACCTACGGGTGTTGACACAAACGATGCCACGGCGGTTTCGGGAGATATTTTGCAAGGTAAAACGGCGTATGCAAAAGGGGTAAAGTTGACAGGCTCGGTTTTGACTTATGACGGGGCATTTGTTGGAAATACTCATACGATAACGGCAACGCTTACAAACGTAATAGCCGCAAGCGGAAATGCGACGACTATTGCGGTAGGCGAAACAAAAGTTTTGACATATACAGCGGCAGACGGTTATGCACTTCCTGATACGGTAACAGTTACGGGTGCAACGGGCGTTTGGGATAAAAACGCAGGAACTCTTACATTGAGTAATCCGACTGGTAATGTAACATTTACGATCGCGGGCGTTGAGGCGGCAGTAACAAAATATAATGTTGAAGTGTTAAATGTTGGCGGTTCTGATACGATAGGCAATGTGTACGATAATGGTACAAAAATCGGGGAAGGTGATGGTAATTATCAGATCATTAGCGGACACAAAATATCCATTGATGTAGCGGATAATGGTACTATTTCATCCATCAGTACCAGTGGCGGAGTAGCGAGTGACGGAACTGTTACGGGTGACGGATCTTATATGGTAGAATTTACCTGTCTTACAGGCGATATGTTAATTACCCTCGCCGACGGCGGTCAAAAGCGTATTGACGAAATAACTCTCGATGATAAAATCTTATCTTACAACCCTGAAACAATGCGGTTAGAAGAAGATACGATAACTTATTGTGATAGTGATGAAGTAAAAACCGACAATAAGTATGACGTATGGACGTTCTCCGACGGAACGATTGTAAAGACTGTTCACAGACACAGATTTTATAACGTAGAACGTCAGGCGATGACATATATGGACGAATGGAAAATCGGCGAACACGCTATCAATATCGACGGCGCAGAAATCGAACTTGTAAGCCACAAAGTCGTTAAAGAAAACGTTAGACACTTCACGATCTTTACCGAGAATCAAAACTACTTTGTAAACGGTTTGTTAAGCGGCAACAGACATACAAAGAAAATGAATTTACCTAAATAAAGAAGGGAAAATCTATGAAATACGCAATTTGGAACAAACAAGACACAATCTACACGCCGTCGGGCGAAGAGTTCACGGCAGAGCAATGGAAAGAACGCTATAAATGGGCGAAACTTCCACGAGCGAAAGTCGTAGTCGCCGGCGGGCTTTTTAACGGCGCGTTTATGGCTGAACTCGAGCAATTCAAAGAGTATTACAAGAAACAAGGCGTGACGATTACGGACGATATGACCGACGAGCAGGTACTTGCGGCGGCAGAGGCTTGGGACAACAGAACCGTCGAGCAGGAACCGACTTCCGAAGAGCGAATCGCGGCGGCACTTGAATTTCAGAATCTGAACAGTTTGGAGGGCTAAAACAATGACATACGAAATAATTAAAAAGAATTTCGATAAGAAACTTTGGAACGAAAAAATGGTCGCCGTTGCGGTCAGAAAAGGCGTTATAACCGCTGAACAGTACAAACAGATTACGGGCAAGGATTATACTGCCCTGTAATAACAACACTTGTAAAGGGGCATTATATCTGAATAATACCCCTTTCTTTTTTATCGAGGAATAGAGTATGGCTTATCATATCGACGTGACAGGCACGAGCGGGAATATCACGCAAATACAATACGATAGATTAAAAGCCGACGCGGACAGTTACGTAATATTACGCACTAACGACGGCGTTGTAAGACAGTTGAATTTTGCTTTGGAAAGAGCAAACGTTTTGTTGTATTCAAAAATCCACGGACAGAACTCAATGATTGTCGAAGTTAATCCGAATTTATCGTATAATTTTCGTACCGAAACGATAGAAACCACAGAAAATAAAACGGAAACGATAACCGCCGATTCGACTACAACTGAGTACCCGACTGCGAAAACCGCATTTGAGTATATCAATTCGGTTGTGGGTATTTCAACATATCTTTTAACGGTAGATGCGTCGAATATCAATCAAAACCCGAGCAATCCGACAAGGATTACGAGGTTTACGCCGATACAACTAAAATTTACTGCAAAACAAGGTTATTATCTGCCCGACGATATAACCGTTACGAACGCAACAAGCGTGTGGGATAAGTTGACGGGGACATTAACTATAAGCGAGCCTAAAAACAATGTAAGCGTCACGATTTCGGGCGTACCGATGACTTATCCGATTTCAACGAGTTTAACGAACGTAACCGCAGTTGCGGGCAATGCTACGAGTATTAAGACCGACGAAACCAAGGTTCTGAAATTTACGACAGAGCCGGGCTGGTCTTTACCCGATACCGTAACGGTCGAAAATGCAACGGGGATATGGGATAAAAATTCAGGCTCATTGGTATTGACAAAACCGACAGGAAGTGTTACAATAACATTAGTCGGAACGCTTACCGTCTATTCTATTATTGTTGTCGCTTCACATATCACGCAAGTTTCGGGCAATCCTACGACGATTACGAAAGGTCAAACACAAGTCTTGCGGTTCAATACTGTTATAGGCTATAATTATCCCGACAATATAACAGTCACGGGAGCGGTAAGCAGTTCGTGGGAAAAGTCTACAGGGGCTTTGACGTTAGTAGGTGGAACGGGAAATATTTCCGTGAATATCGCGGGTAGCCCGCAAGCGTATAAAATTACTACAAATCTTACGAATGTGACTGCAAATGCAAGCAATCCTACGGTGATATACAGAGATTCTTCGGCGACGTTGAAATTTACGGCAAGCGACGGATATGAGTTGCCTATAAATATTCCTAAAGCAACGAATATCGGCAGTCAGACGTGGGATAGAATTACAGGCACGTTAAAATTATTTAATCCTACGGCAGACGTTACGGTTACGCTAAGCGGTGTTATCGATTACGTTGAAAAATACACTTCGGTAACTTTAACTCTATCTCAGGCAAAATACAACTTAGCGTCAACTTCAGTCGGCAATTATGCGTTATTCGGCGGCGGTACCGGCGATAGTATAAGCGATACAGTGGACGCATACGACGCAAGTTTTACAAAAACGATTCCGACTGCATTATCCGTTGCGAGATATAGTTTAGTGGCAACAAAAATAGGGAGTTACGCTCTGTTTGGCGGCGGGTATAACGGTAATGCAACTAATGCGGTCGATGCATATAATACAAGCCTTACAAAAACCACACCTACGGCATTATCCTCGGCGAGATATAGTTTATCTGCAACGAGCGTTGGAAATTATGCTTTATTTGCGGGCGGAAGCGGAAACAGCGATGTAGTCGATGCCTACGATACAAGCCTTACAAGGACTATTCCCACGGCATTGTCTGTGCCAAAATTTGTTATGGCGGCAACAACAATCGGAGATCACGCGTTGTTTGGCGGCGGTCGAAGCGGACGAACAACAAGTGCTGTGGTTGATGCATATAATTCAAGTCTTACTAAAATTATTCCGACAGAATTATCCGTTGCAAGAGTTGAACTTGCGGCGACATCAGTCGGTAATCACGCATTATTCGGCGGGGGAAATAAAGGTGGCGATCAAAACGTAGTAGACGCATATGACGTAAGTCTTACAAGAACTATTCCGACCGAATTATCCGATGCAAGAACAGGGTTGGCGGCTACAACGGCAGGCAATCACGCGTTGTTTGGCGGCGGTGGCGGTGTTGGAGTTGCAACGCATAGCAATGTGGTAGACGCATACGATATGAGCCTTACAAGGACTATCCCGACCGAATTATCTACAGCAAGACCTAATTTAGCCGCAACGTCGATTAATAATTACGCATTATTTGGCGGTGGCGGCAGTGCAAGTCAAAACGCTTCTAACGGAATAGACATATACGAATCAAAATTCATTTACGATTCCGTTTTTGCAAATAACAGTTGGGCGACGATTGCTATGGCATTTAAATTAGGGATCGCAAATAAGGTGTGGTCTGTAGGCGACACAAAGACTATAACTTCCAAGAGTGGCAAGCAATATACAATTCGTATTGCAGATATGCAGACGGGCAGATATGCTTATGCAGACGGTGGCGGAAGTTCAAACGGCGTATTAGAGTTTGTTGAATGTATAGATTTAAATGGAATAAATACCTTTGTAATAAATACATCCGGTTCGGACGTCGGCGGGTTTGCTTCAAGTTATCTAAGAAATACTTCTCTGCCGAGCATTTTAGCGGATTTGCCCGATGATATGCAAGCGGCTATGAGCGAAGTAAATGTCTTAAGCGGAACAGGCTCGGGAACAACAAGCGGAACAAGTTCGAGTGCAAATAAATTGTTCTTACCCGCCGAAATGGAAATGTTTGACACAAAACATAATTCTATCGGTATTGAAGAAAGTCCTTTGGGGCAGTTCGATTATTATAAAACACATAATACGGATACTGACAGAATTAAGAAAACAACAGGAACAACTTCCGCGCAAGTTTGGTGGCTTCGTAGTCCGAGTTCAGGGAACTTTGGATATTGGTGTGATATTGCTGTTAATGGTTATTATAATTACGATTATGTCGGTACGGCTTTCGGCGTTGCCCCGATTTTCGCAATATAAAAGAGGTAAATTATGAGTAAAAATTTAGCAATCGATGGCGAGATTTGCGAGAATGTTTCCACAATCCAAGCCTACGATACCGATAAAGACGAGTATGTGTCGTTCGTTGATACTTCGGACGGCACAGCCACCGCGAATGACCTTGTAGAAAACAAAATCGCATACGTAGACGGCAAAAGACTTGTCGGTACGGGTGCGGGCATTGGCGGGTATCACATAACGCTTACGGCTGAATCGGGTTCGATTACTCAGGAGCAGTACGATAAATTGCAGAACGATCCGAGCAGTTATATCGTAATGCGGACTGGCGATAACGTAAAAGAATTGGATTTTGCGATTAAGTCCGCAACGGGCGTTTTGGAATTTACCAAAGTATACGATCAGGCTTCGTTTAAATGTACCATAAATGCCGATTTGAGTTACAGTTGCTCCGAAATATTGCTCGAGGCTGTAGTAAACAAAACGCAAAGTTTGTCTGTGGGTTCGACAGAAGAACAGTACCCGTCGGCAAAATCCGTTTATAATTACGTAGACGCAATGATTACCGCCGTATTGAATACAGAGGTGTGAGATGGCAAAAAATAACAACTTACAAGATTTTATTGCGGATTTGGGCGAGGGGATAAAGCAAAAGAAAGGCTATCCCGCAAGTCAAAAAATCAATCCGCAAGATTTCAGGTCCGAAATAGCAAGTATTCAGACCGGCGACGACACTTCGGGCGATACGGCAATTGCAAGCGATATATTAAGCGGCAAAACGGCACACGCAAGAGGTATGAAATTAACAGGCTCAATCGAAACCTATGACGGCACGTTCGTAACAAATACTCATAAAATAATTACGAATCTTACTAATATGGTTGCCGATCCCTCTAACGCAACAACAATTAAGGCGGGAGAGAGTGTACGTTTAGAATTTACACCTACGGGGGATTATATTTATCCTTATAGCGTAACGGTTACGGGAGCAGAAAGTTCGTGGAATTATCAAAAGGGGTGGCTAACCTTGACAAATGCGACCTCGGACGTAACCGTAACAATCAATGCAACACAGGTAGGAATTTTAGGCAATTCCAAAATCACATTTAAAGACAGACCTGCTGCTCCTTCTTCTAATGTGAATTTTTATATTAATGACTCAACAGTGCAGATGACGAATGAAGCATACTCAAGTTATCATATTACGCATATTTCATGCGATAAAGGCACAGGACTTTTAAGATATGATACAGATAAAGGGAATTTAGGTGCAAACGGAATAGTATATTCCGTGTCCGGAGTTATCGATGAAGATACCGGCAAGACTTATGCGGCTTACGAATGGATAGTCCCTGCGGCAAAAGAACTTAAGGTTCTTTACGCTTCATTGGCAATAGATCAGTCAGACCTTAATTGGTTAAAAGCAAATGCAACAATTACTAAACTGTAATTGCAGATAGGAGTTTTATAAAAAATGAACATTGAATTAAAAGACAAAAACGGGATAACCCTAAAAACTGCGGGCAAATACTGTTCCTCAGATGTGGGTATTATTCCTAAACTGCAATCGAAAAGCGTTGCTACAAACGGAAGCGTTGTTGCAGACGAGGGCTATTGTGGTTTGGATTCGGTCACAGTGGCTGTTCCTGCAACGCCCACACAAGAAAAAACAGTCGATTTGGCGATGGCTTCGGGTAATCAGATTATATCGCCTGACGCGGGGAAAAATCTGTCAAAAGTAACCGTTACGAAACCCTCGACTTTGGTTGCGGAGAATATCAAAACGGGCGTTTCTATCGGCGGTGTAACAGGCACACTCGAAGTGAAAAAGGAAGAAGAGGCGGGAACTGCAACGATTACGGAAAACGGCTCTCAAACATTTTCGCCTACTTCGGGTAAGGTTTTCTCGGATTTTACGGTTACAACAAATGTGCCTAAGGGTGTAGATATTTCGGACACTACGGCTACGGCTGCTGATGTGCGTAAAGGTAAGGACTTTTATTTGTCTGACGGAACAAAAACTCAAGGTACAATTGAAAATTATGGCGGAGCGTCGTTGTCTATGTCGACGGCAACTTTATCCAAAACGCAATACGGGATGAGTGCCGCTGCAATCGGGAATAAAATTTATTTACACGGTCAAAATAAGAATTTTGAATTGTTTGACACTGAAACAAACATTCACTCTTTATTAAATGCTGTTACAGATTACTCTACATTTTATGCCCCGATCGCTGCAGTGAACAAAAAAATATATTTAGTTGCAAGTCTTAGCAAAATATCAATCTTTAATCCTGAAACAGATTCGAGTGATATCGTTCGTCTTAGTACATCGTTAGAGTCGAATTGTAGCGGGGCAGCCGTGGGTAATAATATATATTTTTTTGGCGGTTCTACATTCAAGACAGGAACAACAATCAACATATACAATATCTCAAATAATACGTTGTCTAAATCCAGCATCGCGTTACCTATATCGGCGTCGGGTATTGCCGCGTGTGCTATAAATGATAAAATTTATCTATTTGGCGGTCATAACACAGATACATCAGCAGGTATATATGGTACGTTTTTAGATAGTATAACTGTGTTTGATGTCACAAACAACACCATATCAACACTGGGTGTTAGATTACCTGTCAAGATGATGAATATTGGTGTTGCGGCACTCGGTACTAAGATATACTTATTCGGTGGCAGTTCAGCCAATTATGAGTATCACAATACCATTTATGAATTTGATACGTTGACAAATGTTATCAAAAAATTAGATATTGAGTTGCCTGAAAAAATGCACGGTATAGCGGCGGCGACGGTAAATGACAAAATATATTTATTCGGCGGACAAGGTTCATCAGGGATTAAGAATTTTATTCAAATATTCAGTCCGAAAACTTCAGTTTTAATAACATCCAAAGACGGGGAAGCATTGCCGACTAACGGCAAATATTGTGTTAGCGACATCACCGTGCAACCCGCTTTAGAGATTAAAACGATAACGTCTAATGGCGAAGCACTTCCGAGTGAGAATTATTGTGGTTTTGAAAAAGTTATGGTAAATGTACAGACAGCACCAAAACTTCAAACCAAAACTGTTACACCCACCAAATCGCAACAGAGTGTTTCGCCTGATAGCGGATATGACGGATTGTCAGGCGTTACGGTTAATGCAATTCCCGATAATTATGTAATTCCAACAGGAACTGTTAACATTACGACAAACGGTACGCACGACGTGTCGGGAAAGGCGAGTGCGGTTGTTGCAGTACCGAGTTCTCAACCGACTTTAAATGCTCCGACGATCGCGATAAATGATAAAACTCTTACGATTACGAATCCTGCGTCTAACGGAAACTTTGTAACGAAGTTTAAAGTATTTTCTAACGGAACGGCTTTGACCGAAGCGGTTATAAAAGGAAGCACGACTACAGTAGATTTATCGACCTTGCTAACAGAAGTAGGCACATATTCGATAACGGCAAAAGCGAGTGCGGCAAATTTCAATGACAGTGTGGCGAGTAATGCAGTGAGTTATGAAGTGGCACCGAGTGGGTATACGGTAACTGTTACTGCTGACAGTGGTACTTATGATTTTACAGTTTATGACGGACAATCTTCGTCCGAAAAATTATTAGGAACTTTCACGTCTGGTAAAACGGCTGACGTTATTTGTTCTTCAGGATATCTTTATTTTGATAGTTCTGCCTATAACGGCGTACAATCAACAACGGGCGGTGTTACAAAAATAAGCGATACTCTTTGTTCTGTTTCGGGTGACGGAACTGTTAATGTGAACTTTTACTGTTTAATTGAAGGTACTCAAATCACACTCGCAGACGGAACATCTAAAGCGATTGAAGATATCGACTACGATGACGAACTTCTTGTTTGGAACTTCTATGCGGGCAGATTCGATAAAGCAAAACCGAGTTGGATAAAAGTTGCGGAAGTTGCACCGAGATATAACCTTGTTAAATTCTCGAATGGTTCGGAAGTCGGCTTTGTTGGTGTAGGCGGCGAAAAAGGCTATCACCGTATTTTTAACAAAGAAGCGGGTGCATTTACCTATACGGGCAATTTCAAAGAAACGCCGAATGGAACTACGACGTTCGCACAAGACGAAACATTCCCGACGGTCGTTTCGCAAGAAGTTGTCGAAAAGCCTGTTAAATACTACAATGTTATAACAGATAAACACTACAACCTCTTCGCAAACGGAATTCTTACCTCGTGTAGACTTTCTAACAAGTATCGCATAGAAAATATGAGGTATATAGGCGAAAAACTTATAAGCGACGAACAAGAAAAGGCATACTTCGAGAGAATCGAGAATAAACGTAAATGAAAGTAAGACTTATAATAACTTACATATTTAACTTAATAGACCTTATCGTCACAATGTATTTAGTCAGCCTGTTCGGGTTATCCATTGAGGCTAATCCGATAGGGCGTTGGCTCATACAGACAAATCTCGTTTATCCGTTCAAAATCGGAGTTGTAGGCGGATTATTGTTGGCGATAGGTCTGTTAGGTAAAATAAATAAAAAAGCGGCAACTATAGGCTCGTGGGTGCTTCTCATTGCATTTTCTGCTCTCGCTTTATATCAAGCAATTACTTTGTCGAAAATATTTTTATGAAAATTTTCATAAATCTATTGACAAACGAAAAATAAGTGGTATAATATATGTAAAGGGGGCGGAAAAATGAAAATAAAACGGTTTGAAAATGTATAGATAATGGGTTTAATCCTTAGCGGAGCGATACTGCTTTTCTTATATATTCTCAAA
>OBKR01000217.1_pt1 | contig 75495 bp, 88 predicted proteins | sample 1518991 | NCBI WGS metagenome assembly OBKR01 (sample SAMEA2452117, study PRJEB22498) | human gut metagenome | biome: human feces; feature: human gut; material: feces | place: Australia | collected 2012
ATACAGTTTTAGTTCCAAATCGTGGTGGAGGTTGTCCGTATTGTATTAAATTCCAAGGTAAAGTTTTTATTGACGATGTATGGAGCGGTGGAACGGCAGCGGAAAGCAAAGAAACTGGTTATTCATTGTTAAGTACAGCTGTAAAAGCTAAATTATTTCATCCTAATTGCAAGGATACAACTATTACATATTTTCCAGGGATAAACACAAAACCGATTCCTCCAACAAGAGAAGAATTGGGAATTAAAAAAGAAAACTATATGAATGAACAGAAATTAAATTATATTGATAGAAATATAAATAAATATTCAAGACTTGAATTAGGAAGTCTTGACAATGAAAATATTGAAAAATATCATAATAAAAGGTTACAATGGCAAGAATATAAGGAAAAATTTATACAAGATCATAAAACAACATTTAGTGATATTATAAAACTTGAAAAAGAAAGATTTAAGAATGAAATAAATAATAGGATTAGCAATAATATAGTAAATGAAACTAAAATCACAGAGGTATCAGATCATTTAATTGATAGAATTAAAGAAAGAAAACTTAATATAGATGATATTGAACACACATTGAAAAATCCTTTAAAATATGGTAAAATTAAGTATGATAAGTACGATAGACCAAGTTTTAGTGTGGTTGGAGAAAAATGTACTGTATATGTAAATCCTGATAATGGAATAATAACAACAATACATAAAACTCACACTAAAACAGTAGAAAAATTGAAAGGAAATAACAAAGATGAAAATTGATATAAAAGATCTAGAAAAATTGAAAAAACTTGATGATCCTGAAATAAATAAGTTAATAAATGAATTAGATGTTGAAAATATTGAAGAAAATAAAGCAATAGAATTTATGGAATTGCTTTATGAAAAGTCAAATGAATATTTAAGTAATCCTGGATACAATGAAACGGAAGAAAGTTCATTGCTTGAAAGAATTGCTGATAATATGTATGAACAAACTAAATAATTATAAAAGTGTTGAAAAGAGCCTAAAAGGGCTCTTTTTTAGTGCTTAAATTAGAAAGGAGGGATTTTTTTGATGGGAAGCAAGGAATTTATTGTAAAGTGTAAAGAACTAGTGAAAGAATATGCAAAAGAACATTTAGATAAGAGCGATGAAATACCAGAGTTTGATGTGTTTGTAGTGTGGAGTTGCAAAACATTGCAAAATAGCAAAGCATTATTAAGCACTACTTTATATGACGGTATGTATTACGAATGTACTTTAAATGGAGATAAAAAAGAAATATATTTTGATGCTTATAAGAAGTTTGAAAATAAATGTATTAAATTAGAGGAGGAAAAGTAAAAATGGGAAGAAAAAAATCAGAAGAAATAAAAGAAAATGTTGTGGATGAAGCAACAGAAAAAGAAGCAGTTACTAGTACAGGAGAAACATTAGAAGAAACGAAGGGTGAAAGTATAGAAGCACCTGCAGAAGAAAATAATATTGAAGCAACAGAAAAGGTGCTTGAAGAAAAAGAATTGAAGGCTAATACAAATTTCAAAGATAAATATACAAATGAATTGTATGAAAAAGATACTATATTCGTAATATCTGAAACAACAGAAACAAAAAAAATAGAAAATAAAAAATATGAAATATCAAAAGCTAGAGCAAAAGAATTAAAAGCTAAAGGCTATGTAGATATTAATTAAGAGTCTAAAAAGGCTCTTTTTTTATGCGACCAAACACTGATGTCCTAAAAAGCTTGTGTATATAGTCATTTCAAGACTTTAAAAAGTTATAGGAGGTAGTGAAACATGGAAGGAAATGAAGCAAACAACAATAATGCAAATTCTAACCAAAATGCCCAAAACACTACAGGGCAAAACAACAATGCAAATCAACCAAATAATAATTCTAATGGAATTGATTATAACAAAATTCAAGAAATTATTGAAGGAAGAAACGCAAAAACAGAAGATAGTGTGTTAAAAGCCTATTTTCAAAAGCAAGGATTAAGTCCTGAAGAGATGGAAAGTGCAATAAATGCTTTCAAGACTCAAAAGGCTAATCAAGCGAATGCTCAAAACAAAGAGCTAACTGATACACAAGCATCATTACAAAAAGTTCAATTAGAAAATCAAAGATTAAAGATAGAGAAGAAAGCCTACGATTTTGTAGATGATTTAAATGTTGATAATAAAACAATGCCTTATCTTTTAAAAATGGCTGATTTTAATAATTGCATTGGTAAAGATGGAAATGTATTAGAAGATACTTTAAAAGCAGCACTACAAAAGGTCGTTGATGATGTTCCAGGACTAAAAAAACAAGTGCAAGGAGTCGTTGGAATAACAGTTGGTGCTGACACTAATAATGGTACAAATTCAAATAATGGAGTATTTGATTTTGGATTTACTGGTGTAAGACCTAGAAAAAAATAAAAAAAATTGGAGGTAATTATTATGGCATTTGAAAAAACAGGATTAAATTATGCTAAAGAATATTCACAAGCTTTAGCTCAAGCATATCCATACACTTTATTTTTTGGTGCATTATGGAGTGCAGTAAAACCAGATGTTAAATTTTTAAGAAACGATACAGTAATTCTACCATCATTATCTGTTAAAGGTAGAAAAAATGGAGATAGGGATTCAATAGGTACTTTTGGAAGAAACTTCAATAATGATGAAGAACCAAAGAAACTAAAAACTCATAGAACATGGGATACACTTATCCATCCAAGAGATATTGATGAAACAAACCATGTTGCAACAATACAAAACATAACTAAAACTATGAATGAAGAGGAAAAATTCCCTGAAATGGATGCTGAAATGATCACAGCATTATATAAATTAAAAAATGAAATAGAAACTATTACTGAAGGCGATGTTCTTACATTAGCAAATGTATTAACAAAGTTCGATGCAATGATGGATAAAATGGATGAAAAAAGAGTTCCTGCAGCAGGAAGATTATTATATGCTGATACATATACAAAAACATTAATAGATACAGCAAAAGAAGCTGCTAGAAATCTATCAGCACAAGATACAACTGTTGCTAGATCATTAGACAGAATAGGAGAAGTTGAAGTAATTGGTGTTCCAACTACTGCAATGAAATCTGCATATAACTTTACAGATGATGGATTTGAAGTTGCTACAGATAAATATGAGTTGACTGCTGATACAGAAGTAGTAAGTGGAAAAACATATTACACAAAATCAGGAACTTCATATACAGCTGTTGAAAGCCCTGTAAAATCAGGATTAAATACTTATTATGAAAAAGTACAAGAAGCTGCAAAAGATGTAAAAATGATATTAGTTCATCCATCTGCAGTTATACCAGTAATTGCTTATGACTTTGCACAATTAGGTGCTCCAAGTTCATTATCACAAGGTAAATGGACATATTTTGAAGAGTCATTTGAAGATGTATTCATCTTTAATAAAAAACATGATGCTATTCAATTCTATGTGGAAAGAAAAGCGTAGGAGTTGATATTATATGAGTATATATGCAGATACAACTTATTATCAAAGCATATATAAGGGACAAACAATTCCTGATAATGAAATTGAACAAAAATTAAAAGAAGCAAGCGGACATATTGATACTTTGACTTATAATCGTATAGTTGGAAAAGGTTTTGAAAAATTAACAAAATTCCAACAGGATATTATAAAAGAAGTTGTATGTAAGCTTGCTGATTTTGAATATGAAAATGCTGATTTATTAAAGTCACCACTTAATAGTTACTCAATAAATGGAGTATCAGCAAGTTTTAATGCAAGTTGGAATGTTCAAATTCAAAATGGTATTGCTATACCAAAAGATAATTATTGCTTATTACAGCAAACAGGATTAACTTGTAGAAATGTGAGGTATTAGATGATATATCCAAGTTTAGTAAGAAAAAAAGATTGTAAAACAGACATTCATGTGATTTTATATGGAGAAAATACAACAGAAGATGGAGCTCCTGAAATTGTACTAGATAAAGATCTAAAATGTAATTATCAAGATAGTGCCAAAAGAGTTCTAACTACTGAAAAAGTAATAATCCAAATAAATGGTGTAGCTCTTTTTTGCGAGGATTTTGCACCTGATATACCTGTTATATCTAGTGGAAAAGTTACTATATTTGGAGAAACACGAGAAATATACCAGGGGACAAAAGCAAGAAATCCTGATGGTACAGTCAATTATATTAAATTGGAGATACAGTAACAATGAAAGTAGTTTCTTCAAAAATAAAATTAAATGTACCTAAAATAAATCAATTAAGTAAAGCATCTATAACTTCTTTAGAAAAGACAGTAAATGCCTTACATACAGAAGTAGTAAATGCACAAGTAATGCCTTTTGATACTGGAAATATGCAGAATGATAATACTTATGAAGATTATTCTAATAGCAGTAAAGGAAAAGTTAGTTTAGTTACATCAACACCTTATGCTAGAAGAGTATATTTTCATCCTGAATATAATTTCCAAACAAAAGAAAATCCAAATGCACAAGGAAATTGGCTAGAACCATGGATTAGTGGAAAAAATAAAGACTTTTGTAAAAAAGCTTTTGCTCAATTTTATAAAAAGGAGGCTGGCTTAAAATGAGTAATATATTAGGGCTAGCAGATATAAGGGATTGGCTAAAAACTCTTAAAATAACTGCTGATGATAATTACTATATAGGAAAATTGAATAGTAAAAAAGATGAATCTATTGGAGTATATCAATTAAAAACTAGCAATGAAGCTAATGTCGCAATAGGCGGAGTTGATAATACAAAAATTCTAGAAAAGTCAGTTAGTATTTTAATTCATTGGAATGCTAATGCAAAAGAAACAGAACAGAAATCATTAGAAGTTTATAATAAGTTTTTAGAATCAAGAAACTTTGTTATAAACAATATAAAAGTGAATTATATAAGATTGCTTGTACCTGAACCAGTAGATGTTGGAACGGATAGTAAAAACATCTATGAAAGGGTTATACAAGCAATTTTTTATTATGAAAAAAAGGAGGTATAACCAATGGCAAATGTAACAAGTGGAGTATATCCAGTATTTGATAATGTATTTAAGATTGGTACAAAAGGTGTAGATTCAGCGGATGCAGATATGAAAACAATCGCAGATTGCGAAACATTTTCTTTGTCAATGGACAACAATGTTGAAGAATGGACACCTATGACAACCGAAGGTTGGATAAGAAGAATGCAAACAGGAAAAGGATTCTCTATAAGCATTTCAGGAAAAAGAAATGTTGGAGATGATGGAAACGATTATGTCGCTTCAAAATTGTTTGCAACAGGAAAAGCTGTTGAATCAAAATTTGAATGGGTATTTGCAGATGGTACAACTGTTAATTTCGATTGCTTAATTTCTGTAAGCAATGCAGGAACAGGCGACAGTACAAATGTAGCACCTTTAGAATTTGAGGTTATGTCAAATGGAAAACCAACTGTAACACCAGCAGCCTAAAATATTGCCTCAGTATTTATATACTGGGGCTTATTTTTTTTATTTAATTTTAGAAAAAATGGAGGAATTTAAGATGGCACAAATTGATATTAGTTCAAAATTAGGATTAGAAAAGTCAACAATAAAATTAGGAGATGGAAAAATCTACGAAGTAGATACAAGTGCAGATAATTATTTATTAGTTCAAGAAAAGATAAAAAATCAAGAATTTTCTATTGCAACAATGTACGAGATGATTGAAATGCTAATGGGAGAAGAAGCTTTAAAAGAAATAAAAAGTATGAAACTTACAATAAAAGGTTTAAAAGCAGTAGTAACAGCATTATCAGCAATTGTGAGTGAAGAAAGTTATGAGGAAATGGAGAAACGATTTCAATAATCCATCTACATACGATCCAGGATATGACTTGTTTGAAGATTGGGACTTAATTGCATCAAGTTTAAAAACACAATACGGTTACAGTGTAAGAAAAGAAATTAAAAATTTGTGTTGGGGGGAATTGAGTAGTGATATTGCAGGACTTAATGGAGATACACCTCTTGGAAATATAGTAAGAATTAGAAAAGAAAAAGATCCAGAGGTAATAAAGAAATTCACAGCCGAAGAAATGAAAATAAGAAACGAATGGCTAAATAAGTCCGCTTCACAAATAAGTACCGAGAATTATAAACAAGCAATGGAAGATATAAAAAATATGTTTAAAAATATGGCAAAGAAGTGAGGTGAGATGTTTTGAGTACAAATGTAGGAGAAATTGATTTAAGTTTAATTTTAAATAGTGATAAATTTAATTCACAATTAAAAAATGTCGACTCACAAGCTGATAAAGCATCAACTAAAATCTCATCAACATTGTCTAAAATAGGGAAAGCTGTTGCAGTAGCTTTTTCAGTTACCGCAATAGTAAAGTTTGGTAAAGAATGCTTAAATGTAGCAACTGAAACTTCAAATGCTTGGATAGGACTAAATTCTATATTAACAGGGCAAGGGAAAAGTTTTAATCAGGCAAAAAAGTTTATAAATGATTATATTGCAGATGGTCTAGTACCATTAAATAATGCAGTAACAGCATATAAGAATTTAGCAGCAAGAGGATACAGTTCAGAACAGATAGAAAAAACAATGACGGCTTTAAAAAATAGTGCAACATTTGGAAGGCAAAGTACTTATAGTTTAGGTGAAGCAGTACAGACTGCTTCTGAAGGTTTAAAGAATGAAAATAGTATACTAGTTGATAATGCAGGTGTAACTAAAAATGTTGCAAAAATGTGGGAAGATTATGCAAAAAAAGTAGGAAAAACTACAAATAACTTAACACAACAAGAAAAAATACAAGCAGAAGTAAATGGAATATTGGAAGAAACAAAGTTTCAAAGTAATGATGCAGCAATTGCTCAACAAACTTATAGTGGAAAAATGGCTACTTTAACACAAGCTTTTACAAATATGAAAACAGCAATAGGAAATGCAATACAACCGTTAGCAAAACTGTTTGTGCCAATAATTACTACAGCAGTTAATGCAGTAACAAAGTTGTTTACAGCACTTTCAGGCTTATTATCATTGTTTGGATTAAAAGCTGATAGTGTAGAAACCGTATCAAATGGAATAGGAGATTTGTCATCAAACGCAGGTCAGGCATCTGATGCCATTGATGGAGTTGGAGATAGTGCAAAAAAGGCAGGAGATAAAGCAAAAAAAGCTTCTAATAATTTGGCAGCATTTGATAATTTAAATGTATTGTCAAAAGACACAGACAGTTCAAGTAGTTCTGATAGTTCAAGTGGCGGTTCGTCAGGATTAACGGACTCATTAGATGTGTCAAGCACAATAAAAGAAGATACATCAGCATTTGATGGCTTAATGGGAAGAGTAAAAGAATTAGCAAGTATTTTTAAAGAAGGATTTAATATAAGTTTTGGAAATACAAATTTTGACGGAATAATACAACATTTAACTAATATAAAAGATACTATAATAGATATTTGGACTGATTCAAAAGTTGTTGGTGCAGCTAATAATTGGGTTCAAACATTGCTTTTTACATTAGGGCAAGCTACAGGAGCAGTAGCAAGAATTGGTGTGAATTTAACAGAAGGTTTTGTTGGTAGTATAGATAAATATTTATCACAAAATGTAGAAAGAATAAAAAGCTTTATAATAAATATGTTTAATATTTCAAGCAAAGACTTGAAACTAACAGGTAATATGTGGCAAGCTTTAGGGGAAATATCAGATGTATTTAAAGGTGATACAGCAAAGCAAATTGGAGCAGATATTATTGCTATGTTTGCAAATCCTTTTATGAGTGTTGTTCAATTGTGTTCAAAATTCGCATTAGATGTAAAGGGAATATTGTTCCAACCAATTATTGATAATGCAGAAAAAATAAAAACTACATTGGAAAATGTAATGAAACCAATTCAAACATTTACAGGAACTTTAGCACAAGCAATGACTTATGTTGGCGATAAATGGAATGAAGTTTACGATCAACATATACATCCTTTAATGGAAAGTATAAAAACAGGGTTAAGTGATACTTTTGGAAAGTTTTTAGAAGTATATAACACTTATGTAGTTCCATTTTTACAAAATCTTGCAAATAATTTTAATGATTTATGGAATACACATTTAAAGCCTTTTGTAGACAATGTAGCAGGACTAATAGGAAGTATTGCTGATGCAATAAAGGTATTGTGGGAAAATTGGATTAAACCTCTTGTGGATTGGATTATTCAAAATATTATTCCTGTTTTAGTTCCTATCTTTGAAAGTATATGGAATACAATTTCAAGTGTATTTGGAGCCATTGCTGATACAATAGGAGGAATAATACAAACATTTAAAGGACTAATAGATTTTATAGTAGGAATTTTTACAGGAGATTGGAACAAAGCTTGGGAAGGAATAAAAACCTTCTTTACTGGAATATGGAATGCAATTAAAGGTGTTGTTTCAATAGTGTGGAATGCAATAAAAGGAATTATAGAAACAGCTGTAAATGTTATAAAAGGAATTATTACGACTGTATTTAATGCTATAAAAAGTATAATCTCCAATATTTTTAATGCTGTAAAAAATACTGTAACCAATATTTGGAATGGTATAAAAAACAATATTATAAATTCAGTAAATAACATAAAAAACGGAATAATAAATGCTTTTCAAACAGCATACAACAAGATAACTTCCATATTTAGAAATATTGGAAGCTTTTTTAGTGGAGTATGGAATGGAATTAAAAATACATTTAGTGCACTAGGAACCAAAATAGGTGATGCAATTAGTGGAGCAGTAAAAGCAGGTATTAATGGTCTTTTAGGAATGATAGAAAGAACTGTCAATGGATTTATAAATATGATAAATGGGGCAATAGGAGTAATCAATGCGATTCCAGGTGTAAATATTTCTAAATTGAATACTTTAAATGTTCCAAGACTTGCTGAAGGTGGATATGTAAAAGCAAATACACCTCAACTTGCAATGATTGGTGATAACAAACACCAGGGCGAGGTTGTTGCACCTGAAGATAAAATGCTGGATATGATTCTTACGGCATTGAAAATGTTTAAAGACCAAGATAGTAGTAATCAAAACAAAGATGGCGGAAAAGAAATAGTATTGAACTTTAATGGAACTTTAGCACAATTGATTAGAGTTCTAAAACCTGAACTTGATAGGGAGAATATAAGAAAAGGTGACAAATTGATATTAGGAGGTGCAAATTAATGGAAGAAAAATACGACTTTATAGTTATAGATGGAATAACATTTAATATTGGTGTTTTTGCAGATATAAAAGAAGCAGCAGACTTTTTAGATAAATATGCAAATAGAACAGAAGATGGAGATTTAAAAAGAGAGCTGATAGGTGTATATTTCAATTTTTCTGATATTAAATTTGAACCTCAAACTGATGATAATTACGAAGAATATGAAAGACTATGGAATAAATTATCAGAACCAGAGGAGTTTCATCAGATTAAAATTGCAAATTTTGAATTTAAAGCCTATTTTAGCAATGTATCAAGAGTTATATGTGGTTATAAAAATAATAGAGCATATAGAAAAGATATGACAGTAAACTTTACGGCTAAAAAGCCAGCAAGGAGTTGATAGTTTATGAAAACAAAAGCTCAAATTGTATTTGGATTTATTGATGTTACAGCAAAAAAAGATAGTCAATTAACTGTCAATGATAAGCAAGACTTTGTAGATTTGAATGATCTAAAGCAGAATGATATAGAAGAAACAAAATATGGAACTTGTGAAAAAAATCAATTTGCTTTAGATGGAACTTTTGAATTGATGCCTGATGTCTTGGATAATATGTGCTTGTGGTCTAATAATATGAGCAATAGTAAAGGTCTTTTTGAAAAACCACCAATATTAGAAATAAATTTTACAAAGCTACATAGTAGTTTGGGATTAACATTTTTATTTAGTAAAGCAGGAGACTATTGTAATCATTTAAATATAACCTATTATGATAAAGATAATCAATTGATAAATGAAGCAGAGTTTTATCCTGATAGTTACAAATATGTATGTAATAATGTTGTTGAAAATTATCAAAAAATAGTAATAATATTTTATGGTACAAACAATCCTTGCAGATATTTAAAACTATATCAAATACAATATGGTGCAGATAAAATATTTGAAGGCGATAATTTAATGAGTGCAAATATACTTGAAGAAATGGATCTATTAAGTTCAGAGGTAAGTATAAACACTTTGGAATTTACAGTTTATTCTGCAGATGATGAGTTTAACATCATAAATCCTACTGGATTTTATAGCTTGCTTCAAGAAAGACAAGCTTTTAAAGTAAAAGAACTACTGCTAAAACAAAACAAGGAAATAGACATGGGAACATTCTATCTTGATACCTGGAAAAACAAAGATCATAAAATAATGCAATTCAAAGCAATAGATTTAATTGGAATTATTGACAAGACTGACTTTTATGGGGGTATGTATGTTAATGCTAATTTTGAAGATATAATCAAAGAAATAATGACTTCTGCAAAGGTTGAAGATGAGAATTATGAAATACAAGAGAATTTAAAGAAAACTAAAATGACTGGCTATATTCCAGTTTGTAGTCATAGAAAAGCTTTACAACAACTTGTATTTGCAATAGGAGCAGTAATCGACTGTAGTAGAAGTGACAAAATAAAAATATATACATTAATAGATAGAGAAGATAATAATACCATAGAACAAACTAATATATTCCAAGGAACAAAAACTGTTGAACAGAACGATATTGTTACACAAGTTACTATGACAGCACACAATTATATTAAAGGCACTGAACAAGAAGAAGTCTACAAGGGAACATTAAGTGTTGGAGAAAATAGAGTTTTATTCGATAAGCCTGTTAGTAATATATCATGCACAGGAGGTACAATAAAAGAATACAATTGTAATTATGCTATTATAACTTGTACAGCAGAAAAAGAAGTCATAGTAAATGGTTATAAATATGAAGATAATGCACAGTCGATAACTGTTCAGTCAGATGATATAAATGTATCTAATAAATCAAATACACTAAAAATAGAATCAGCTTATTTTATAAATAAAGATAATGCACAGACTATTGCTAAAAAAGTATTGGATTATTATAAAAATACATATACAACAGGTTTTGAATTTATTTTACAAGAAGAAAAATTAACTGAAGATGTTGCAATAGAAAGTGATGACTTCAGCAGACAATTAGTTGGTCATATAAAAAAGCTTGATATTGACTTAACAGGTGGATTTATAGCGAATGGAGAAATAAATGCGAGAGTAAGACTATTGACAGTACAAAAAGAGGTAAATTTAAGTGTTGATATAGGTTCAATGTTAATAAGGAATAGTTATATTCAATTAGTAAGCAAAGGAGATGAAAGCAATGGATGATTTAATATATGATAGAGTATTAAGTGATGTTGAAAATGCCCTTAATAATCCTGGTGATAGTTCGAACTTAAAAGGAAGTTATAATTATACCGATTTAAATAGAGTGGAAAAATGGTGTGAATACCTAAAAGATATTTTATCAAAATACGGATTTGCTGAAACTTTAATAATAAAAACTAATTGGAATATGAAAGATTATCCTACAAGAACACAAATTGATAGAATAAGACATAATATTGATAAATTAAAAGAATTTTGCTATGGAATTATTACAGATTCAATAATTTACAACAATACTATGAATTATGAACAAGCAAATATTCTTGAAAAAATCCTATATGATATAGACAAATATTTCAAAGAAATGAATATTATATTAGAATTGCCTTATAATTTTGGAACAACATTAATTCGCAGAAACTATTTTGAATTGCCTATAAATACAGATACAATGACAGTGGAACATGAGATCCCTACAAATTATAATGTGGGGATTTTATTTGTGAATAGAAAATATATAAAATTATTAGTAGAGGAGGAGTAATAAATGGCTTATAGTACAACTTATATAACAACACAAGGAGCAATTTTAGCAGCTAAAACATTGCAATCAAAAACAATATCATTTTCAAAGTTTGCAATAGGTAGTGGAGAAATTGCTGATCCAAGTGTAGAAAACATAAAAGCTTTAACAGGATTAGTAAGTTCAAAACTTAATTTTGACATAACAAAAATTAAGAGAGAAACAGATACACAAGTAACTGTTAGAGGATTATTCAAAAATACTGATGCTGAAGAAAGTTTTTATTTAAGAGAATTAGGATTATTTGCTATTGATCCTGATACACAACAAGAAATATTATTTGCATATATAAATTTTGGAACAGAGGCAGAATATATAAATAATTCTATAACAGAAAAGAAAGAGCATTACTACGATATGATAATTACAGTAGATAATGCAAACAATGTAACAATTACAGTAGATCCAAGTACAGTATATGTTAATGAACAGGAATTAAATGAAAAAGCTGAAGAATTAACGGAAGATTATACAGGAAAAATAAATTCTTTAAAGCAAATAGTAGTTGCTTCAAATGCAGGAGCACACAATGCAATTTATAGAGGGAAAGATATAACAAGTAAATTTTATGATGGCACTTTATCACAACAAATTGCAGCAGGTACTTTTGACGATATTTTCATAGGTGACTATATTATAGGTCAGACAAGTGGAAGAAAATATCTAGTAGCTGACATAAATTATAGACTACACATGGGAGATACAGAGTGTACGAAACCACATATACTTATGATACCTGAAAGAACAATGGGAAATGAACAAATGAATACATCCAATGTAACTACAGGTGCTTATGTTGGTAGTGCAATGTACAAAACAAATTTAACAAAATATAAAACTGTAATAAAAAATGATTTTGGTTCAAATCATATATTAAAACATAGAAATCATTTTCAAAATGCAGTAACCAATGGATATGAATCAGGTGGAACATGGTATGATTCAGAAGTAGATCTAATGAATGAGACTATGGTATATGGAAGCAATATATTTAAAAACTGTTTAAATGGAAGTAACATACCTAATAATTATACAATTGATAAGTCTCAATTATCATTATTCAGATTGAGACATGATTTAACAGTTGCACTAAATGATAGTGGCGGTAGACAATGGTACTGGTTAAGAGATGTTGTTTCTTCTGCTTACTTCGCTCTTGTGGGCGGCTATGGCCTTGCTAACTCCAACGCCGCTTCGACCTCTAACGGTGTTCGTCCTGATTTTCTAATCGTGTAATCAGACATCAGACAGGGCTTTATGCCCTGTCATTAAAATTAGCTGTTTTCTAATATAGTTAAAATTATAAAAAAAGTGTGATATGATTTTTAGCGAAAAATTGAAAAAGGAGTAATAGTATTATTAGTAATGTCAGATATAAAGAAAAGCGAAAGAACCGAATCAAAATTAGAAGTAATACATGGTGCTTATGCTATTAGAATGGCTGTAACAAATTTAGCGGAAAATAATTTTTATATAACACTTTCAAAAATAGAAGAAAAGATAAACAATAGAATAAAGGGCTTGGAAGAAAAAGAACAAAAAAGAATAAAAGAAAGTATGTATAAATTTTATAGAAGTCAAATAGATAGAGTATCAAATAATGTAATAGAATTAGCAACAGGAATAAGTAGACATTTAAGAATTGCAAATACAATATTTCCAACATATATGTCAGAATTTGAAGAACGAAGATTGGAAATGGACAGAGCAATGGCTTGTTGTAATGCATTACAGGATGAACTTCAATATGTAGGAGAATGTCTATATGCCGATTTAAATAGATATATGAATCTTGTATTACAAATTCAAAAAGAATTTAATATGATAAAGTCACTTCGCCAGACTGATAATAGATTTTTAAAAAATATAAAAAATAGTGGGTAACCTTTGTATGTTGTTTCTTCTGCTAACTTCGCTAATGTGAGCAGCAATGGCAATGCTAACTACAACAACGCTTCGAACTCTAACGGTGTTCGTCCTGATTTCACAACCCATACATTTATTATATGGACTAGTTTCCACCGTATGGATATGGGAAAAGGAAAGGAAAGGTTATCCCTTCAATTTGTAAAATTGATAAATGCTAATCGCTATGCATTTAGTTACGACTAGTAATGCTATAAAAGTGATTTTTATGAATATTTATTATGATGCTAATAAAATATATGAAGCAGGAACAAAAGCTATAAAAGGGGCACCTTTTAAGTATAAAGCACAATTTTTTGAGATGAATCATTTATTAGAAACAGCAATATTATTGCAAAAACTAAAAAATGGAGAATATAAACCAACAAAAGGTGCTAAATTCACAATAAATGAAAGAGGGAAAATTCGACATATTGCGACTAGCAATATGATAGACAAAACCATAAATCATTTAATGTGTGATGAGGTTTTAAGTCCTGCAATTACTCCATACTTGATCTATGATAATGGAGCAAGTCAAAAAAATAAAGGTGTGGCATTTCACAGAAAAAGGTTTGAAGTGCATTTACACCAATATTATAGAGAACATAAAAGTAATGAGGGATATATATTGCTAATAGATTTTTCAGGATATTATGCAAGTATTCCTCATGATTTATGTTTAAAGAATTTACAACATTTTTTAAGAAAAACAGACCCTGAAGAAGCAAAAATTACTTTGTGGATTTTAAAAAATTTATTTAATTTATTTAATATAGATAACAAAAATGGAAAAGGTGTAGACATTGGAAGTCAGCCTTCTCAAAACATAGGTATCTCATATCCATCCAAAATAGACAACTATATAAAAATAGTTAGAGGTTGTAAATACTATGGTAGATATACTGATGACAGTTACATTATTCACGAGGATAAAGAGTTCCTAAAAGATATGTTAAACAATATTAAGAAAATAGCTGATGAATTAGGATTGGTAGTAAATGATAAGAAAACACGAATAGTTAAATTATCTCAACAATTTAAAGTGTTACAAATAAAATATTCCTTAACAGAAACAGGAAGAATTATAAAAAAGATAAACTCAAAATCAATAACAAGAGAAAGAAGAAAATTGAAAGCTTATAAAAGATTACTAGATAAAAAAAGAATAACAATGGATGATATAGAAAATATATTCAAAAGTTGGATGTCTAGTAATTATAAAATTATGTCAAAAATGCAAATAAGTAATATGTATCAATTATACTATGACTTATTTGGAAGGAGGGTAAAATGGAAAAATCATTCAAAATTACATTGGCTGATGGAACACAACTTAAAAACTTAAAATTAAGTGGAAATAATTACATTTCAAAAGTAAAAATAACTGAAGATGATTTCAAGGGAAAATTATCAAAAATTACAATTGAAAATGAGACCGATAAAACATCTGAAAAACTTGAACATGTAGAATTAGTACAAATTCTTGACTATGGAGACAAAGGATATTATTTTGTATTAAGACAACTATCTGCAGATGAAATAGACAAATTAAAAATGCAAGGGGATATTGAGTATCTTGCAATGATGACTAATACTGATATGGAGGAGGTCTAAACTATGAGCAAGAATTTTGAAAAAGTAAAAAAATTTTATGATAATGGAATTTGGAATGAAGCAAGAGTATATAATGCAGTTGGAAAGTGGATCACAGCAGAGGAATACAAAGAAATAACTAGTAAAGAATATGAAAAATAAAGAACGATATAGTAAGTCGTTCTATTTTTTTGCAAATTTCACAAGAGAGGAGAAGTAATGTATGGACGAAAAATACATTCAAATGATAATAGAAACTCAACAGAGTTCCAAATCCGCACATCATAGACTAGACAAATTGGAAGAAGATGTTGGGGAGATAAAAGAATTAACTATTGCTGTAAAGGAAATAGCAATGGAGACTAAAGCCAACAGAGAAGATGTAAACAAAATGAACGAAAGGCTAGAAAATATAGAAAAAAAGCCAGCCAATAACTGGGATAAAATTGTAACAACATCAATTGGAACTATTGTCGGAGCAATAGTAGGAGCAATTATAGGTTTAATATTAAAATAGGAGGTTTTGATATGAAAGAAAAAATTGCAAAATTAATAAATGTAAAAAGTTTAGTAACATTGATTTTAACATTAGTAGTTGCATATAAAGCTATAATGGGACAAATGGATATAGAGCAAATATATTTAATGATTATAGCATTTTATTTTGGAACTCAATTAAAAGAAAGTAAAACAGAATAATACCGTAAAAATTTTACGGTGTTTATAAAATACTGGAAGAAAATAAAAAAATCTTCCAGTATATTTTTTATCTTTTGTAAGGAGGTTTTAGTATGGAAGATGAAAATGTAGTGTTGTCAGAAGAAATGACAGAAGAATTATCAAATGGAAGGGAGGAAAATGAAAATGATTAAATCAGGATTAACAGATGTAGTAGTTGAAGCAAATTCAAATAATTACACAGAAGGAAGAAGAGGATATAAAGTTTGTAAAATAACTCCTCATCACATGGCAGGGGTTTTATCCGCTGAAGCTTGCGGTAGAATATTCCAAAATGCAAATAGACAAGCTAGTTCTAATTATGGAATAGGTAATGATGGAAAAATAGCTTGTTATGTTGGAGAAGAAAATAGAGCATGGACTTCTTCAAATAGAGCAAATGATTGTCAGGCAATTACAATAGAGGTTTCAAATAGTTCAGTAGGAGGAAAATATCCTATAAGTGAGGCTGCTTGGAAATCATTAGTTAGATTATGTGTAGATATATGTAAAAGATATAATTTCCGTTTAACTTATGATGGAACACCTAACGGATCATTAACAAGACATAATATGTTCGCAAATACTAATTGTCCTGGTGCATATTTACAAAGTAAATTCCCTGAACTTGTAAAAGAAGTAAATTCACAATTAGATGGTGGAGAAATATCAACACCAGTTCAAGAAACAAAGTCAATAGTAGATTTAGCAAATGAAGTTATAGCAGGAAAATATGGAAATGGAGAAGCAAGAAAACAAGCATTAGGTTCACTATATGATGAAGTCCAAGCAAAGGTAAATGAAATTTTAGGAGCAAAAAAGACAGAATCAAAGCAAACTTTAAAATCAATAGATGAAGTAGCAAGAGAAGTTATAAATGGTGCTTGGGGAAATGGACAAGATAGATTTAACAGATTAGCAGCAGCAGGTTATGATGGTAATGCAGTTCAAAATAGAGTAAACGAAATTTTAGGTGCAAAATCTACAACATCAAATAAAAAATCAAATGAAACAATTGCAAATGAGGTTATCCAAGGCAAATGGGGAAATGGTGCAGATAGAAAATCAAGACTTCAAGCTGCAGGATATGATTACAATGCAATACAAGCAATTGTTAATGCAAAATTAAAATAATAAGAGAGGAGAAAAAACTCCTCTTTATTGTATATTTTTTAATTTTTGTTGTATATTATATAAGATATCAAAAGCTTCTTTGCAAGTGGTATTATTTAGATCAATGCTTTGTATTCTTTGAATAATATCATTATATGAAGAAATTTGATATTCTGGTGCAGGATTAGATACTATTCTAAATAAAATGTTATGAGATTCTAATAAGTGTGTATATTTTTCTAATTTGGCGATTGGAAATCCACATTTTATTATCTCTGAACTTAGATTTGTTAATTTTAGTCCAATTTCTTTAGAAACTAATCTTGCATCATCATTTATAAAAATATAAAAAATTCCTACCTTAAACATATAAATAGTATTAGGATCTTTTTCTTTTAATTCATTATACTGCTTTAATAGTTTGCTCACTTTTTTTCACTCTCCTTTTTGTTTTTCTTCTTACAATAATGTCTCCTGGCTCACATTCAAGAATATCACATATTTTTTCCAAGGTATCAAAATGAATGGCTGTTGTTTCGTTGTCCATTAAGTGACTAAGTGATTGATAACCACCTTCCATTTTTTTAATAAACCAATATTTAGATTTCTTTTTTTCTTTTAGTATTTCAGTTACTCTTATATAAATCATTTTTCCACCTCACTTTCTGATAAATATTTTAGAACAAAGTTAAGTATATTTTAACTACACCAAGTTGCACTTAAACAAGCAATACCTAATTTACAAAGTAGGTATAAAGTGATATAATCAAAACCAAATGAGGTGTATAAAATGGTGGAAATATTAAAAAAAATAAAAGATATGATTAAAAATAATCAGAATGATAAAGCTATTAAATACATAGATGAAATTTTGTCAAAAAATAAAAATGCAGAAGAATATATGAATGATTTAATTAACGAATTAAAATAAAAAGTTGAATTATGTCGAATTATGTAAGCTAGGAGTATCAAGGGAAAATAGTTGCAATACCTATCAGCCAACATAGTTATTTTATGTTACATAATATGGTAAAATAGAATAAGAGATATCTCTAGAAAAGGAGGCATATTTATGATGGAGTATTTGCAAAATTTAAATATTTTTGATAAAATATTAAGCAAAGTCTTTTCTAGATACACAAATAAAATATATAGATTAGGTGTTATGGAAGGATTTAATTGGGAAAACGAAAAAAAGATGGGAAAAATTAAAAAAATAAAAATCGCTGAAAGGTAGTAATAATATGGAATACAAAGAAAATAAAGAGAAAAAAAGGGTGTCTTTCTTTACATTACGGTTGTAAAGTAAACCAATATGAAACAAATGCTATGATGCAAAAATTTCAAGAAAATGGATATGAAATTGTAGAAATAGATAATGTATCAGATATATGTGTTGTAAATACATGTACAGTTACAAATATGTCTGACAGAAAATCAAGACAAGCATTAAGAAAAGTAAAAGATAAAAATCAAAATGCAATAATAGTAGCAACAGGTTGTTATGCTCAAAGTTCAAAAGAAGAACTAGAGAAGATGCCTGAAATTGATGTTGTACTTGGAAACGAAGAAAAAAGAGATATAGTAAAATATGTAGAAAAATATTTTGAACAAAATCAAAAATTAATATCAGTTCAAGATATATCAGTCCAAAAAGAATTTGAAGATATGGGACAAATTTCATATACTGAAAAAATAAGAGCAGTAATAAAAGTACAAGATGGATGTAACCAATTTTGCTCATATTGTATAATTCCATATGCAAGAGGAAGAGTGCGCAGTAGAAAAATAGATAGTATAATAAAAGAAATAGAACAAATTGCACAAAAAGGAATAAAAGAAGTTGTAATAACAGGAATACATCTTGCATCATATGGAAAAGACTTTGAAGAAAATATAGGTCTAATAGATTTATTAGAAGAAATAAATAAGATAGATGGAATAGTAAGAATAAGATTGGGCTCATTAGAACCAAAAATAATAACAGAAGAATTTATGCAAAGACTAATAAAACTTGAAAAAATATGCCATCATTTTCATCTATCATTACAAAGTGGATGTGACAATACATTAAAAAGAATGAATAGAAAATATACAACAAGTGAATTTGAAGAAATTGTTCAAAGATTAAGAAAATACTATAATGATGTAATTTTAACAACAGATATAATAGTTGGATTTCCAGGAGAAACTGAAGAAGACTTTGAAACAACATATAATTATTTGAAAAAAATAAACTTTTATAAAATGCATGTATTTCCATATTCGCCAAGAAAAGGAACTGTTGCTGCAAAAATGCCAGATCAAATACAAGGTGATATAAAAGAAAAAAGAAGTAAAAAATTAATTGAATTATCAAATGAAAATCAAAAACAATATAATCAAAATTTAATCGGAAAAGATGTAGAAGTATTATTTGAAGAAAAAAATAAAGAAGGATATTATAAAGGACATACTCAAAATTATATATTAGTAGAATATAAAACAGATGAAGAATTAGAAAATAAAATAGTAAAAGTAAATATAAAAAAAGCAGAAGTAGAATATGTTATTGGATAGATATGTTACAATTGTAATATTTTTGTAATATAAACTTAATATAAAATAACTTGAAAAAAATACACATCTATTATATAAATATAATAGAAAAAATAAACACAAAGGAGGAAGAAATATGGCAAATATAGAAAAAGTTTCAGGTGTTTTTGGTGGAATAAAAACAGATGAACCAATTCAAAATTGTGGAAATAATGGAATCGGAATCGAAAATGCAATAAACATAAATGGTGAGAATACAATTAATAATTCAAATACAGGAACAAACTTGCCTGCAAAAAATACATTTTGGAATAAAGTAAAATCAGTATTATTCTATGATATAAAAGTAGAATTAACACCATATGAACAAAAAGTAGAAGATGAAGTAAATGAATTTTTACATCAAGAAGTTACTTGGACAAAAGTTAAAAATTTCTTATTTCAAGAAGTAACATTTGGAAAAAAGAAAAATTTGTAGAATGAAATAATAAAAAAAGGAAAAAATAGCAAGAAAGACTTGCTATTTTTTATGTTTTAGAGTAAAATATAGTCGTCAAAAAAGGGAATAATCCCAAAAAGAGAAGGAATAGCTACAAAAATTAGGCTAGAACCTCAAGAAAGGAAAGAAAAAATATGAATATAATTATGTTAGGAGCACAAGGAACAGGAAAAGGAACTGTTGCAGGATTAATCAGTGAACAAACAGGATTACCACAAATATCAACAGGAGATATATTCAGAAAAAATATAAGTGAGAAAACACCACTTGGAGTAGAAGCTGACAAATATATATCAAAAGGAAATTTAGTACCAGATGATATAACTGTACCAATGGTTGAAGACAGATTAACATGGGATGATGCTAAAAATGGTGTAATATTAGACGGATTTCCAAGAACAATAGAACAAGCAGAAAAACTAGATAAAATCTTAGCTAAGAAAGGTGAAAAAATAGATTTAGTAATAAATCTAGTAACACCAAAAGAAGAGATAATAGATAGGATGCTAACAAGAAGAGTTTGTACAAATCAAGATTGTAAAGCAACATATAATATAAAATTACATCCACCAGTAAAAGAAGGAATCTGTGACAAATGTGGTTCACCACTAAAACAAAGAGCTGATGACTCAGATCCAGAAGCAATAAAAAGAAGATTAGAAATTTATGAAGAAAAAACAAGCCCATTAGTAGAATATTATAAGGAAAAAGGTGTACTAAGAACAGAAACAGTTAGTATATCAATAAATAGAATGGGAAAAGATGTTGCAAATGATGTTGTAAGAGACATAAAAAAATAGTCTAAATAGCTTGCTTAAATATAAGCAAGCTACATATTAATATTAGTATTGTGCCTAAAGAAAAAGACGCAAGTTTGTTAATACGCATCTAGTTTTGAAATAAACAATTTTTTCGAAACTACAAATTATATATTTTGAAGGGAAGAATAAAAATGGTAACAATAAAATCAAAAAAAGAAATAGAATTAATGAGAGAAGCTGGGAGAGTAACAGCTTTAACACATAAAGCAATAGAAGAAGCAATAAAACCAGGAATGACAACAGCAGATATAGACAAAATAGCTGAAGAAACAATGAAAAAAAATGGAGCAATATCAGCAGAAAAAGGATATGATCCAGGAATAAGAGGAATACCACCATATCCAGCATCAACATGTATTTCAGTAAATGATGTAGTAATACATGGAATTCCATCAAAGAAAACAATAATAAAAGATGGAGATATAGTAAGTGTAGACTTAGTAGCATTAAAAAACGGATATAATGGTGATGCAGCAAGAACATTTATGGTAGGAAATGTATCACCAGAAGCCAAAAGACTAGTAGAAGTAACAAAACAAGCATTTTTTGAAGGAATAAAATATGCTAGAAAAGGAAATAGAATTGGAGATATTTCACATGCAATTGGAGAATATGTAAAATCACAAGGATATTCTGTAGTAAGAGAATTTGAAGGACATGGAATAGGAAAAGAAATGCATGAAGAACCAGAAATACCAAATTACGGAAAAGCTGGAAGAGGAATAAGACTTGAACCTGGTATGACATTGGCAATAGAACCAATGGTAATTGCAGGAAAACCAGATATTTGGGAATTAGAAGATGGATGGACAATTGTAACACAAGATGGAAGTTTAGCAGCACATTATGAAAATACAATTTTAATTACAGAAAATGATCCAGAAATATTGACAATCATTTAAAAGTGTTATATAATAAATGAGTTAAAACCCAATTTCTACGAAAAATTGGCAAAAAAGTAAGAAAAATCTAAATATAATAACATGTTTTTAGAATTTTATTGCTCTTTAAGAAGGAGGAAAAAAACTTGGCAAAGGAAGATGTTATAGAAGTAGAAGGAGTAGTTGTTGAAACACTACCAAATACAACTTTTAAAGTAGAACTTGAAAATGGACACCAAATATTAGGCCATATTTCAGGAAAACTAAGAATGAACTATATAAAAATATTACCAGGAGACAAAGTAAAAGTTGAACTATCACCATATGACTTAACAAGAGGAAGAATTACTTGGAGAGCAAAATAAAATTCAAAAAAACATATTGGAATTTATGAAGAATATTATAAAATAAATTTGAAACGTAAATTAACCCAATTATATAAAAATCAAGTTTGAAGACACAACTTAATTCACAAGGCGAAGGTCATTCCTTAGCCCAAGTGGAATGCGGCAAGCTAAGGAATGTCTGAAGACAATTTAAGGAGGTGCAAAGAAATGAAGGTTAGACCATCAGTAAAGAAAATGTGTGACAAATGCAAAGTAATAAAAAGAAAAGGTGTAATTAGAGTTATTTGTGAAAACCCTAAACACAAACAAAGACAAGGTTAATTCCTTTAGTTTATAACACAAATAAGGTAGCGGCTGTTTAACATATAGGTGTTAACATATCAAATTTGTGTTTATATATATGTCCAATATTAATTTTTAAAGATCTATTAAATTAGATGCATTTCACCTTTAAAAAAAATAAGGACAAACAAATAAAAAAATTTGGAGGTGCAAAGAAACATGGCTCGTATAGCAGGAGTAGACTTACCTAAAGAAAAAAGAGTAGAAATAGGACTTACATATATTTATGGTATAGGAGTAGCTAGCTCAAACAAAATATTAGCAAAAGCTGGAGTAAACCCAGACACAAGAGTTAAAGATTTAACTGATGAAGAAGTTAATAGCATAAGAAAAGTTATTGACGAATCATACAAAGTTGAAGGCGATTTAAGAAGAGAAGTAGCTCTTAATATAAAAAGATTAACTGAAATTGGATGCTACAGAGGATTAAGACATAGAAGAAGTCTTCCAGTAAGAGGACAAAGAACTAAAACTAATGCTCGTACAAGAAAAGGTCCAAGAAAATTAGTAAGTAGATCAAAGAAAGATGTAAAATAAGACTTTTAAAACAGTGTAAAACTGTTATATAAGGAGGGAAATAAGAACAATGGCTAACAAAAATGTTGCAAAAAAACCAGTAGCTAGAAGAAATAGAAAAAACATCGATAAAGGTGCTGCACATATTCATTCTAGTTTCAATAATACAATAGTAACAATAACAGATACAAACGGAAATACAATTTCATGGGGAAGTGCTGGAGGACAAGGTTTCAAAGGTTCAAGAAAAAGCACACCATTCGCAGCTGGAGAAGTTGCTGAAAAAGCAGCTAAAGAAGCTATGGAACATGGATTAAAAACAGTTGAAGTATATGTTAAAGGTCCAGGAGCAGGTAGAGAATCAGCAATAAGATCTTTACAAGCTGCAGGATTAGAAATCAGTAGCATCAAAGATGTTACACCAATCCCACATAACGGATGTAGACCACCAAAAAGAAGAAGAGTATAATTTTTTATACTTAGGTGGATTATAAAAAGAAATTTAAAATTAAGAATATAAATAAAATATAATGAAAGAGGTGTAAAAGATGGCACGTTATACAGACGAACAATGTCGTATTTGCCGTAGAGAAGGACAAAAATTGTTCTTAAAAGGTTCAAGATGTTATTCTGATAAATGCAGTATTTCTAGAAGAAATTATGCTCCAGGACAACACGGACAAAAAAGAGCTAAACTTTCTGAATACGGAACTCAATTAAGAGAAAAACAAAAAACAAAATCATACTATGGAGTTGGAGAAAAACAATTTAGAGGATATTTCGAAATGGCATCTAATAAAAAAGGAATCACAGGTGAAAACTTACTACAAATATTAGAAAGCAGATTAGATAATGTTGTATATAGATTAGGATTTGGAGCTTCAAGAGCTCAAGCAAGACAACTTGTAAACCATGGACAATTTGCAGTTAATGGACAAAGAGTTGATATACCATCTTACTTAGTTAAAGCAGGAGATGTTATAACAGTAAGAGAAAACAAAAAAGAAAATGGAGCTATAAAAGCAAATATTGAAGCAAATTCAGCAAGACCAGTTCCAGCTTGGTTGGAATTAAATAACGAAACTTTAAGTGGTAAAGTAGTAAGATTAGCATCAAGAGAAGATGTTGATATTCCAGTTGAAGAGCATTTAATAGTAGAGCTTTACTCTAAATAATAGTTTTTAATTAGAAAAATATTAGGAGGTAGAAATGATAGAATTTGAAAAGCCAAATATTGAATGTCTAGAGGTTGATGATAATAACAATTATGCAAAATTTGTATGTGAACCATTAGAAAGAGGATATGGCGTTACAATTGGAAATTCTTTAAGACGTATATTACTTTCATCTTTAACAGGATGTGCATTAACAAGTGTTAAAATTGAAGGTGTTTTACATGAATTTTCAAGCATACCAAATGTTGTAGAAGATGTTCCAGAAATTATAGTAAACTTAAAAAATGTTAGACTAAAATTTACTGAAAACGAAGAAAAAGTTATGAGAATTAACTTTAAAGGAGAGGGAGAAGTAACTGCAGGAGATATCATTACAGATGGAACTGTAGAAATATTAAATCCAGACTTACATATAGCAACTGTTGCTGAGGGTGGACAATTGATTATGGAATTAACAGCAGATATGGGAAGAGGATATTCCCCTTCTGAAAAGAACAAAAAACCAAACCAAGACATATCTGTGCTTCCAATAGATTCAATTTATACACCAGTAAAAAAAGTAAATTATCAAGTAAAAAACACTAGAGTAGGCCAAATGGTTGATTATGATAAATTAATTATAGAAGTATGGACAGATGGAAGCTTAAAAGCTCATGAAGCATTAAGTTTAGCTGCCAAAGTTATGACAGGACATCTAGAATTATTTATAGATTTATCAGAAGCAACAAAAAATACACAAGTTATGATTGAAAAAGAAGAATCTAAGAAAGAGAAAGTATTAGAAACTTCAATTGAAGAATTAGAATTATCTGTACGTTCATTCAATTGCTTAAAGAGAGCAGGAATATCTACAGTAGAAGATTTAACAAATAGATCTGAAAATGATATGATGAAAGTTAGAAATTTAGGAAAGAAATCTTTAGATGAAGTAATTGCAAAATTACATTCATTAGGGCTAAATTTCAGACAAGAAGATGAATAAAATTTAATAAAGAGGTGAAAGAAGTGGCTACAAATAGAAAATTAGGTAGAACAACTGATATAAGAAATGCTATGTTAAAAACTTTAACAACAGATTTAATCTTAAAAGGTAAAGTTGAAACAACAGAAGCTAGAGCAAAAGAAGTAAAAGCTATTGCAGATAGCATAATAGCATTAGCAATAAAAGAAAAAGATAACTTTGAAACAGTAGATGCTAAAGTAGTAAAAGCTAAATTAGATTCTAAAGGTAACAAAGTTACAGAATTAGTAAAAAGCAAAAATGGTAATGAATATCTAAAAGTTGTTAAAGAAGAAACAACTGAAAAGAGACAAAAAGATATGCCATCTAGATTAAATGCTAGAAGAAAAATAATGACAAAATTAAACAAAGTTGAAGGCGAAGATGTAATGGCAAAATTATTCAATGAAATCGCTCCAAAATACGAAGGTAGAGTTGGTGGATATACAAGAATAATCAAAGCTGGTCCTCGTAGAGGAGATGCTGCTGAAGTAGCTATATTACAATTAGTTTAATTATAAAATTGAATATATATTATCAAGAGTGGAGTAGAGAACGGCTCGTTAATCCCACAGCAACCTGCAGTATGTAAGGTGCTAATACCGGCAAAGCAAAAGCTTTGAGTGATGATTTTTTAGAAAAAGACTCATAGCAGGCGCTAAGAGTTCTTTTTTTGTTATATAAAAAAAGAATTTATTACAACTCAAAGTGAAATAATAAATTTGAAAGGAAATGAATAAAATGAGTAAAAAATGGTATTTTACATCTGAAAGTGTCACAGAAGGACATCCAGATAAATTATGTGATTATATATCAGATACAATATTAGATGAAGCATTAAAACAAGATAAATATTCGAGAGTTGCAATAGAAACATTTGCATCAGCAAATCAAATAACAATAGCAGGACAATTAACGACAAATGCAACATTAGATATAGAAAAAATAATAAGAGATAGAATAAAAGAAATAGGATATGACAGAGCAGACTTAGACATAGATTATAGAACATGTAAAATAGATATAAATATAACAAAGCAAAGCTCAGATATAGCACAAGGTGTAGACATTGGTGGAGCTGGAGACCAAGGAATAATGTTTGGATATGCATCAGACGAAACAGAAGAATATATGCCATTTGCAATTTCAATGGCACATAAATTGGCAAAAAGACTTACAGAAGTTCGTAAAAATGGAATAATACCATATCTTAGACCAGATGGAAAAACACAAGTAACAGTTGAATATGAAGATGGAATTGTAAAGAAAATAGATACAATACTTATATCAAATCAACATGAAGAATCTGCAGATATGGATATATTAAAAAAAGACATTATGGAAAAAGTAATAAAAACAGTTATTCCAGAAAAATATTTAGATGAAAAAACAAAATATTTTATAAATCCAACAGGAAGATTTGTTATAGGTGGACCTTTAGGAGATACAGGATTAACAGGAAGAAAGATAATTGTAGATACTTATGGTGGATATGCACGTCATGGTGGAGGAGCTTTTTCAGGAAAAGATGCAACCAAAGTTGACAGAAGTGCAGCATATATGATGAGACATATTGCCAAAAATATAGTTGCAAATGGATTTGCAAAAAAATGTGAATTACAAGTAGCATATGCAATAGGTGTTGAACAACCAATGTCAATATTTGTTGATACTTTTGGAACAAATACAATACCAGAAGAAAAAATAGAAGAAATAATCAAAAAGAATTTTGATTTAACTCCAAAGGGAATTATTGAATATCTTGGTTTACGTGAACCAATTTATACAAAAACAACTAATTATGGTCATTTTGGAAAGCCAGAATTACCTTGGGAAAAAATTATAAAATTAGAGGTAATATAAAATAAAAATTGGGAAATGTAAGAATTTCTCGATTTTTTTATTTATAACTAAATATCCTTGAAACAAACATATTTTTGTGATAAAATCACACTATCAAAATACGAAAAGAGGACGGAAATTGGAAGAAAAAGAAGGAATACTAGCAGAGATAATATATCAAAATGAAGTAAATAGCTATACTGTAGGAATATTTGAAACAGAAGAAGAACAATTTACAGTAGTTGGATATTTACCATTTATATGTAAAGGAGATTCATTAAAAATAATCGGAAAATTTATAGAACACAAAGATTATGGAGAACAATTTAAAATAGAAACATTTGAAAAATTAATGCCACAAACATTATCTGCACTAGAAAAATATCTTGCAAATGGAAATATAAAAGGAGTTGGACCAGCAACAGCAGGTAAAATAATAAAATTATTTGGAGATGAAACCATACATGTATTAAAATACGAACCATCAAAATTAGTACAAATAAAAGGAATAACAAAAGATAAAGCAAAAGAAATATCTGAAAGTTTTATTGAAAATTGGGAAGTATGGCAAATTGTTGGCTTTTTAGAAAGATTTGGATTAGGAGCAGAAAGTGCCAAAAAAGTATATGATTTACTAGGAATAAATGCAATATCAGAAATAGAAAATGATCCATATATTTTAATAGATATTGCAAGAGGTGTAGAATTTTCACAAATAGATAAAATGGCAATAGAACTTGGAATAGAACGAGAAAATCAAAAAAGAGTGAAAAGTGGAATAAAATATGCTTTGATGAAAATCACATATAATGGACATTGTTGTACATTAAAGGAGAATTTAATAGAATATGTAAAACAGTTATTAGGAGTAGCTGAAGAAATAATTGAAGAAGGACTAATAAATTTAAAAGCAAATGAAGATATAGTTATTGAAAAAAGAGATGAAGAAAAATGGGTATATTTATACTCATTTTATAAAACAGAAAATGAGATTGCAGAAAGAATAATAAAATTAAAAAACACTAAAAATGTAAAAAAAATAAGTAATATTGAAAAAGAATTAAAAAAAGTAGAAGAAAGAACAGATATGATTTTATCTGAAAAACAAAAAGAAGCAATAAGAACTATTAATGATAATAATGTAACAATTATTACAGGTGGCCCAGGAACAGGAAAAACGACAATAATAAAAAGTATTATAGAAATCTATAAGCAAAAAAAATATAAAATAGTATTATGTGCTCCTACTGGAAGGGCAGCAAAGAGAATGACAGAAACAACAGGAGAAGAAGCACAAACATTACATAGATTATTAGAGATAGGAAAAGTTGATGATGATGTATTTTATAAGAAAGATGAAGACTTTGAAGGAGCACCAATAGATGCAGATATAATAATAGTTGATGAGATGTCAATGGTAGATATGTTTGTAATGAGTTACTTGTTAGATTGTATATATTTAGGAACAAAGTTAATTCTTGTAGGAGATACAGACCAGTTGCCATCAGTAGGACCTGGAAGTGTTTTAAAAGATATAATATCATCTGAAAAAATTTCAACAGTACATTTAGATAAAATATTTAGACAGGCAGCAAGAAGTAAAATAATAGTAAATGCACATAGAGTAAACAATGGTCAAAAATTTATACAAAAAGATGATTCAGAATTATCAGAAAATGCAAAAGAAGATTTTTTCTTTATAAAAGAAAATAATCAAGAAAAAATATTAGAACAAGTTTTATCATTATGTAATGGAAGATTAAAAAAGTTCGGAGACTATGACTTTTTTGAAAATATTCAAGTATTAACACCAACTAAAAAAGGAATGTTAGGAACAAAAGAATTAAATAAATCATTACAACAAGAATTAAATCCGCCAAGAGAAGGTGAACCAGAAAAAGCAAGTATGGGAGTAATATTCAGAATTGGTGATAGAATAATGCAAACCAAAAATAATTATGATATGTATTGGGAAAGAAGAGAAGGAGACTCTATAGAAACTGGAAATGGTGTATTTAATGGTGAGATTGGAACAATAACAAATATAAATGAAAAAGAAAAAAATATAAGAATAAAATTCGATGATGATAAAGTTTGTTGGTATGAATTCAATGATTTAGAACAAATAGATCATAGTTATTGTATAACAATACACAAAGCACAAGGAAGTGAATTTGATGTTGTTATAATGATTGTACCACAAGCTGCACCAATGCTTTTAACACGAAATTTATTATATACAGGATTAACAAGAGCTAAAAAATTATTGATTGTAATTGGAAATGATAGAGTTGTAGACTTTATGATAAATAATGTAGATAGTAAAAAAAGAAATACAGGATTGGAATATAAATTACGAAATATGTAGAAAAATAGGAAATGAAAAAACGAAAAAAAGTTCGCAGAACTATTGACAAAAATCAAAGAAAAACATATAATACTTTTCGAACAGACATTTGATATTTAACTTACGAAAAGTATTATTATTTTTTTGGAGGATTGCCATGATTACAAATTTACATATAAAAAATATAGGAATAATAGATGATTTAGAAATAAATTTAAACAAAGGAATGAATGTATTAACAGGAGAAACAGGAGCTGGTAAAACATTAATAATTGATTCATTAGGAGTAATTTGTGGCGGACGATTTTCAAAAGAAATGATAAGAAAAGGTGAAAGCCATTCATATGTAGAAATATGTATGTATGAGCCACAAGATATAAATTCAGTAGATGGAAATATTATTGTAACAAGAGAAATATATAGCAATGGAAGAAATACTTGTAAAATAAATGGAAGACTTGTAACTGTATCAGAATTAAAAGATTTTATGAGTAAATATATAGAAATACATGGTCAAAATCAAAATCAACAATTATTTGATAGTTCAACACATATAAAATATCTTGACAATTTTATAGGAGAAGAATTATTGCCATTAAAAAGTGAATATAGCTCAAAATTTATAAGATATAATGAAGTAAAAAGAGAACTAAGAAATAATTACGGAGATGAAAAAGAAAAACAAAGAAAATTAGATTTGTTAAAATATCAATTAAATGAAATACAAGAAGCAAAATTAAAAAAAGATGAAGAAGAAAAATTAGAAGAAAAAAGAAAAATAATGTTAAACTCAGAAAAAATAGCTAAAAACTTATCAGAAGCAAGTCAAGCAGTTGGAGAAAATACAATAGATGTAATAAATAGTGCAGTAAGAGCATTAGAAAAAATAGAAGAAATAGATTCAAAATATAGTTCAACAATAGAAAGTCTAAGAAACATATATTATGAAATGCAAGAAATATCAAGAGATATAGAAACATATTGTGAAGATGTTGACTTTGATGAACAACAAAGAGAAGAAGTAGAAACAAGATTAGATATTATATATGATTTAAAAAGAAAATATGGAAACAATATTGAAGAAATATTAGAATATGGAAAAGAAGTTGCAGATGAGATAAATAAAATAGAAAATGCAGAAGAAATAAATGCTAAACTAAGAAAAGAAAAAGCTGAGTTAGAAACAGAGCTAAATGTAATAGCAATGAAAATAAGTGAAATTAGAAAAAAATATGCAACAGAATTAAATCAAAGAATTAATAAAGAATTATTAGAATTAGAAATGAAAAATGCAACAATTAATGTAAAAGTAGAATATAAAACAAATGAATATTTTGAAAATGGTAAAGATTCTGTTCAAATTTATATTAGAACAAATATTGGCGAAAATGAAAGTGAACTAGTAAAAATTGCATCAGGAGGAGAAATGTCAAGAATAATGCTAGCTATAAAAAAAGTAATAGCAGAAGCGGATGAAGTACCTGTTATGATATTTGATGAAATTGATACTGGAATAAGTGGAAAAGCTGCTAATGCAGTGGCTGATAAAATGAAAAGCATTTCAAAAAATCATCAAGTTTTGTGCATATCACATTTGGCTGCAATTGCTGCAAGTGCAAATTATAACTATTTCATAAGTAAAAAAGTAGAAAATGAAAGAACAGCTACAAAAGTAAAATTATTAAATGAAAAAGAAGTTTTATGTGAAATTGCAAGAATCTCTTCAGGAGAAGTAAATGAAGTTACATTACAATATGCAAATGAATTAAGAAAAAAAGTATCTTAAAAACAAAAAAATTATAGTAAAATAGAAAATAAAATGATATAATGCTAGTAAAATAGATTATATCATTTTTTATTAAAAAGAGAAAAATAAATTCTTTTTCAGAAGAATATTTTATGGAAGGAATGAAGGAAAATGCCAGAGAGACCAGAAGTAATAAAAATGAGAGAAAATGCGCATGATAGGCAATACGTATTAGAAAATGTATCAAAAGAAGGTGGACTATTAGATTATGCAGGAGAAGAAATGAAAGATGATAGAGAGATTGCATTAGCCGCAATACATAATAATCCAGAAGCATTAGAATATGTTAGTGATAGATTAAAAGCAGATAGAGAAATAGTATATGACTCAGTAAGTGAAGTTGGGTGGACATATTGCTATGCAAAAGAAAATTTATTAAATGATAAAGAATTATTAATGGCCGGATTGAAAAAAACAGGACAAATTTTGTATTTTGCATCACCAGAAATGAGAGATGATAAAGAAGTAGTAATGTTAGCTGCAACGAATAAACCAATTATAATAAAGTTCGCAAGTGGAAGGCTGAGAGAAGACAAAGAAATAGGATTATCAGCAATGAAATCTAATAAAAATTGTTATGAATTTTTAGGACCAAGCTTAAAACAAGATGAAGATATATTAGCAATAAAAAATGGATAAAAATATATTTAATCTAAATTAGTGAAATTGCTTGATTTTTTTGGTAAAATATAGTACAATAGTTATGTTGAAAAAATATTCCTTTAACTTAGCCTAGTAAAAGACACCTATTATTAGAGCTCGGTATAAGGAGAAAAAAGAAATAGGAGGTGTTAATAACATGACAGTAGAAAGAAAACAAGAAATCATTAATCAATATAGAAGAGATGAAAAAGATACAGGATCATCTGAAGTTCAAATCGCTCTTTTAACAGAAAGAATTAATGAATTAACAGAGCATTTAAAAGTTCATAAAAAAGACAATCATTCAAGAAGAGGAATGCTTAAAATGGTTGGTAAAAGAAGAAATTTATTAAACTACTTAGCAAAGAAAGATGAAGAATCATATAAAGCACTAGTTGAAAAATTAGGACTAAGAAAATAGTTTAAGATTTGTAAAAGGACGTGTGCGATAAAAGCCTACGTCCTTTTGTTTTATATAATAGGAAAGTTATACTTTCCTATTATATAAAATGCTACAATCGCTAGCCCTTTGAGATTTCATCGCTTCGCTCAGAAACTCAAATCGGGCGAGAACAAATCAAAGAAAAATTGAAAATTTTTCTTATTTGTTCTTAAAGTAAGTCAAATGTATTTGGAAAAGTAGCTTGTATAATGTGCTTTAAACAAATAAAACATATTATAGAGGTTACAATCTAATTACAAGTTTGACTTACTTAAATAGGTGTAAAGAATAAAAGAAAGGAGTTTATGGATTATATAAATAAACCATAAAAGAGAAAAAGTATATGTTTAAAAGTTATGAAACAGAATTAGCAGGTAGAAAACTTGTAATAGAAACAGGAAAATTAGCAGGATTAGCAAATGGAAATGTTGTAGTAAAATATGGAGATACAGTTGTAATGGTAAATGTTACAGCATCAAAAGAGCCAAAAGAAGGAATAGACTTTTTTCCATTATCAGTAGATTTTGAAGAAAAAATGTATTCAGTTGGAAAAATACCAGGATCTTATACAAAAAGAGAAGGAAAACCAAGTGATAAAGCAATATTAGTATCAAGAGCTATAGATAGACCATTAAGACCATTATTCCCAAAAGATTTCAGAAATGATGTAGTAGTTGTTGCAACAGTATTATGTGTTGAACAAGATAATTCACCAGAAGTAGCAGCAATGATTGGTGCATCTGCAGCATTATCAATATCTGATATACCATTTGGAGGACCAACAGCAGCAGTAAATGTAGGATTAATAAATGGAGAAATAGTAATAAATCCAACAGAAGCACAAAGAAAAGTAAGTGACTTAAATTTAACAGTTGCAGGAACAGCTGAAAAAGTAGCAATGATTGAAGCAGGAGCAAATGAAGTTCCAGATGATGTAATGTTAGAAGCAATCAAAAAAGGACATGAAGAAATCAAAAAAGTATGTCAATTTATTCAAAAAATTAAAGACGAAATAGGAAAGCCAAAATTTGCATACAAATCATTTGCAGTAGATCATGATTTATATGAAGAATTAGAAAAAGATTATACAGAAAAAATGAAAATAGCTGTACAAGAAATAGACAAAGATACAAGAGACAATAATGTTGCAGCGTTAACAGAAGAAATTGAAAATGCTCTTGCTGAAAAATTAGGAGAAGAAGAATTCGAAAAAAGAAAGCAAGAAATTGGTGAAGCAGTTTATAAATTAGAGAAAAAATGTGTAAGAGATATGATATTCTATGAACATAAAAGAGTTGATGGAAGAGCAATTGATGAAATAAGACCATTATCATGTGAAGTAGGATTATTACCACGTACACATGGAAGTGCATTATTTACAAGAGGACAAACTCAAGTAATGTCAATAGTAACACTTGGAATGAAGAGTGAAGAACAAGAATTAGATGGAATAGATACAGAAACAGCAAAAAGATATATGCATCAATATAACTTCCCTGGATATAGTGTTGGTGAAGCAAAAACATCAAGAGGACCTGGAAGAAGAGAAATTGGACATGGTGCATTAGCAGAAAAAGCATTAGTTCCAGTATTACCACCAGTAGAAGAATTCCCATATGCAATAAGAGTTGTATCAGAAGTATTATCTTCAAATGGTTCAACATCACAAGCAAGTATATGTGGAAGTACATTAGCATTAATGGATGCAGGTGTTCCAATTAAGAGACCAGTTGCAGGTATCTCAACAGGACTTGTAACAAATCCAGAAAATCCAGATGATTATGTAATGTTAACAGACATTCAAGGATTAGAAGACTTTTTCGGAGATATGGATTTCAAAGTTGGCGGAACAGAAAAAGGTATTACAGCAATACAAGTAGATATTAAAGTAGATGGATTATCATATAAGATAATAGAAGAAGCATTTGCAAGAACAAGAAAAGCAAGACAATATATATTAGATGATATAATGAAACCAGTTATTTCAGAACCAAGAGAAGAAATATCAAAATATGCACCACATATAATTACAACACAAATTAAAGTTGAAAAAATTAAAGATGTAATTGGAAAAGGTGGAGAAACAATTAATAAAATAATTGATGAAACAGGTGTAAAAATAGATATTGAAGAAGATGGACAAGTATTTATTTATTCAACAGATGCTGAAATGGGAGAAAAAGCATTAGATATAATAGAAAATATAGCAAGAGTAGTTGAAGTTGGACAAATATATTATGGAACAGTAACAAGAACTACATCATTTGGAGCATTTGTAGATATTGGTGGAGGAAAAGAAGGATTAGTTCATATATCTAAAATAGCTAAAGAACATATTAAAAACGTTACAGACTATGTAAATGTTGGAGATAAAGTTCCAGTAAAAGTTATTGAAATAGATGACCAAGGTAGAATTAATTTAACAATGAAAGATTTAGTTGAAAATAATTCAGAAGAAAATAAAGATGAAAATTCTTCAGAGGAAAACACAGAAGCCCTTTCAAGTGAAGAGAAAATAGAAGAATAATATAATAAAAAGATTCTTAGTAGTAGATTTGTACTATATAAGAATCTTTTTTTTTTCTATTTTATAAGTGCTTTTAATTTATTTCTTAAATTATCAGAACATTTTATAAGAGGTAAACGTGGTTCTCCAAAATTAAAGCCTAATAAATTTAATGCTTCTTTGACTGGAATAGGATTTGTTTCTTCAAACAAGGCATTAATTATAGGTAAAGCTTTTAATTGATATTTTAAAGAATCTGCAAGATTTCCAGCAAAAAAAGAATTTGTAATATCAAGAGTAAGAGAAGGATTTATATTTGAAAGAACAGATATAACTCCTTGACCACATAATGATAAAATAGGTAAAATTTGATCATCATTTCCAGAATATATTGGTAGATTATCACCACATAAACTAGCTATTTTGGTAATTTGGCTTATATTACCACTAGCTTCTTTAATCCCAACAATATTTTTGATTTTTGATAATTCTAAACAAGTTTCAGGAGAAATATTCATTCCTGTACGACTTGGAACATTATATAAAATAATAGGAATTGAAACAGAATTACTAATTGATTTATAATGTTCAATTAAACCATTTTGAGTAGTTTTATTATAATAAGGAGTAACAACAAGTAATCCATCTGCTCCAAGTTTTTCAGCTATTTTAGACATTTCAATTGCTGATAAAGTATTATTTGAACCAGTTCCAACAATTATAGGAACTCTTTTATTAGTAACAGAAATTGCACATTTTATTAAATCAATTTTCTCATTTTGAGACATTGTTGAAGCTTCTCCAGTAGTACCACATACAACTAAAGCATTTATTCCAGAGTTTATTTGTAACTCGATAAATTCTTCAAATACTTTAAAATTAATTTTTTCATCAATAAAAGGAGTTGCAAGAGCAGTTGCTACACCTGTAAATAATTTATTTTTCATAAGTTTCCTCCATATTTAAAAGTTTTTCAACAATTTGAATAGCATTACTAGCAGCACCTTTTCTTAAATTATCAGCAACAACCCATAAATTAAGAGAATTTGGCTTGCTGAAATCTCTTCTAATTCTTCCAACTAATACATCATCATGACCATTAGCTATTGAATTTATAGGATATGAATCATTTTTATCATCATTTAAAACAAGAATCCCAGGTGAAGTTTTTAAAGTTGTAATAACATCAGAAATTTCAAAGTTTTTTTCAAATTCAACATTTATACTTTCTCCATGACAATTTGAAACTGGAACACGCACACAAGTAGATGTTATAGGTAAATAAGGATGACCTAAAATTTTTCTTGTTTCATTAATCATTTTCATTTCTTCTTTTGTATAACCATTTACAAGAAATACATCTATTTTTGGTAAACAATTATCAAAAATAGGGTGAGAAAATTTTAATAATGGTGAATATGTTTTTGCACGACCATTTTCTAAATCTTGTAATCCAAGTTTCCCAGCACCAGAAACAGCCTGATATGTAGAATAAACTATTCTTTTTATTTTATATTTATCATCTAATGGCTTTAAAGCAACAACAGCTTGAATTGTAGAACAATTAGGGTTTGCAATAATATTCTTATGATTTATAACATCATTAAAATTTACTTCTGGAACAATTAAAGGAACATCATCATCCATTCTAAAAGCACTACTATTATCAATTACAACACAACCCTTTGAGGCTGCAATAGGGGCAAAATGTCTTGAAGTTTCTGCACCAGCAGAAAAGATTGCAAAATCGAAATGTTCATCAAAAGAGAAATCTTTTAATTCATGAACAAGATATCTTGTATTCATAAACTTTAATTCTGTACCAGCAGATTTTTTGGAAGAAAAAAGAGTATATTCTAAATTTTGAATATTTTTTTCTTCTAATATTTTTAATGCAGTTCTTCCAACTAATCCTGTTGCACCAACAATTGCTAATTTATATTTTTTCATAAAATAAAATCCTTTCTAAGTTATAAGAAAATATATTCAATAACAATAAAAAAATTACTTAAAAACTAATTTGACAAATTATATTTTAGATGTTATATATATAATATATTAATTTTTGGAATAGTAACATTGTTTAATATGAATGGAGGTTTTTGTATGCAATTGAAAATTTCTGACTATGAAAGAGTATTTAGGAGAGACCCAGAATATAAGGAATACCCAGGAATGGATCCAAAAGTTGTAGAAGCTTTAAAAAAAGACCATGTACTAACTTTATATGTTCCAGATACAGCCCGTTGGTTTGTAAGTGAGAAAAAAGAGTAAAGAAAAATAAGCGATGTTAAATTTGAGGAAATATTTCCTCAAAAAAGAGCGTAAATATATGCCCGAATTCGAGTAATATTTGCGTTCTTTTTTATATCATTTAACTTAATCAATTGCCTTGACGAACAAGCCAGAAAATGGTAAAATAAAACACGAAGTAAAAAATAAAACTTTTAGAAAGAAGGTTAAAAATGAGAATATTAGCAGTAGGTGATATAGTTGGAGAATCAGGAGTTCGAAAACTAAAAGAAGAATTACCAAGAATAAAAAGAGAAGAAAACATAGATTTTGTAATAACAAACGGAGAAAATTCAGCAGGTGGAATGGGAATAAATGAAAGAAACTTTAATGATATGTTAAGTGCAGGAACAAATGTAGTAACAATGGGAAATCATACATGGGGAAAGAAAGACATATTTAAATTTATAGATCATCCACAATTATTAAGACCAGCAAATTACCCAAAAGGAGTTGTAGGAAAAGGTCTTGGAATTTATGAATGCAATGGAAAGAAAATAGCTGTAATGAATTTTATGGGAAGAGTTGATATAAACATATTAACAGAAAATCCATTTATTATGGCAAAAGATATGGTAGAAGAAATAAAAGAACAAGTAGATATAATAATAATAGACTTTCATGCAGAAGCAACAGCTGAAAAAATTGCTATGGCAAGATATTTAGATGGAAAAATAACTGCAATATTTGGTACACATACACATGTCCAAACAGCAGATGAACAAATTTTACCAAATGGAACAGGTTATATAACAGATATAGGAATGACAGGACCAAAGAATTCTGTAATTGGAATGGATGCCCAAGCATCAATAAAAAGATTTGAAACAACACTTCCAGAAAAATATAAATTAGCTGAAGGAGAATGTATACTAAATGCAGTAATATTTAACATAGATGATACAACATCAAAAGTAACAGATATAAAGAGGATATATATTAGATAATTCTGTCGAAACTTGTAATAAAGATTTCTAAAAATTTCCAAAAACTACTAGACATGACCTCCTAAATAATGTAAAATACAAAATGTAAAAGTTGCAACAAAAAAATAATTATAGGAGGCAAAAGAGAAATGGAAATCTTAAAAATTTCATCAAAATCTAATCCAAATTCAGTAGCAGGAGCTATAGCTGGATTAGTAAAAGAATCAAACAAAGCAGAAATGCAAGCAATTGGAGCAGGAGCTCTAAATCAAGCAGTAAAGGCAGTAGCAATAGCAAGAGGATTTGTAGCACCATCAGGAGTGGACTTAGTTTGCATACCAGCTTTTGCTGAAGTAGAAGTTGAAGGGGAAGATAGAACAGGAATAAAACTGATTGTAGAATCAAGAAAATAAATATAAATTAAATGGGGGCTCTATATAAAAAGCTCCTATTTTTTATTTTAAAATACTTGAAAAAACCTGGTTTATAATGTATTATAACTATACATAAGAAAATTTATAAAAAGGAATGATATGAAAGTGAAAAGCAATTTTGCAAAATATATATTTATAATATTTATAATTGGAATAATTATATTAGTTGCATATAAATTAAATGAAGAAAAGAAAAATACAACAGACGAAGAACAAACAAATGTAGTAAAAGAAGATGATATAGGTAAGGAAATAAAATTAGGAATTGCAGAATTTGATACAATGAATCCATTATTAAGTAAAAATAAACAAGTTCAAGAAATTACAAAAATAATATATGAACCATTATTTCAATTAACAAGTGATTATAAACTTGAAAAATGTTTAGCAAAAGATTGGGCGAAAACAGCAGAGAACAAATATTTAATAAAAATAGATACATCAATAAAATGGTCAGATGGAAATAATTTATCAGTAGATGATGTTATTTTTACAATAGAGAATTTATCAAAAATAGATTCAATTTATCTTGAAAATATAAGGCATATAACTGAAATAAATAGAGTTGATGACAATACAATAAGATTAATTTTAGACCAAGAAGTACCATTTTTTGAATATAACTTAATATTTCCAATATTAAGTAAAAAAAATTATGAAGGACAAGATTTTATTTATGGTTCAAGCAACAATACACCAATAGGAACAGGAAAATATAAAATAACACAAAATAGCAGTGATTCAATAATTCTTGAAAAAAATGAGAATTATAAAAGAGCTGAATTAACACTTGAAAAAATAACAATATCAAAATATTCAAATGTTGGAGAAATGTATAATTCATTTAAATTAGGAAAGATAGATTTAATTACAACAAATAATATAGGAATTGAAAATTATATAGGAACAATAGGTTATAATAAATCAGAATCAAATGGAAGAGAATTTGATTTTTTAGCAATAAACACACAAAACCAAGTATTAGCAAATAAAGAAGTAAGACAAGCAATTTCAAGAGCAATAAATAGAGAAAGTATAATATCTCAAGTTTATGGTGGAAAATATAGAACTCAAGATTATTTCTTAGATTATGGAAATTGGTTGCAAGGAGATAAAACAGATACATCATATAATACAGATATAGCAATTCAAATATTAGAAGATAATGGTTGGGAATACAAATATAATAGATGGCAACAATATATTAATTATAATACAAAAATAATAAACTTTAAACTTGTAGTTCAAGCTTCAAATAATACAAGAGTAGCAATTGCTGAGATAATAAAAAGTAATTTAGAAGAGATTGGAATGAAAGTAACACTTGTAAAAGCAACAGATAATCAATATCAATCATATTTAGACAATAGAAATTATGATATGATATTAACAGGTGTAACATTATCATTAAGTCCAAATTTAGAAACATTTTTTGGAGATGGAAATTTAGCAAACTTTTCAAATGAAGAATTAAATTCAATAATGAATGAAGTAAAAAATATAACAAAGGAAGATTTGTTAAAAGAAAAATATACAAGAATTAGACAAATATATAATGATGAAGTACCATATATAGGATTATTTAGTAATTATTATGAAGTTGCAAGTAATTGGACATTGAAAGGCAGTATACCAGCTAATTGGTATAATATATTTATTAATATAGATAATTGGTATAAGAATTGATTATAAAATTATGAAAAAATTTCATAAAATTGCTTGACAAAAAAATAAAAAACGATATAATATAGATATCGAACAAAGGTTTAGAAAAAGAGACACGAAAATAGTCTCAAGAAAGGAAAGATACAAACATGGGAGAAAATGCAGAAAAAAGAAAAGCACTAGAAGTTGCAATGAGCCAAATAGAAAAACAATTTGGAAAAGGATCAGTAATGAAATTAGGAGAATATAAAGCAATGGAGGTAGAAGCAATACCAACAGGAGCTTTAAGTTTAGATATAGCATTAGGAATTGGAGGAGTACCAAGAGGAAGAATTATTGAAGTATTTGGACCAGAATCATCAGGAAAAACAACATTAGCATTACATATTATAGCAGAAGCACAAAAAATGGGAGGAGAAGCAGCATTTATAGATGCAGAACATGCTTTAGATCCAGTATATGCAAGAAAATTAGGAGTAGATATAGATAATTTAATAGTATCACAACCAGATACAGGAGAACAAGCATTAGAAATAACAGAAGCATTAGTAAGAAGTGGTGCATTAGATGTAGTTGTAGTAGACTCTGTTGCGGCATTAGTACCAAAGGCTGAAATAGATGGTGAAATGGGAGATTCACATATGGGGCTTCAAGCAAGATTAATGTCACAAGCATTAAGAAAATTAGCAGGAGCAATAAATAAATCAAAAACAGTACTTATATTTATTAACCAATTAAGAGAAAAAATAGGAGTAATGTTTGGAAACCCAGAAACAACAACAGGTGGTAGAGCATTAAAATTCTATGCATCAGTAAGAATGGATATAAGAAAAACAGAAATGATGAAACAAGATGGACAAGTTATAGGAAACAGAGTAAGAGTAAAAGTTATAAAAAATAAAGTAGCTCCACCATTCAGAGAAGCAGAATTTGATGTATTATATGGAAAAGGAATATCAAAAGTTGGAAATATACTAGATATGGCAGTTAACTTAGACATTGTAGAAAAAAGTGGCGCATGGTTTAGTTATAATGGTCAAAGAATTAGTCAAGGTAGAGAAAATGCAAAAAGATATTTAGAAGAACATCCAGATATAATGGACGAAATAGAGAAAAAAGTTAGAGATAATTTTGCAAAAGCATTTGAACAAAGTTTAGGAGAAGAACTTCCATCTGATGATGAAGAAGATACAGAACCAATAGATGAAGAGTAATTTTTGAATTATAAAAATCCAGAAAAATAGCAAGAATTTTCTTGCTATTTTTATTATTATAGAATAAAATAAGGCTAGAATTTTTTCTATAGAGAAAGGAACAAAATTTATAATGAATAAGAAATGGGAAATATACCAAACTAATGAAGAAAAAGTTGAAAAATTACAAGAAAAATACAAATTAAATAGATTACTATCAACATTACTTACAAATAGAGGCATAACAGAAGAAGCAGAAATAACAAAATTTTTAAATCCAAAAAGAAGTGATTTTTATGATCCATTTGGAATGCCTGATATGGAAAAAGCTGCTGAAAGAATATTAAAAGCAATAAAAGATAAAGAACAAATAATAATATATGGTGATTATGATGTTGATGGAATTACAAGTGTAACAGTATTGAAAAGTTTTCTTGAAGAAAGAGGAATACAAGTAAATGTATATATTCCGAATAGATTAAATGAAGGATATGGATTAAATAAGACTGCAATGGAAGAAATAGCCAAACAAGGAAACAAATTAATGATAACAGTAGATTGTGGAATAACAGCAGTAGATGAAGTTGAATATGCAAAAACATTTGGTATTGAAACAATTATAACAGATCATCATGAGCCAGCAGAAGAATTACCAAAAGCGATAGCAGTAGTAGATGCCAAAAGAAAAGATAATAAATATGAATGTAGAAATTTAGCTGGTGTTGGAGTAGTATTTAAATTAATACAAGCATTAAGTATAAAATTAGGATTAGACCCAAAAGAATATTTAAAATATTTAGATATAGTTTGTGTTGGAACAATATCAGATATAGTACCATTAACAGATGAGAATAGAGTAATTGTAAAACTGGGATTAAAATTAGTAGAGCAAACAAAAAATTTAGGATTAAAAGAAATATTGCAAAGCTGTGGGTATTCAAAAATAAATTCAACAACAATATCATTTGGGGTAGCACCAAGAATTAATGCATGTGGAAGAATGGGACATCAAGAAGAAGCATTAAATTTATTGTTATCAAAAGAAGAAAATGAAGTAAAAGAATTAACACAAAAAATTAATGAATACAATAAAACAAGACAAGAAATAGAAAAAAATATTTATAATGAAGCTGTAGAACAAATAGAAAAAGAAGGACTTGATACAAAAAATACAATAGTAGTATCTGGAAAAGGATGGCATCATGGTGTTATAGGAATAGTTTCATCAAAAATAACAGAACTATATTTTAAACCAAGTATTTTATTATGTGAAGAAGATGGAGAATGTAAAGGATCTGGAAGAAGTATACCTGGATTTGATTTACACGAAGCATTAATGGAATGTAATGACACAATAGACAAATTTGGTGGACATGCTATGGCAGTAGGAATAAACATAAAGAAAGAAAAAGTTGAAGAATTTAAAGAAGAATTTGAAAAAATAGCAAAAGAAAAAGAAGTTGATAAAATAATTCCAATTTTAAATCTTGATGCAGAAATAAAACTTGATGATGTAAATAAAGAAATGGTAGACAGTTTAAAAGAACTTGAACCATTTGGTGAAGCCAATAAAATGCCAATATTTGCATTTAGAAATTTAAAAATAGACTCAATAAGATCTCTATCAGAAGGAAAACATTTAAGATTATCTGTAAAGGATAATAAAAATATAATTAATGCAATAGGATTTAACATGGGAGCATTAGCAGATACTTATCGAATTGGTGATAGAGTTGATATTGCAGGAAATTTAGAAATAAATTCATTTAATGGTGTTGATAGTATTCAAATTAATATTAAAGATATTATGAAATCTTTATGATATCTAAATATAACAACTAAAAATATAAGCTTTTTATTCCATTCCTCGGCTTATTACGAAATTTAAGAAATTCTAATTCGTTTTATGGCACCCTTCCACTAAAGTGAACTCTTTCCATAAAATTACAAAGAATTTCTAAAATTTCTTCATGCACATTCGTCATTTCATGCAAAGCTTATATTTTTAGTTGATAATTAAGATTATATATAAAAAATTTAATAAAAGACTTTAAAATTAAAACAAAAAGATGTAAAATGTGAAAGAAAAAAATAAATCAATGGGGGGATTTATATGGCAGAAAATCATACAATAAAAGAGATTATTGAAAGAGTAAAAAAGAACAAAAGATGGCCAGATGTAAAAATAATACAAAAAGCATATAACTATGCTTTAGAGAAACATGGAACACAATTAAGAAAATCAGGTGAACCATATATAATACACCCAACAAATGTAGCATATACTATTGCAGAACTTGGACTAGATGAACAAACAATATGTGCAGCACTTTTACATGATGTAGTAGAAGATACTGATGCAACATATGAAGATATAGAAAGAGAATTTGGAAAAGAAATTGCAGATATGGTTGATGGTGTTACAAAATTAAAACAAATAGGACATGCATCAATTGAAGAAAATCAAGTAGAAAATTATAGAAAAATGTTCTTAGCAATGGGAAAAGACATAAGAGTAATAATTATAAAGCTAGCAGATAGATTACACAATATGAGAACATTAGAGTTTTTAAGAAGAGATAGACAAATAGCAATATCAACAGAAACAATGCAATTATATGCACCATTAGCAAACAGACTTGGTCTATATTCAATGAAATGGGAATTAGAAGATTTAAGCTTTAAATATTTATATCCAAAAGAATATGAGGAATTAATAAAAGGAATAGAGCAAAAAAGAGAAGAAAGACTAAGATTTATTGAAAAAATAATGGATGATATAAGACAACAATTAAAAAAAGAACATATTGAAGCAGAAGTTACAGGAAGAGCAAAACACTTATATAGTATATATAGAAAAATGCAAAGAGATAATAAAACATTAGATCAAATATATGACTTATTTGCATTAAGAATAATAGTAAATTCTGTAAAAGATTGTTATGCAGCATTAGGTGTAGTACATGAAATGTATAGTCCAATGCCAGGAAGGTTTAAGGATTATATAGCAGTTCCAAAAACAAATATGTATCAATCAATACACACAACATTATTAGGAGAAAAAGGAACACCATTTGAAGTACAAATACGTACATGGGATATGCATAGAATTGCTGAATATGGTATTGCTGCACATTGGGCATATAAAGAAGCAAATTATGGAAGTAGAAAAGGACAAAAAGTAGTAAAAGTACAAGATGATAAATTAGCATGGCTTGCTTAGAGAAACACTAGAATGGCAACAAGAAATGCAAGATCCACAACAATTCTTAGAAACACTAAAAACAGAATTATTTGAAGATGAAGTATATGTATTTACACCAAAGGGTGCAATAAAAGTATTACCAAGAGGTGCAACACCAATAGATTTTGCATATAATATTCATGCTGAAATCGGAAATAAAATGGTTGGAGCAAAAATCAATAGTAAAATGGTTCCAATAATAACACCAATCAAAAATGGAGATATCGTAGAAATTTTAACATCAGATAACTCTAAAGGTCCAAGTATGGATTGGTTAAAATTTGTAAAAAGTACATCTGCCAAAAGCAAAATAAATTCTTGGTTCAAAAAAGAAAAAAGAGAAGAAAATATAGAAAAAGGAAAAGACTTAATTGAAAAAGAATTAAAAAGAATTGGAATTCCATATGCAGAACTTTTCAAAACAGATTATATAAATCCAATGTTAGAAAGATATAAATATAAAAATTTAGATGAGATGTATTTAGCAGTTGGATTTGGAGCAATTACAGCAAACAGAATAATTGCAAGAATGTTAATAGAATATAGAAAAGAACATAAAGAAGAACCAAAAATAGAAGAAAAAATAGAAGAACTTGCAAAAAATAAAGTAGATAATACAAAAGTATCTGATTCAGGTGTTATTGTAAAAGGAATTGATAATTGTTTAGTAAAATTATCAAAATGTTGTAATCCATTACCAGGAGACGAAATAATAGGATATATAACAAAAGGAAGAGGTGTATCTGTTCATAGAAAAGATTGTCCAAATGTTGCAGATTTATTAAAAGAGCAAAATAGAATAATAGATGTAAAATGGTATAATGATGAGAAAAAGAGTTCATATACTGTTGAAATTGAGATATTTGCAAATGATAGAAATGGATTATTAGGAGATATAGTACAAAAATTAAATGACTCAAAAGTAAGATTAATAAGTGTAAATGCAAAGGCAACAAAAGAAAGAATTGCTATAACAGAAGTTACACTAGAAGTAGATAGTGTAGAAAGTTTAAATAAAGTAATAAGAGAATTACGTAAAATAGACAGTGTATATGAAGTAAGTAGAAAAAACAAAATGAAGGAATAAGAGGAGAAGAAAAATGATATTAAAGGAACTAAGGATAGACTCATGGGTTGGAGATGTAACAAATTGTTATATTGTACAAGACGAGAAATCAAAAGAAACAATGGTAATAGATCCTGCAGGAGATGTTGACAAAATTGTAGAAATGTTAGATATATTAAATGCAAATTTAAAATATATTTATTTAACACATTGCCATGGAGATCATATTGGAGGAGTAAAAGAATTAAAAGAAAGAAAAGGTGGAAAAATATTAGCACATAGAAATACAGCAGAAAATTTATTAGACCCTAATATAAGTTTAACAACATATATAGGATTTGAAGGTTTAGTTATTCAAGTAGATTCAAGAGTTGACGATGGAGATTTAATACATCTAGGAAATCTTGAATTTAGAGTAATACATACACCTGGACATACTTCAGGAGGTTCTTGCTTATATTGTGAAGAAGAAAAATTATTATTTTCAGGAGATACATTATTTAGAGGAACTTGGGGAAGAACAGATGTACCAACAGGAAATTTTGAAGATGTTATAAATTCAATTACAAAAAAATTAATGATATTACCAGATGAAACAATTGTATATCCAGGACATGGTAAAAGTACAATGATAAGAGAAGAAAAGCCAATTTATTTAGAACTAAAACCACGATTATTGTAGTTCTAAAATACTTGTAACAAACATATAATATATATAAGAAAAATTCAAAAGAAGGGTATGTTATATGTTTAATGTTACAATAATAAATGCAAAAGGTTCAATAAAAAAAATAGCAATATTAATAGTAACTTTAATATTGCTTTTTATTGTTACAAGATTTATACAAAATTTAAAATCAACAGAAGTTTTCAAAATAAATTTATCAAGCAAATTAGTAAATTGTTTAAATAATGAAATACCTGCTATAAATGAAATTGTTTCAAAATCAAATACAACGATAAAAGAAGAAAATGAAGAAGATACAAAAGATTTTTCAGAAAGAATATTAGGCGTTGAACTTTCTAGATTAAAAGAAAGTGAAAAAATAGAAGAAAATCCTGTAGAAACTCCAGGTGAAAATATAGAAAATAAGCCTGTTGAAGAAGAAAAAGATAATAATAACTCAAATGTAGATGTAAGTAATATATTAGAAAATGTAGAAACGCAAATAGTAACTAAAAATCCAATATCAGAAAGTTTTAACAATGAAATAAATGGCGTAAAAATAAAAAATGAGACATCATTTGATATACCAGATGATATTATGAATACAGAATTAGACATAGATAAAAATAATATATTAATATTTCACACACATACATGTGAAAGTTATACACCAAGTGAAACATATCCATATGAACAAACAGGAAATTTTAGAACAACAGATTTAAATTATACTGTTGCAAGACTAGGAGATGAACTTACAAATTATTTACTTGGATTTAGATTTAAGGTAAATCATGACAAAACATATCATGATTATCCTGCATATACAGGCTCATATTCTAGGTCATTGGAAAGTGTAAAAAAAGATTTGCAAGAAAACCCAAGTGATATAATAATAGATTTACACAGAGATGCAATTGGAAGTAAAAGTGATTATGATCCAAGTGTTAAAATAGGTGATGATGTTGCATCACAATTAATGTTTGTAATAGGAACAAATGGAGGAGGATTATATCATCCAAATTGGCAAAACAATCTTAGATTTGCAATAAAAGTTCAAGAAATTGCAAATGAAATGTATCCAGGATTGTTTAAACCAATGATAGTAAGAAATTCAAGATATAATCAACATCTAGGAAAAGCAGCAGTAATAATAGAAGTTGGTTCAACTGGGAATACACTAGAGCAAAGTTTAACAAGTATGAAATATTTAGCAAAAGTATTTGAAAAAATAAAGAATTGATTATAGAAACTTCATGTAATATGAATTCTATAAATCCTAATATTTATTGTGTAAGAAAAATCCCAATTAAATTTACTTTAATTGGGACTTTTATAATATGCACATTCAGAATTAGAACATATTATTATATTAGAAATAATATCATAAGAGCATTTTCCATCTTTTTGATAAACACAATTTAAACAACAATTGATATTTGTCAAAGATATCACCTCTTACTAAAATAGTATAAACAAAAATAAAAAAAATATTCAAAAAAGTAATAAAATAAATTAAATGTCCATATAAATTAATAAACAAAAATATATAGGAGGTTATTCATATGGATATAACAAAAGAAACTATAAAAATTAATAAGATAATTTGTGAGAAAAAAGAACAAATAGTAGTTCAAGGAGATATGATAGTTCCAGACTCAAAGCCAGATATATTAAATACAATTAATACAGATGGAAACATATGTACATATAAAAAAGAAGTTTTTGAAGGAAAATTAAGATTAGAAGGAAATATTGTTTCATATATAATGTATTTAGCAGATGGAGAGAAAAATAATTTAAGAGGATTAAATACAACACTTGATTTTTCAGAAACAATAGTTGTTCCAGAATTACAAATAGGAATGATTGTTGATATTGAACCAAATATAAAAAATTTTGATTGTAAAGTAATAAATGGAAGAAAAATAGGAATAAAGGCAAATGTGGAAATTTCAATAAAAATACGTTTACCTGAAGAAGCGGAAATAACAACGAATGTAAATGATGTTAATATGCAAATTTTAAGTAAAAAAGAAAAAATAAACTCATTATTATGTGAAGGAAATAATAAAACATATGTGAAAGAAAATGTATCAATTCCAAATACAGACAATTTAGCAGAAATATTAAATGCAACAATAAGTTTAGTTGATAAAGATATAAAAATAAGTTATAACAAAATACTTGCAAAATCAGAAATAGAATTAAAACTTGTGTATTTAACAGATGATGGAAGAATTTGCAAAACAATAGGCAGAGTTCCATTAGTTGGTTTTATAGATATGCCAGATATCAAAGAAGAAAATATATGTGATACAACATATTTAATAAAAAATTTAATAATAAAACCAAATTCAATAGAAGAACATACAGTCTATTTAGAGGTTGAAGTTGAGATAAATTGTATTTCATATGAAGAAAAAGAAATACAAGTAATACAAGATTTATATTGCCCAGGTGAAAGAATAAATTATGATTTAAAAACATTAAAAACAACATCAGATAGAAAAACATTGAAAAACATATGTCAAATAAGGGAAAAAGTAAATGTTCCCGAAATTGGAAATGGAGAAATTATAAATACATCAATACAAATATCTATAAACAAAGAAAATAGATTAAGTGGAAAAATGGTATTAGAAGGAGAGATGGAGGTAAACTTAATATATACAGATATATCAACAATAGGAGTAAATAGTAAAACAATAACAATACCATTTACTCAAACAATAGAAGGAGTAGAAAACAATTGTAATACAAGTATAAAAATAGAAGTTGGAACACAAGAATTTATAAATCAGAGTGGAACAATTGATGCAAATGTAGATTTGAATTTTGAAACATTGACATATAAAAATGTTGAGATACCAGCAATTAATAATATAACAGAAGAAACTGAAGATGATTTAGAAGATTACAGTGTTATAATTTATGTTGTAAAAGATGGAGATACATTATGGAAAATTGCGAAAAAATATGGAAGTACAGTTGATGACATAGTTAGAGTAAATGGAATTGAAAATCCTGATAAAATTAATATTGGAGAAAAAATATATATACCTAAATATGTACTAAAAAGAGCCAAAGAGCCAATAGTAATATAATATGGATAAAATTTATTCAAGAAAAAGGTTTATAATAAAGCCTATTGGCAGATTTCGTGGAAAAAATGCCAATTTTAAAAATATAAAATTAGCAAAAAAGATTATAAAATTCATATCAATAATTTTAATTGGGGTATATGGATTTAAAATTGGATTTGATTATTTAGAGCCAGTATATGAAGCAATGTGTAATGAAAAAGTTAAATATACAGCAACAATTATAACAAATCAACAATCAACAATAGTAATGAAACAATATAAATATGAAGAATTATATACAATTGAAAAAGATTCAAATGGAAATGTATCTGCTATAAAATCAAATGTAGCAGTAGTAAATAATATTATTTCAGACTTAACAGAAAAAATACAACAAGAATTTGAAAAGATACCAACAGAAAAAATTTATATAACATTAGGAAATTTGACAGGAAACTATCTATTATCAGGATTTGGACCAAGAATACCTATAAAAATTTCTATGACAGGAAGTGTTGATACAGAAATAAAAAGTGAATTCATCTCACAAGGAATAAATCAAACCTTGCATAGAGTATATGTTAATTTTAATTGTGATATGGCTGTTGTAACACCAATGAAAAGATACAATCAAAATGTAGTAAATCAATTTATTATTGCAGAACATGTTATTGTTGGAAATATTCCAAATGCTTATTATAATTTAGAAGGAATTGAAAAACCATCAAATACAATAAATCTAATGAAATAAATATTGACAAAATTGGAAATTTGTTATATTGTTATATTATGTAACTAAAAATGAAGGAGGGCTTTTGATGATTATCGAAGTTCCAAAAGGTTATACATTTTCAGCCAAAAAAGATATTATCGCATTTGAAGAAAACTCAATGTTAAAATTGAAAAAACGGCCATTTAAATTTGAGTATATAATGTATGATTTAACTTATAAACTGAAAGGAAAAAGAAAATGCTATTATTGCGGAAGAGTTGTTGAACCCAGTCAGATAACTTTAGACCATGTTTATGCTAAAGGTCTTGGAGGACCAACAATTCCACAAAATATGATACCTTCTTGCAAGAAATGTAATGAAGAGAAGGAAAATATGACACCTGATCAGTTTAGAGTTTATATGAGCTTAAAAGATGATGGTGCAAAAGAACAATTTAAAAGAGAATACTTTAAAATTAAAATGTTCCAAATAAGATGGTTACATATGTTACCCAAAGAATGGATCAGTAGAATTCCAGTATCAAGTCTAATTATAACAATTGATTTGCCAGATACAACTACAAATAAGTATAAGAAAATAAATGAATATTATACTAGATGTGGTAAGTTTCCTAAGCCAATAATTGTTGATAAAAATAATTTTGTTCTTGATGGTTTTACAGTTGTTCTTTATGCCAGGAACAATCGGATAAAGGAAATACCGGCAATTGTTCTTGAAAATGTAGAAGTTATATTTTAACAAAAAGATACTACAAATTATTGTAATGATGATTTGTGGTATCTTTTTTATTGTTGATGAAAAATGTAAAAAACAATTGACGAATTAAGATAATTGTGATATAAATAATAAAGATTAAATAATGGCCCGTTGGTCAAGCGGCTAAGACGCCACCCTCTCAAGGTGGAATCATGAGTTCGATTCTCGTACGGGTCACCAAAATTTTATATTTAAGAGGGAGTAGTTTTAAATTGTTAATCAACAACCGCGATTCAAAAGAATCTGGTTAACAAGCTTCAAAAAAGTAAACGAGACTTTTAAAGAAAGGATATAATAATTTAATTATATTTTTTCTTTAAAAGTCTTTATTTGTTCTAAAATACATAAATAAGAATAAATATTATATGTATAACTTTAGAACTAAAGTAAAAAGGCTAAAATACAATTAGAAAAGAGAGGTAATTAGTATGGAAAAAAGTTGGTTTAATAAGACAAGCCAAGAAGTAGAACAAGAATTAAAAACAGATTATCAAAAAGGTTTAAGCAGTAGTCAAGTCCAAGAAAACATGAAAAAATATGGACTAAATGAATTACAAGAAAAGAAAAAAGATTCACTACTAAAGAAATTTTTAGAACAATTTAAAGATTTTTCAATAATTGTATTAATAATAGCAGCAATAGTATCAGGAGTAGTTGGAGTAGCACAAGGAGAAGGATTTACAGATACAATAATAATATTAATAGTAGTAATCCTAAATGCAGTAATAGGAGTAGCACAAGAAAGTAAAGCAGAAAAATCATTAGAAGCATTAAAAAAATTAAGTAGCCATGCATCAAAAGTAATAAGAAATGGAAAAGAACAAGTAATACCAGCAAGAGAATTAGTACCAGGAGATCTTGTTATAATAGAAACAGGAGATTATATAGCAGCAGACTTAAGAATAATAGAAGCAGTAAATTTAAAATCACAAGAAGCATCACTTACAGGTGAATCAGTTCCAGTAGAAAAAATAACAGAAAAAATAGATGGAAATGAAATTGGAATTGGAGACAGAAAAAATATGTTATTTTCATCAAGCTTAATAACATATGGTAGAGGAAAAGCAATTGTAGTAAATACAGGAATGAATACGGAAGTAGGAAAAATTGCAGGAATGCTAGATAATGCAGAAAAGCAAGAAACACCACTTCAACAAAAATTAAATGATTTAGGAAAAACTTTGGGAATAGCTTGTTTAGCAATATGTGCGGTAATATTTGTTATTGGATTATTACAAGGAAAAGAAATAATAGATATGTTTATGACAGCTGTATCGCTTGCAGTTGCAGTAATACCAGAAGGACTTGTTGCAGTATCAACAATTGTATTAGCAATTGGTGTTCAAAAAATGGTAAAAAAACATGCAATAGTAAAAAAATTACCAGCAGTTGAAACATTAGGAAGCAGTACAGTTATATGTTCTGACAAAACAGGAACATTAACACAAAATAAAATGACAGTAGAAAAAGTATTTTGTGATGATGAATTACAAGATGTAAAAAAAGTAAATACAACAGAAGATTTCAAAAAATTAGTATATAATTGTATGTTATGTAATGATTCACGATTGCTAGAAGATGGACAACTAGCAGGAGATCCAACAGAAACAGCATTAGTTGATATGGCATTTAAACTAGATTATGAACAATCTATATATAGAGAAAATCCAAGAGTTGAAGAAGTTCCATTTGATTCAGAAAGAAAATTAATGACAACAGTTAATAAGAAAAATGGAAAATATATAGTATATACAAAAGGTGGAGTTGATGAATTATTAAAATGTTGTAACTCATTCTTATATAAAGGTGAAGTAAGAACAAGTATAAACAATTATGCAAAATGGATAAGAGAAAATAATGAAAAAATGGCCAAAGATGCTTTAAGAGTTTTAGCATTTGCATATAAGGAATTAGATCACATGCCATCAAAAACAGAAATGAAAACAATAGAAAGTGATTTAACATTTATTGGAATGGTTGGAATGATAGATCCACCAAGAATTGAAGCAAAAAAAGCAGTAGAAAAGTGTAAAAAAGCAGGAATAAAAACAGTAATGATTACAGGTGATCATAAAATTACAGCAGTTGCAATAGCTAAAAAACTAGGAATATTAAAAGATGAAAGTGAAGCTTTAACAGGAACAGAATTAGAAAAAATGACTGATGAAGAATTAACAAAAAATGTTAGAAAATATTCTGTATATGCAAGAGTGTCACCAGAACACAAAGTTAGAATAGTAAAAGCATGGCAAGCAAATGGAGAAGTTGTAGCAATGACAGGTGATGGAGTAAATGACAGTCCAGCATTAAAAACAGCTGATATTGGATGTGCAATGGGAAAAGTAGGAACAGAAGTTGCAAAAGAAGCAGCAGATGTAATATTAACAGATGACAATTTTGCTACAATAGTATCAGCAGTTGAAGAAGGAAGACGAATATATGATAATATATTAAAAGTAATTCAATTTTTACTTTCATGTAATGTTGGAGAAGTTATTGTATTATTGTTAGCAACATTATTTGCACCACAAATAGGACAATGGTTTGGAATATCTGATATAACAATGATTCAAGTTTTATTACCAATACATATTTTATGGATAAATCTTGTAACAGATACCTTCCCAGCATTAGCATTAGCATTTGACCCTGCAAATAAAGATATAATGGATAGAAAACCAGTAAAAAGAAATGAAGGAATATTTACAAAAGGAAGAACATTTAGAATTATTTATCAAGGTTTAATGATAGGATTACTTACACTTTCAGCATATTTAATAGGATTAGGAACAACACATACAGCAATAGATGGGTTAACACTAGAACAAACGAAAATAGAAGTTGGTCAAACAATGGCATTTATAGTTTTAGCATTTTCAGAATTAATACATGTATTTAATATAAGAGATAATAAAAATTCAATATTTAAAACAGGAATATTAGGAAATGGAGTTTTAATATTAGCAATATTAGCATCAGCATTATTAATGGTTGTAATATTATTTATACCACAATTAAGAACAATATTTAGTATTCCAATCCTTCCAAGTGATAATATAATCGAAACAATTGTATTAGTATTATCACCAATAGTTATTGTTGAAATTATGAAATTATTTAAAGTAAATACAACAAGAGATGAATAACAAATAGGAAGCTTTTTCAGTAAAAAACTGAATTAGCTTCTTATTTTTTTAATTTAGCAATTTTTTTCAATATTAATATCATTTAAACATTTCTGAGAAGGTTCTTTAAAAGAAAGATACCAAGAAATGCCATTACAATTTTTCTTAATATCCTCCAGCCTTTGCTGTAATTCAGAAAAAGTTTGAGGTGGTGGAATAATAACAGGAACACCAGGTTGCCAATTAGCAGGAGTTGAAGCATCTGCACAATCAGAAATTTGTAAAGCTTCAACAGTACGAATAATTTCTGGAATAAATCGACCAATATTTAAAGGATATGTAAGAATAACACGAACAATACCATTTCCATCAATAATAAAAACATTTCTAACAGTTTTTGTTGTACTAACATCATTTGAAATCATACCATAAAGTCTAGCAATAGAGCCATTTCTATCTGCAATAATAGGAAATGGTAAAGAAACACCAGTCAAATTATATATTTCATTTACCCAAGCAAGATGTGAAGCATTACTATCAATACTTAATCCTAATAAATTAGTATTTAATTTTTGAAAAAATGGATAAGCCCTTGCGAAAGCAATCATTTCTGTAGTACATACAGGGGTTACTCTATCTGCAATTTTCAAAAAAAGTTTAAAAAGTGAACATAGTAACCCCTATGTGTTGCATTTTTAAACTGATGAAATGTTTGGTATAAGTGATATACGCAAAAATAAAAAAACAGAAATTTCCAGAAGAATGACAAAAAATTAATTTGTATAAATAATAAGAAACTAGCAATTAAAATTCAATAAAATGTGCTAAATTTAAAGAAAAAATAGATGTATATTATAATTGTAAAAAAATGTACTCAATTTTGACACATAGGACACTTTTTCCTATGTGTTTTTTATAAAAGTGAAAGGGGGTGATGCAAAATGTGAATAAAGAAAAACAACCTTCGTATTATGCAGTAATTCCAGCTACTGTTAGATATGATGAGAGATTAAAATATGCAGAAAGATTATTATATGGAGAAATAACATCATTAATAGGTGAAGGAGGATACTGTTTTGCACAAAATAGTTATTTTTCAAAACTATATAAAGTAATACCAGGAACAATCTCCAGATGGATCTCTCATTTAAAAGAACTTGGATATATAAAAGTAGAATTAATTAGAAATGAAAAAAATGAAATAATAGAAAGAAGAATATATATAACAGATATGAGCTATAGGCAAATTGTGTCAAATACCTATAAGCAAAAAAAACAATACCCCTATGGGCAGAATGAACAATACTCTATAAGCTCAAAAGCTAAAGATAATAATATAAATATTAAGATAGATAGATTCTTTATATATATTATAAATAATAAAGGTGAATTTCCAAGAGAATTCAAAAATATGGAGCAGTTTGAAGAATTTTATAGGATAATAGAAAGGTTTGAACTCAATTATACAGAAGAAATATTAAGAAGTTTCAAGGAAGAAAATATTGAAAAGTTAAAATTTGTGATTTATGCAATAAAAGAAATCTTTATAAGAAATAGAAAGAATCTCTTAATAAAAGCAACAAGAGAAAATTTTTTTGAAGTGTATGATAATTGCAAAGTATTTGAGCAATTTTATGAAAATACAATAAATGAGATTAAAAATTTTTTTGATTATTATTATGCAAGTATCATTAAAAAATTAGAAGCTAGTAAATAGCTTTATTTTTTTACGAAAATGGAGGTATATATGATAGAACCATATAATTTAGAAACAAATTCAAATATTAATTTAATGTTAGGAAATATGATGGAGAAAGCTTTTTTTTTACGGTCATATTTATAACAATTTGCATTTTTGCTAATTTAATAATTTGGCGAGTTGGAAGCCATATAAAATCTGAAAAGGCAATAAAATTTGGTGTGAAGAACTTTATAATATGTATTTTTATATTAGTTTTTATATTAGCAATACCATTAATTATAGCTTTTTTCAAGTAATGGAGGTTATATTTAATGAAAACAAATTTAAAGAAAATCAAAGATAAACTAAAATTGACATCATTAGTAACAATAGCATCAGTAATGTTTTTAAATTTAAAAACTTATGCTGCTTCAACAATAGGAACACAAGAAGTAGAAACAGCAACGCAAAATATTAAAAATGCAGTTGTAAAATTGGCTATGCCTATACGGTTCTGTATTAATGTTCGTTAGTATTGTTATTATTGCAATAAAATTAATAGTCAATGCAAACAATCCTAATAAAAGAGCAGAGGGAATAGGAGGCTTGGCTTGGGTTGCCGCTGGATTTATGCTTTTAAGTTTGGCGTTAATCGTATCAGGAATAATTTTGAGTGTATCTACAAATGGATCAGGCTCAATGATTGGAGGGTAAAGATGCAAGTTTATAATGTACCTTATAACTTCAATCATGAAGAAAAAGTTTTTGGTGGCTATGTATCTTTAAGACAAGCAATATATTTAGTTTTAGGAGGATTGACAGTTGCTATTTTGTTTATACCAATTATTAATATATTCATAAAGTCATTAATATTTTTGGCATTTGCAACTATGTTTATATTGTTTGCTTTTCTAAAGATAGATGAAACCTATGCAGATAAATACTTTATTTATATTTTAAATTTCTTCTTCAGAAAGAAAAAATATATTTTAGAGAAAGGTAAATGAAAATGATAATTACAATTATTTTTGTATTGGCAAGTATCGGAATAGCAGTATTATTGCCAATATATTTGAAAAAAAAGAATAGTTTATATAATTACAATGCAAAAGAAAAAACAAATTTAAAGAAACAAAAGAGAGATATAAAAAATATATGGGGAATTGATGAAATTAAAGATAGCATTATAACTGTAAATAATAGACATTCAATTATTATTGAGCTTGGAAGTATAGAATACAAATTGTTAAATGAAGATGAACAGAATAATATTGATAATAACTTAGTTAGAATTGCTAAAACATTTACTAATCAAACCCAATTTTTTAGTACAATTGAAAAAATTGATACAACAGAAAAAATTGAAAGAATTAGAGAAAATATAGAAAAACAAAAAAATGAGAATATCAAGGAATATGGTGAAAGCATAATTGAATACCTAGAAAATATTATGCAAGAAGATAATTTATATGTTAGGAAAAATTATCTTATAGTAACATCAAATGAACCACTAGATAAAGCAGATAGAGAATTAAAGGAATGCTATGATGATTTAAAATATAGTTTTGCAAATATTAAAGTTACAACTAATTTACTACAAGATATAGATATAATTGAATTAATATATAAAGAGTTAAATAAAAATTCAAATGAACAACTAAGAAATATCATCAGGAAAGGAGGATTAGAATTTTATGTTAAAAGGATCAACTCATAAAAGAGGAGAGAAGAAAGTATCCCTAGAAAAAGCAAGGAAAAGGCAAAAAAAGAAAAAGGAAGAGGATATTTTTGAAAAAGTACCAAAGTTAATAGAACTAATAATTCCAGATTGTGTAGATGAAAAAAGGGATTATATTGTATTGGGAGAAAATAGATATTCTAGAAGTTTTGTAATTTCAGCATATCCCAATAAGACCTATCTAGGTTGGTTAGATAGAATATTTAATTTGTTAGGTGATGTAACATTAAGCATTATAAATAGACCAACAAGCGAAGATAGTGTTATTAGACAATTAAATAAGAAAGTTACAATATTAGAAGCAGAAAGACAAACTTATGAAAATAAAGGAAATATTGAATTAATACATCCATTAGAAAAGATGATTTATGATTATGATAAGATGAGAAATCAAGTACAAACAGCAAATGATAAGTTGTTTTTTATAACAATTTTATTGAGAATAAATTGCAACAGTCTTGAAGAATTGAATTCAAAAAGTAATTTACTAAAAAGTGAATTTGCTAAAATTTCAGCAAAAGCAAGGACTTTAAATTTTAGACAGTTACAAGGTTTAAAAGCTAATTTGCCATTTGATGAATTGAGCATCCTGGATTATGAAAGAAATGTAACAACAAGTGGAATTGCAACAATGTTTCCTATTGCAAATTCCAATACAGTTTCAAGTCCAAATGGAGTTCCAATTGGAAGAAACTATTTTACTGGACTTCCAGTATATTTAGATACATTTGATAAAAGTTTGACAAATCCTCACATTGTTATTCTAGGTGTGACAGGGGCAGGAAAATCTGTAACAATGGATACTTTGTCATCAAGATCTCTAATTACAAAAAATACACAATCAGCAATACTTGACATAGAAGGAGAATATAAAAAAAGAACAGAGAGTTTAGGTGGACGAGTTATCTCCATAAAACAAGGAGTACCAGCAGGAATAAATATTTTTGACATTGACATTGAAGAGGAGGAAAATGGAATGGAAAAAATAAATATTCTTAACAAAGTTGCAGAAATAAGGGCAATTTTATCTGGTATTATGAAAAACTATATGGCTAGAACACTAAATGCAAAAGAATTAGTTGATATTGAAGAAAGTGTTATTGAAACATATCAAGAAAAAGGAATAACAACTTACAAAGAAAGTATTTTTGAAAAAGAAGGAGGAAAAGTCGGAGATAAATTAACATTGGGAAGAATAAAAAAGAAGATGCCTACACTATCTGATTTTCAAAGAATACTAGCAACAAAGAAAAATTCGCAAGAATTGGCTGAGATATTAACAGGTTTTTTAAAAGGAAAAAGTCTAGGTATGTTTGATTGTCAAAGTAACATTAATATTAATGATATTTGTATAGATTTTGATTTATCTAATATAACAGATGAAATAACGAAATTTTATGCTTCTATGGTTATTACAACTTGGATTACAGAAAAATATATGAAAAGGTCAAAGATATATGAAGAAAAATCTGTATATGTTGATGAAGCATGGGTTATTTTAAAGCACGAAGAAACGGCTAATTTTATAGAACAGCTAGCTCGTAGAGCAAGAAAAAGAGGAGTAAGATTAGTTTTAGCAAGTCAAATGGCTTCCGAAGAATTTACAGCAACAAGCCAAGGAAGGGCAACTCTAAATTCATGTGCTACAGCAATTATAATGAAACAATCGGCAGCAAGTGTTGATAGTGTAATAGATTTCTTTAAATTATCTAAAGGTACAAAAGAGTTTTTGTTACAAGCAAAAAAAGGTGAAGCACTTCTTTATATGGAGGGCAAAGTTTCAGCTATTGTAATAGAAGTATTAGACAAAGAAAAAGAAATACTGAAGGTATAAGGAGGTAGAGAGTTTGAAGAAATTTAATAAAAAAATTATTGTGAGTATTTTAATGATACTTCTTTTTTTTAGCCTTTTTATTCCTAAAGCAAATGCAAATTTTTTTACTGATAATAGTAAAAAGGATAATACTGATATAGAAAAAACAATAGATTCAGATGATGGAGGAATTTTTGAAAAGATTATAGCAAAAATGATTGGTGGATTAGCACAATCGGTATTTGATTTAACAACAGATGAAAAACTAGGTGTTGGATTTAAGAATTATGATGAGTTAATATTTGCACAAAATTCTACTGATATATCACCATTCACAGAAACACAATGGAATTCTATGATGAAATGGTATGCAATAATGTCAGGAATATCTGGAAGTTTAATAATAATTGTTATTGTAGTAATTTCATATAAAATGATTTCTAGTAGTTATAGTATTGAAAGAAGATCAGAAGCAAAAGATAGTTTGATGAGGCTGTTTTTTGGAGCTATATCAATAGCTGTTGCACCATTATTTGTAAAATTTTTATTATTTTTAAATAATAATTTAGTACAAATGCTTGTGGGTTATACAAATGGAAGCTTAGATGATTTACTTGGAAATAGTATCATTAGTAATATTAAAACAGGAAATGCAATAGCAACATCAATTATAATAGCACTATTTGCATATCTTTTCTTTAAATTAAATGTAAAATTTATAATTAGACAATTTACAATTTTAGTGTTCACATTATTTACACCTATTATATCAATAATGTGGATGATAAATAAAAGAACAATAGGAGCAGCTATTTGGTTTGGACAAATTTTTATAAATATATTTATGCAATTTGTGTATGCTTTTTTATTTTTAATATATATGCAATTTTTGCCTCAATCAGGTGGATGGGCAACTTCAATTTTATGGGCTATGATGATACTACCACTTGCAGACGCATTGCAGAATACATTACAAAATCTTGTTTCGAGAGTTGCTGGAATAAATAATGAGGAATTGGCAAATAGAGGTATTGGTTTATCTGGAGCTATGGCTCATAGTATAAGAACAATAACATATCAATTCAAAGGAAACGAGGTACAAAATACTAATACAGGTATTAGCTTCTTAGGAAGAATGTTTGCAAAAGATAATCAAATGCCAAGTAGTACAATTACACCAATGCAAACAAATCCAATGCAAACAACTAAAATGCAGACTACACCAATGAATACAACATCAATGAATACTCCAAAAGAAGAAAATAAATCAAATAATGAAAAAGAAAAAATGAATAACAGTTCAGAATTAGGAAGAAAGATATTTAATACAGGAAAAGAATTTATGAATATGGGAATGTACATGGCAGAAGGAAGAAACTTTAAGCCGAATAGAGAATTTAACAGATATAACATTAATAATACTAGAAAAGAAGATTTTAAAAATAAAGATGCAGAGGAAAATAATATAGCAAATATCCAGGAGCAGAATAATAAATGATAGAAAATATTGAGAAGAAATTGGAAAAACAAATAAAGAAAAAGATAAAAAAAGGATTATTATTGTTATTAAGTAAATTAGCAATTCCTATAATTATGATATTAATTATCCTATTATTAATATCATATATAACTGACATTTTTTATATAGGCATAAAAAATGAAGAAAAAAGTAATATGAAAAGTGAAATTAAATATTATACAGATGATGAATATACTGATGAAGATAGTACAACTTTTTTTCAAGGAGTTAGTGATTTTATAAATGGAATATTTGCAACTAAGGAAATTGAAGGCAATGCAGAATTTCCTGTTGTAGGAAAAAGTTTCAATAATATAACAAGTGGATATGGGAAAAGAACAGCTCCAACAAGTGGAGCATCTACATTTCATAGCGGAATAGATATTGGAGCACCTGAAGGAACAAAATTAATTGCAATAGCAGATGGTGAAGTTACTAAAACAGCATGGGGAGGAGCAGGAGGATATACAATTACAATATCATCTGGAGAATATACTTTTTCATATTGCCATAGTGATCCTAATTTTATAGTAACACCAGGAGAAAAAGTAACAAAAGGACAAGTAATAGGAAAAGTTGGACCAAAGAATGTTTATAATGTTCCTAATAATCCATATAAAGATTCAAATGGAAAACCTACAAATGGAGCAACAACAGGATGCCATTGCCATTTTACAGTACGAAAAAATGGACAAACAATAAATCCACTAATAATATTAAAAGGAGGAGGCGAACAAGCATAATGGTTGTTATTTATACAGGAAGTAATGAAATTGATAAAATTTTAGAATCAGAAATAAAAGGTTCAATGATTGTAAGTTATGCGGATTTTATTATAGAAGATGATAAATTTAAAAACCAAACTGTAATTTTATCTAATACAGCAATAGAAACAGATTTTAGAGAATATTTGTATTTATTAAGAAGCAAAAACATAAGAGTTATATTGTTATTGAAAAACGAAAAGGAAATTGAAACGAAGATTGCATTAGAAAATGGAATATATGATTTAGTCTTTGGAAATTTTTATCCAAGTCAAATTAAAGAGATATTGGACAAGCCGAAAACATTTTCAGATATTGCAAAAATTTATAAAAAATTGTTTGATATAAAAATAAAAAAGAAAAGAAGAAAGGATTTTCAATATGAAAGTAAATGAAATAAAAACGATTACAATTATTAGTATAACAAGCATTATTTTATTGGCGACAGCATTATCAATTGGAATTACTAAAATTAATGATAATAAAGAAAAAGAAAAGGATAATACAATAGTTGTAAATGATATAGAACAGGAGCTGACAGTAGATTCAGATGATGATATAGATTTACAAAATGAAGATGAAGTAATAGGAACATTAGAAATTCCAAAGCTTGAACTTTCAGCACCAATAAAAGAAGGAATAGATCAAGAAATATTAGCAGAATACATAGGACATTTTAATAATAGTAGTGTGTGGGATGGAAATATATGTTTAGCAGCACACAATAGAGGTAGTTCTGTCAAACATTACTTTGATAGAATTAATGAGTTAGTAAACGGTGATAGCATTATATATAAAACAAAATTAGGGGAAAGAAGTTATCAAGTTATTGAAACTAAAGAAATTGAAAACACAGACTGGTCAATAACTGATAGCAAAACAGATGATAAAAATACAATAACATTAGTTACTTGTATTACAAATCACCCAGAAAAAAGATTTTGTGTTATAGCAGAAGAAAAAATAAACTAAAATTTTTTCTCAGATTGAAAAATTGTATATATAAATTCTATACTTAAAACAAGAAAAATTTAAGGAGGGATTTATATGTATAGAAAAATTATAGGCGGTATAATTTCTGTAGTTATTATAACAATACTGGGAATAGGAAAATTAGATTTTATTAAACAGGACAATAGTGTAGAGAAAATGGAAGTGTCTAAAGTTGAACAAGCTGAAGAAATAAATGAAGATGAAAATGAAAACACAACGCAGGATAACCCAGAGAATGAGGTCGAAGAAATAATAAAAGATGAAGTAACTATTCCAGAAAAGAATGAAAATAGTATAAAAACAGAAAATACTATAGCAACAAAATCAAATGGTACACAAACAAGTAAAAAACAAGAAACTAAAGAAAAACAAGAAGTACAAAAGAATACAAATGAAAAAATGAACAATCAAAAAGTACAAGAAGAAAATAAACAAGAAGATGTAAAACAAGATAATGTACAAAAAACGGAGAAAACCGAACAAAAAGAACAAAAGAAAGAAGAAACAAAAAAAGAAGAATATATCTATAATGATACAGCAACTAAACAAATAATGGCAGATATTAATGAAATAGCAAAGAAAAATCCAGATCTATGGGGAAAAAATGGAGAAAAATTATACAAGATAGAGATTTGTGCTAATCTTGTTGGAAAAAATTATATGTGTCCATATAGAAAAGCACAAGTTGAAGGTCAAGTATTAAATGTATATCCTGTGAAATTTTTAGTATATGCAGTAGATTATAAAAGAACTGGATTTGCAACTGAAACAAGATATTATATAGATATAACTAATTATTAAAATAAAAGAAGCATCACTATAAGTGGTGTTTTTTATTATGGAAGGAGAATTCAAAATGAAATCAAAAAAAGGACAAAAAATAATAAGTGCAATTTTATTAGTGTTTATGATTATTAGTCAGTTTGGAGGAGTGTATGCTGCTCAAATAGGAGAAACTGAAGATTTAGTATCTTTACGGAGAATGTGAAAAACACCTAAAATATAAGAATTCACAAGGTGTTAATGTTTTAATTAAAACACATTATGTTGTATATAATGAAAATGGAAAACAATATCCAGCATATTGTTTAAATGTTAATCTTCCAGGTGTTAGTGATGATGATAGTTATGGTGTAGAGGTTGGAGATATGAGTCAAATAGCAAATAATCAAGCTGTTTGGAGAGTGTTATTAAATGGATTTCCTTATAAGACACCAGAACAAATGGGACTACCAGATGAGCGTGCAGCATTTGTAGTTACAAAACAAGCTGTTTATTCTGTGCTAGATGGTAGAGATACAAGCAGATATAGTGGAACAGATGACATTGGAAATATTATGGCTAATAAAGTTAGAGAATTGGTTGATATAGGAAGAAATGGTACACAAACATATCAAGATCCTGTTGTAACAACAAATGCAATTTCAAATGCTGGAGTAGATTCTAAGGATAGTACATATGTATCACAAACTTTTGTAGTAGATTCACAAGTAAATATGAAAGACATAAGAGTTATTTTAAATGGAATGTCAGCACCAGAAGGAACAAAGATTGTTAATGAAAATAATGTTGAACAATCTACATTTAATAAAGGTGAACATTTTAAAGTGTTAGTACCTAGAAAAAATATTGTAGGAGATATTAATGTACAATTTAGTATAACTGGACAAGCAGAAACATATCCTATTTTATTTGGAAAAGCACCAAATGAAAATGTGCAAAATTATGTACTTACAACTGATCCATTCATACTAACTAATTCTAAAGCAAGTATGTATTATAAACCAACTGGAGATTTTGAACTTGAAAAGATAACTAATAAAGATAGTGAGCTAACAGGTGCAACAGCAGGAACAGGACTTAAAGGAGCAGTATTTACTATAAAATCAAAAGATGGAACATTTTCAAGAGAAATGACAACAGATGAATATGGAAAATTCAAATTATCAGGTCTTGAATTGAAAGAATACATTGTATCAGAAAAATTAGCACCAGATTATTATTTAAAGGGAAAAGATACAGAATTTGAATTTAAACTTGAATATGATGGAGATTCTAAAAAACTAACAGTAGAAAATACTCCAGTTGATATAAAAGTAAATGTAGACAAAGGAGCAGATAAAGAAGAGGCACAAGGAAATGAAATTGTAAATTATGATATTGATAATATTAAGAACTTATCAAATGTTAAATTGAATAATTTTACTTTAACAGATGATTTACCAAAAGAAGTAAGAATACAAAGCTTAGAAACAGGAACATATAATGAAGATTTAAAATATTCAATAACATATAATACTAACAAAAATAAAAATATTGAATTACAAAAGGATTTAAGCACAAAAACAAATAACAAAATTGATTTTACAAAAGTTGAATTAGAAAAAGATGAATATGTAACAAGTTATTCATTAAATTTTGGAACTGTAAAAATTGGATTTAGCAATGTTGAAAAAATGAAAGTACAAACAAAAGTAATAGAAGGACTAGCAGACAAATCAAAATTTATTAATAATGTAAAAGTATCAGGAACATATTTAGATAAGAAAACTGAAGATAAAGATGATGTACCTGTAAAAGTATATGAAAATATATTAAAGATAAGAAAAGTAACAAAAGAATATAACCAATATACTAAATTAGATGCAGGTTCAAAAATTGATGCAACATTTGAACTATTAGATGAGAATAAAAAGTATATAGCAACAATAAAAACAACAAACGGAGAAGCTGAATATAAATATTTAGAAACAGGAAAAACATTTTATTTAAAAGAAATTTCAACAGATCCATATTATGTAGTAAATAAAGACTTGATTGAATTCAAATTTGAAGAAAATGGACAAATAATAGAAAAAGAAATAAAAAATGATAATGTAAATCTTGTTGTAGATGTAGAAAAAGAAGGTCCAACAGAAGCACAAAAAGGTGAAACTATTACTTACGATTTTAATAAAATAGGAAATTATTCTAATACTGAAGTTAATAATTTTACATGGGGTGATAAGTTACCAAGACAAGTAACAGCACAAAAGCTAGAAACAGGAACATACAACGAAGAAATTAATTATAAGGTACAATATATTACTAATAAAAATACTAATTGGGTAGACTTAGGGGAATATAAAACAACTGAAAATAATGTAATTGATTTCACAACATTAGAATTAAGTGAAGATGAATATGTAAAAGAATATAGATTATGTTTTGGAAAAGTAAAAGAAGGATTTTCACAAGTTGAAGCACCAAAACTTTATGCAATAGTAAATGAAAATGTTCAAAACAATAAAATATTCGTAAATAATACTTATGTAACAGCTACATACCAACAAACAGAATTAGAAGCAAAAGATGATGCTCATACAGTTGTATATACAAAAACACCAGCTAAAGACAAAGAGTTACCAAAAACAGGAATAGATGATTAAGGAGGATTTATATATGTTAAATATTAGTGAAGTAAGAATAAAGAAAATAAATAAAGGAAATTTTTTAGGATATGCAAGTATTTTAATAGATAATTCAATGATAGTAGATGGAATCGAATTGCATGATGGAGAAAAAGGAAGATATATTTATATGCCACTAAACCCTAAAATGAGAAAGACAAGAAAAAATAGTACTTATCCAATTGAAAATGAAACAAGAGAACAAATATTGGAAGCTGTGTCAAATAAATATGATGAAGATACAGAAGAATAGAAAATCAAAAAGAAGGTACAGAGAAAAATCTTTGTATCTTCTTCTAATTTAAGGAGGAAAAGGTGAAAGAGATTATTTTACCAGAACTAAAAGAAATCAAAGAAAAGACTGATTTTATGATTAATTATAAAGAGGTTATAGAAAACAAAGATATAGAAAAGTATTTAAAAAGTTTAGAAAAAATTAGATATGAAATGTTTAATAAAATAAAAATAAGCAATAAGGAAAATCCAAATGATCAGATAAATTTTATTAACAATTTATATAAAGCCACAGTAGTAAATGATGTTTTAAAAATATATATTCCAGAGGCATTGCCAAAGTTTAAGAATATTAATAATTATGCTTATAAGAATATTTTATTAAGTACAGCAGAATGTATAAAAGATTATGAAGGATTATTTAAAGATAAATTGACATTTGTTGTAATTATAGTACATGAAAAACAAAGTAATATGGATATAGATAATAAATATGTGAAACCAATAATAGATGCTTTAGTGTTACAAAAGATAATACAAGATGATAATATACAAAATATGTTTTACTTAGCACAAGGAAAAAATGATACAACTAAGCCTTATACAGAGGTATTTGTAATGGATGGAAAGTATATAACAGGATGGCTAGAAAACATAGAGAAAATGTTTTAAAAATATGAAATTTTGTTAAATATTTTGTAAAAAATTTTTTTATAATAATGAATAAGAAAATAGTTGGAATTTAAGCAAAAACTTTTCTATTTTTTCAATAGTTAAAGACACCGTTGAAAAAACTGTGTCTTTAACAAGAAAAAGGAGGAGAGATGTGAAAGAAAAAAACAGTATAAGTAAAGAAGATTTAGAAATATTAGAATTTCTATCTAAATACAAAATGTTGAAAGTTGAAGATGCAAAACTTATTTATAAAAGCAAAAGATATTATAGACAAAGAGTAAATAGATTAATAGATAATGAGTATGTAAAGAGGTATAAAAGCTATATCATAATTAGTAAAAAAGGAAGAAAGATATTAAATAAGGTTGGAACTGACTATATAAAAAATATTAAGAATGAATCCTATATGGAGAGATTGAAAAACATAGCAAGTATAGCAACTGTAAGTATAGATTCTAATATCAAGTTTATTCCTAGCTGGGACATAAAAGAAAAAGACATATATACAGAAACAGCTCGAAGATATGTCGGCAAGATGATAATAGAAAATGATGAATATTTAGTTTATTATATATCAAGTAAAAAAAAACATGTATATATTAAGCAATTGTTATTTGATATAAAAAAAGCATTAAATTATAATGAAATTATTATTTTTGTGGAAAACTTTGATGTTGTAAACAAAAATTATTCTAATTTATATTTTGGAAAAAATAATACATACATAATTAAAAATACTGAAGAAAACAAGAAGATAATTAAGGAAATATATAATATGAATGTTCATGAAATATTAGAAAATATATATCAAAAGGAGATTATGATTAGTGATTGGAAGTATGCTGATTATTTAATAGAAGATGGAACTTATATAGTTTATATGATATTTCTAAATACTGAAAAGATTAATAGACTAAATTGGTATTATAAAGAAAATACGAATTCCAACAGAAAAGTAGAGATTGTAACATTAGAAGAAAATAAGCAAAAAGTAGATGAATTAAGTTGCAATAATGTAAAAGTAAAAACTTTAAATGTAGATTTGTTGGGAGGAGAGAGTGAATATTAAAAAACTGAAACAAATTTTACAAAAGAAAAAAGTAAAATATGCAATTAGCATATATTTAATTATTAGGATAGTAATACCAATAATAAATTTTTATTTGAGAGCATTGGAGAAATGTTTTTCCAGAGATTATCATGCGATAGAAATACATAATATATTTGATTGTATAAAGGCTTTATGGTGTACTAAATCAATATTGGCTATTTGCTTCATAATGGTACTTATTTTGAGTTTTTGCATCTTAAACATATTATTTACCAGAAAACAAATGAAAATCGAAAAAGAAGGAATCTCATTCAAAAATAAAGATGGAACTTATGGAACATCTAATTTTATTACACCACAGGAAATAGATATTTTGAAAATTGGAGATGAGGAAAAAATACCAGGAATAGTTATTGGAAAAACAATAGATACTGATGAAATAATTGTACTTCCAGATAGTGCAAAATCAATAAATAGAAATATAATGATATGGGGTGCATCTGGCTCACGGAAAATCTACAAGCTACATAATACCAAATGCTTTGAAGATTGCAGACCAAGAAATTATGATAAAAAAAATAGAAGAAATGGGATTGCAAGGAAAAAATATAGTTTGCACAGATCCAAAACGGTGAACTTTTTAGTTTGACAAGCAAAGCTTTTGAAAAACAGGGATATGATGTAAAAGTATTTAATACTGTTAATCCTAAGCATTCAGATGGAATAGACTTATTTAAGTTTATAGAAAAAGAGATAGATGCACAAGTTTTTGCTCAAGTAGTAATTAGTACAACTCAAAATGCTGGAAAAAAAGGTGAAGAGTTTTGGCAAAATACACAAGAAAATCTGTTGAAAGCACTATTATTACATATAAGATTTGAAGTTGAAGATGAAACAAAGAAAAACATGAGATACTTAAATTCAATATTAGCCTCAGGTGATATAAAAAAGATAGATGATGTATTTAAAAATTCAACAGGAGTTACACGAATTGCATATAACATATATGCACAGGCTTCAGACACAATAAAACAAAGTACAATTATAGGTTTGGCAACAAAATTACAAGTATTTCAATTAGATGAAATTGCAGCAATAACAGAAAAAAATGATATAGATTTTTTAGACTTAAATAACAAGAAGATGATTATATATTGTATTACAAGTGATATGGATACAACAATGAGCTTTTTAAATAGCTTATTTTTTTCATTTTTATTTATAAAAACAATTAGACAAGCAGATAGAAATGAAGAAAAGAGATTGAATAGGCAATTATCAATCTTTTTAGACGAATTTGCTAATATAGGACAAATTCCAGACTTTCAACAGAAATTATCAACAATAAGATCTAGAGGAATATCGGCAGTAATAGTTTGTCAGCATATTGCAGGACTTAAAGCATTATATCCTAACGATATTTGGCAAGGTTTAATTGGAAATTGTGATATAAAAATAATAATGGGAACAAATGACCTTTTAACAGCAGAATATATTAGTGAAACCTTGGGTGTTGCAACAGTTGAAACAAGTTCTATAAGAAAAGAAGCAGAGTTTGATGGAAAACTTGATTATGGTGCAGAATCCCTATCAGTTGTAAAAAGAAATGTTTTAAATAAAGATGAAGTAATGAGGCAAGACAATAATATTCAAATTGTTAGCATTAGAGGATATAAAGCCTTTAAATGTAAAAAATTGAAGTATTGGGATTATAGACTAGGAAAAGAATTAGAAACTATATCAATTGAAGATTATGAATCTAAAACACAACATGAATTACATCCTATAAAAGAAAATAAAAAAGAAGAAAAATTACCAACATTTGAAGAATTTTTGAAAGGAAGGAGGAATATAGGTTGATTGATGAGCTAGAAAAGAAAATTGCCTGGCAAAATATTAATACTTCAGAGGAAAAAAACAAAATACTTTCAGGAAAAGCAATAGCAATAGAAAGTGAAAAAATAAAATTAACACATGAAGATGGGAAAATTTATGAAGAAAATATAAATTGTATAGTAGTAAATTTTAAAAACATTAAAGTATTAATACCAGGAAAAGAATTAGGACTAGAAAGAGATGATAAAAAGAATATAAGGAATTTAATTGGTTCAGAAATAAAGTTTATTATATTAGAATCAGATAAATTAACAAATACAGCAGTAGCATCAAGAACAAAGGCAATGGAAAGAATAAAAAATATACAGCAAAAAAAGTATCAAACAGGAGATGTTGTTTTTGCAAAAGTAATTTCAGTTTGGCACAAATACATAGTAGTAGAATGTTTAGGAATAGACATAAGACTAAAAATATCAGATTTGGAATATGGATATGTTGCAAACTTAGAAAATTTATATCAAGTTGGCGACAAAATTAAGGTGAAGATAAAAGAAATTGATACTGAAAAAGGAATTCTAAAAATATCACATAGAGATACAAAGGAAGATCCGTACAAAAATATTAGAAAGAATTTTGTGGAAAAAGGAGAATACTTAGCAACTGTATCAGGATTTAGTGATAATGGAGTATTTGCAACATTGTGCCAAGGTGTAGATACATTGGCAACACTTCCTGTGTGGCTGGAAACACCCCCATTGCCTGGTGATACAATTATTGTAAAAGTTAAAAAAATAATACCAGAAAAAAGAAAAATATATAGTTCTTTGCTCAAGATTGTAAGGAGGGAAAATATAAATGACTAAAAACCAGAATATTGCCCTTCAATTTTTAAGCAAAATTAAAAGTTGTAGTGATGAGCAATTGATATTTTTTACTGGATGTTCAAATCAAGATATAAAGTATTTAATAGCATCTAATTTTATTGTGAAAGATGCGAAAACAAATTTATTACATCATAAAATGAAAAAAGTGGATGTGAGAACATCAGTTGCATTAGATGTTATAAAATTAATAAAAAATGAAATAAAAGACTATGGATATAGCAGAAATTTTCCTGTGATTTTTACAGCTATAACATTAGAAAACAAAAGTTGTGATATTGCAGTTGTACGAGCTATTGAACAAGAAACAGTATTTAGAAGATTAAAAGAATATTCAAAATCGGATAAAATTATAATTGTACTTGAAAATGAAAATTATAATAAAAGTCTTATAAATACAGATAAAGAGGTACTTATTTGTAAATATCCAATAGAAATAATTGATAAAATTAACTAAAATTTTTTCTCAAATTGAAAATTTATAAGTTGAAATTTTATAATATATAAAAAAATGAAAGGATGATGAAGTATGGGAAATATTATTTTGGCAATCATATTTTCAGTTTCAGTAACTATTTTTTGTTATGAAACTTATTATGAGAAAAAAGAAAAGAAAATTGGAAGATTATTAGCTCCTAAAGTTGAAGAATTGATAGAGAAATCTAGTTTAGAAATTTCAAGAAAAGAAAAAAGATTAAATAGAGAATTGACGGATGCAGAAAAAAATAAGATTGTTGATGAATGTTATAGCAGAATATAAAAAAGTAAAGGACAGAAACCTTAAATGATTTTTGTCCTTTTTTTTATTAATAATTTATTGAATCTTTTAAGGCTTTTCCTGGTTTGAAAGCTGGAGCAACACAAGCTGGTATAACAAGTTCTTCACCTGTTTGTGGATTTTTTCCTTTTCTTGCAGCTCTTTTTCTTGTTTCAAATGTTCCGAATCCTACAAGTTGTATTTTTTCACCTTTTTTTAATTCATCAGTAACTACTTCTATAAAAGCATTTAAAGATGCTTCTGTATCTTTTTTTGATGCTTCAGTTTTTTCAGAAATAGCTTTTACTAATTCACTTTTGTTCATAATAAAATTTCCTCCTTTTAAATGTTTTCTTTCTTTTGTATTAATGATAATTTAGCAAATAAAGATTCTTTTGTCAATAAATATAGAAAAATAAAATTAATTGATAAATAAGTTTTTTTGTGATATAAATAAAAAAACAAATCAATATATGAGAAAATGAAATTAAAAGATGGCAACCAGTAAAGGAGAAAATTAATGGATAAAAAAGAAATAATAGAATATTGTTTAACATTAGAAAATACATATAAAGATTGTCCTTTTCCAGATGATTTTGAATCTGTAACGATGAAACATTGTAAAAATAAGAAATGGTTTGCATTATTAATGAATGTAAATAATAAGTTATACCTTAATGTTAAGACAGATCCAAATTATTCTGATATATTGAGAAATACTTATGATTATGTAATACCTGCTTATCACATGAATAAGGAACATTGGAATACAATTATTATAGATGAAAAAGTGTACGAGGATTTAGTAAAAGAATTGATAGAACAAAGTTATCAATTGACAAAGTAAAGTTAAATGCAAATAGTAAGTGTGCGCCCAGCAAAGGGTAACTAATCTAGCGGGTGGAAATCCCGTCTGGTTAAGGTCTAACCAACCACCAGTAGCGAGTTTTGTGCTTATGACAGTAATGTTATGAGTAAAGCGTAAATAGCGAGAAAGTAGGGTTAAAAGGCGATTCAGCCCCGAAATGTTACCAATTAAAAGGCAAACGTGCTACTTACCACGGAATGCAACATTTGAATAATCGATATGGTGAGAATATTCAAACTTTTACGGGGTCAATAGAGCCAATCATATTTTACATAGTGATTACTTTATCAACTGGGGAGAGCCTAATATTTCTTGTAGTAATACAAGTATGGCAAACAACAATAAAACGGAGAATGCCAAAAGAATGTTAGGCAGTCGGATAAGCTCGTAGTAGTGAGGAAGTTTCTGTAATGGAAATGGAGCGAAGGGGCTTACGTAATAACGGTCTTGACTACGGTAACATTATCTGTACTCAGGGACAGGAGGAATAATGGAAACAAAACTAGCAAGAATAGCAGACAAATCAAGAAATGAAAAGCGACCAATATTTACATCATTGTATCATTTAATCAATGAAGAATTACTAAAACAATGTCATAAAGAACTAGATGGTAGTAAAGCAGTAGGAATAGACAGTGTAAGTAAGAAAGAATATGCAGAAAACTTAGACGGAAATATCAAAGACTTAGTAATAAGACTAAAGAACAAAGCATATAAGCCACTACCAGCATTAAGAGTATATATACCAAAAGATAATGGTAAAATGCGACCGCTAGGAATATCAATATACGAAGACAAAATAGTGCAACTAGCATTAAAGAAAATACTAGAAGCAATATATGAACCAAAGTTCTTAGATAATATGTATGGTTTTAGACCCAATAGAGGTTGTCATAAGGCAATTCAATATGTGCATAAGAGTATTTCCACAAGAAGAATAAATTACATTGTAGATGCAGATATAAAAGGGTTCTTTGACCATATAGACCATAACTGGCTAATAAAATTCCTAGAGTATAATATAAAAGACCCAAATATAATTGGGTTAGTTAGAAAATATTTAAAAGCTGGAATAATGGATAAAGGAGAATATGTTGCAATAGAAGAAGGTTCAGCACAAGGAAATATCATAAGTCCAGTATTAGCAAATATATATATGCATTTTGTATTGATATTATGGTATAAAGAAATCATAGAAAAACGAGCAGAAGGAGAAAATTTTCTAGTAGTTTATGCAGATGATTTTATTGCAGGGTTTCAATATCAAAGAGAAGCAGAAGCATATTATGAAGCATTAAAGAAAAGAATGAGTAAATTTGGATTAGAATTAGAAAGTAGCAAAAGTAAAATAATTAAATTTGGGAAATATGCAGAGCAAAGTAGAAAGCAATTAGGAGAAGGCAAACCAGAAACTTTTGATTTTCTAGGATTTACGTTCTATTGTAGTAGGACAAGACAAGGAAAGCCTTGTATTAAAGTGAAAACAAGCAAGAAGAAATTTAAACAGAAAGTAAAAGCAATGAAATTATGGCTATATGAAAACAGAGATACAAGGACTAAAGATTTAATGGAAAAATTGAGAATTAAACTTGTTGGACACTATCGCTATTATGGTGTATCACATAATAGTACAATGATATCAACATTTAGACATAGGACACTAGAATATTTATTTAAGGTATTAAATAGAAGAAGTAATAAAAAGAGTTACAGCTGGGAAGGCTTTAATGAAATGTTAAGATACTACAAGCTACCATACCCAAAGATATACTTTAGCTTATTTGATTAAAAGTGAATGTTATTACGAAGAGCCGTATGCGGGAAAACTGCACGTACGGTTCTGTATAGGGGCTTGTGTCGTGAGGCACTTGTCTACTAAACTGTAGGGGAGATTGGATTTTATGAAAGAAAATAAGTTAGAAAATTTAATATGGATTATATTTGCCAGTATTGGGGCAATATTTGTTATAATTGGATTGGTTGTGTTTGGAAATATCTTTAACTATGCAAATAAAGTAGATACAGTAGGAACTATTACAGAAATATCATCGTATAGAAATACTAATCATAATAGAAATTATGAAGTATATGTTTCATATACTGTTGAAGGAAAAGAATACGAATCAATATTAAATAGTTATTCTTCTAGTTTTTATGAAGGTAAAGAAATAAAAATATATTATGACAAAGATAACCCAAGCAAAATAGGTGTGAAATCTTTGGATTTATTATTTTTAATATTTCCTGGAATTGGATTGATTTTTCTAATAATAGGAGGAACTGGAATATTAGTAAAAATTAATAAGAGAAGATTAGAAAAAAGATTAAAAGAAAATGGAGAATTAATATACGCGAACTATGTCGAAACAGTTTTAAATACTTCATACCGAGTAAATGGAAAATGCCCATATAATATTATTTGTGAATGGAACAATCCATTAGATAATAATAAGTATATATTTAAAAGTACAAATATTTGGATAAATCCAGAAAACATAATAGAAGAAAAAAATATAAAGCAATTTCCTGTATATATTGACAATAATAAAAAGAAATATACCATTGATATAGAGTCTTTGACAAAAAATATAGTAGATTTAAGATAGGAAAGTAAAATACAAATTACAATAAATGAGTGAGATGAATAGTAAATTTATCGTTGCAAATAGGTTATTTATGGCAAATGTTAATATGCGTTGCTTGTAGCAACGAAACTTTTATAATAAAATTTACTTAAAGGAAGGAGTGAATTTTATATGTTAAAAGATAATTTAAAAACTTTAAGAAAGAATAAAGGTCTTTCACAAGAGGAATTGGCTATAAAATTAAATGTAGTTAGACAAACAGTTTCAAAATGGGAACAAGGATTATCTGTTCCAGATGCCGAAATGTTAATATCTATATCAGAGATATTTGATACTCCTGTTAGTACAATTTTAGGAGAAAATATTGATGAAAAAGAAAAAAATGATTTAAAAGTAATATCAGAAAAATTAGAAGTTCTAAATGAGCAACTATCAATGCAAAGAAAGCAAAGAAGAAAAAGAAC